>Ga0210040_10006598_pt1 | contig 14393 bp, 9 predicted proteins | sample CryGeyCG12114_NA_FD_185462 | JGI IMG/M metagenome (GOLD analysis project Ga0210040, IMG submission 185462) | Groundwater microbial communities from aquifer - Crystal Geyser CG19_WC_8/21/14_NA (SPAdes) (version 2) | ecosystem: Environmental > Aquatic > Deep subsurface > Groundwater | place: USA... | reverse complement strand
ATTGTTATTGGGCGATAGAACGCTTAAGTGGTAAGAAATTGCGATGCCTACCATATTAATTTTTGACTGATTTCTTTTGTGCCGCAGATAATTTAATCCAGTGACTGTTCAAATGTATTTATTTATTTTACTGATTAACAAATTCATCATTGCATAATGGAGTGGGATGCTGCAGTCGTCGAATGGGTGAGGACGAAATATTATGATATATTTAATAGCTCAACAGCGCTCATATCTGTGTGAATGTTCTGAGTTCAATGTGTGGGGCATTACAAGGGATAATATGCCAAAATGTTTCTCATAAAATTCTACGTATTTAAAAAATGCAGGTGTCATAAAATCCCCATGTAAATCCGAAAATGCATTTTTTTTAATTCTGTCAGACCAATGATGCTCATGCGCCACATACTGAATTCGTACCGTTTAAATAGTATTCTATAATATATCTTGGGTTTAACGAAGAAATCAAACTTCTATTGTAGGTGAATTGCCTGGAAATCGATGGAGTTCACATATCGTCGCTAGCAGACCTTACAAACGGTGCGGCGCTAAAGAAGATATATGAACTATTGTGAGCAAAATTATTGCATGTTAAATATAATTGTGCGAGAGTGGAGTCGCTAAAATTTTTTATTTTATTACTTCTACACTAGGAGACCTAAGGATGGAAAAAAAGTGAGGAAGAAGGAAATATTTAGAGATATACAACCATTTTTAAGACGTATGTTTTCTTTCACTAAAGAAACGAACTAATAACGAAGTTGATTTAAGATACAGCGATATCAATGTCAATGTCTTTTCTTGACTTCAACGTTGCAGAGTATTATACTCCAGACGATTGGATCAACTATGAAGAAGCGGAAGCTGGTGACGAAGAAAATTTAGTTAAAATATTTCTAGTCCTTATAGCCACAGGGAGTTTGCACGTAATTTTCTTCATTTTTGTCGGTCCTTTGCATCATTTTGTCCCAGTATCATAACTCTTCATTTTTATTTGTACATTTTAGTCAGACGAACCTATATTTTCTGAAAATCCTGCCAACATTTTAAGCAATCCAGTTCAAGTCAAAATAGCGAAGTTTTTAGAAACCGTATTAAACAATGAAAAGGTGGTGTTGGGCACCGACATTAGTTTTCATGGATTCAGAGAAAAAGAAAATATTGATAGAGATAGAAGTCGCAACTTGCTCACTCCTAAAACATTGTTTCCACGAAAAAATGTTTCGGAAACGCCTCACATGTACTTGTTTTCACCGACTACTGCTCAAGGAAAATCCCCTATACGAGAAATCATATCAGTAAATACACCAATTATCACATTTAACAGTACAGATAATTTTTTTTTGTTAAGTTCTATCTACCCACTAACTGTAATCTGTTTGTATTTTTTCCAGAAATCTCCATTTTCGCCATTTGAATCGAAAAATGACAATTCTGCGTTGAAGGTTAGAGTAAAAACTTTAGAAGCCTTGCAACAGGACTTGATTGATGATGTCGCGAGTTATAAGGAAGAGAACAAAAAGCTGATAGCTACTGTCGAGCGACTAGAAACGGAAAATCGCCGATTGAAGTCGAGAAGAAGTACTGGAAGAAGGCCCTCGTTGCCAAACATTGCCGATGAAGAAGAAACGGAAGATTTAGTCGAAACCACCAAAAGTCGACTGCAGACTTTGCAAATTGAGTTAAAAAATGTGAGAAAAGAAAACGAGCAACTGTTGGAAGATAATTTTAATAAAGAATGCAAAATTGTGGACTTGGATGACCATGTTAAGAAAATGGAACAACAGATTCAATGCTACAGTCGTCTTGAAGATGAATGGAATACAATGCTTCTCGAAAAAAATGAAAGTCTGGAAAACTTGGAACAAATACTTTTAAGGAAAACTGAAGCTATAGAGGAGTTGCAGAAAGAAAATGAAGAAATGAGGGATTGTCTCAAATCAAGTGAGCCAAATGGACATTATGATAGTGCAAATATGTCAGGCATTTTTACGTTTGGCAATTCTAGTTTGAACAATTCAATGAGCAGTTCAAAAACTCAATCTGAAGGTATCAAATTTCTATATTAATAATTTTCTGAGTTTTTTCTATTCATGTGTTAATGTACTGGATTCAATTGCTCCCTAGATTTAGGAAGTGCTGTAATTGACGTTCAATTACAAGAAACTAAGGAAGAATTGCGAAAACGAACAGCTGAATTGGAACAGGCTCAAAAGAAGCATGACGAGATTTTATCTGCCCTGATTTCTGAAAAAGAACGTCTTGTTGAAGAATCTCGGCACGAACTTAAAACACTTGTTGAATCTTCAGACAAAAAAATTGCAGCTTTGCAGTTTGAATTAAACAAACAGCAGAATGAAATTGAAAAGCAGTGCAAACTAGTTGAGGACTTGTTCAAAGAAAACGCTGAAGCAGAAGAAAAACTTGCTGAAAAAGAACGAGTGATAGAAGAATCCCGTGCTGAACTGGAAACATTAGTTAAATCTACAGATAGTGAAATTGCCTCATTGAATTCTGAACTGGACAAAGGCCGTGCCGAACTAGAAAGAAGAAGCCGATTAATTGAAGATTTAAAGCAAGAAAAGATTATTCTGGAAGAAAAAATGCATGAAAAAACGCAAGATCTGTCCACCGTTTCAGAGAAGTTAATGTTTGCTACAGAAGAACTAGACATGGTTCGCGAGGAAAAATTGACTCTTCAAACAGTGCAAGATGATTTGCAAAACAAAGTCAAAGAGTTGCAAACCCAGAAATCCATTTGCACCGAAAATATTCACAAATTGACAGCAGATCTCTCATCTGTGTCAGTTTCATATGAAAAATCTCAAGATGAAATAAGGGCCTTAAAAATGAGAGAAAAGGAGCTGGAGTCTAAAGTTACTGAAGTAGTGAGCCAACTGCGAGAAGCTGAAATTATTTTGGAAACGCAAACTGTGGAACAAAATACTCTGAAAGAAGCTTTGGAATGTAAAGACGGCGAGTTGGAAAATGCGGCGCAACAGTTGGAATTAGCGAACTCGGAATTGAATCGTGTAAATGGATCCTTGAATGATTTGACGGTTGAAAATGAGGCATTGAATGCAACGATTAAATCTTCAGACGAACAAATTACAGTTTTGAAGTCCGAATTAAACATAAAACGGGATGAGATTGAAAAGCAGTGTGGACTAGTCGAGGGCTTGTCCAAAGAAAACGCTGAAGCAGAAGAAAGACTTGCTGAAAAAGAACGAGTGATAGAAGAATCCCGTGCTGAACTGGAAACATTAGTTAAATCTACAGATAGTGAAATTGCCTCATTGAATTCTGAACTGGACAAAGGCCGTGCCGAACTAGAAAGAAGAAGCCGATTAATTGAAGATTTAAAGCAAGAAAAGATTATTCTGGAAGAAAAAATGCATGAAAAAACGCAAGATCTGTCCACCGTTTCAGAGAAGTTAATGTTTGCTACAGAAGAACTAGACATGGTTCGCGAGGAAAAATTGACTCTTCAAACAGTGCAAGATGATTTGCAAAACAAAGTCAAAGAGTTGCAAACCCAGAAATCCATTTGCACCGAAAATATTCACAAATTGACAGCAGATCTCTCATCTGTGTCAGTTTCATATGAAAAATCTCAAGATGAAATAAGGGCCTTAAAAATGAGAGAAAAGGAGCTGGAGTCTAAAGTTACTGAAGTAGTGAGCCAACTGCGAGAAGCTGAAATTATTTTGGAAACGCAAACTGTGGAACAAAATACTCTGAAAGAAGCTTTGGAATGTAAAGACGGCGAGTTGGAAAATGCGGCGCAACAGTTGGAATTAGCGAACTCGGAATTGAATCGTGTAAATGGATCCTTGAATGATTTGACGGTTGAAAATGAGGCATTGAATGCAACGATTAAATCTTCAGACGAACAAATTACAGTTTTGAAGTCCGAATTAAACATAAAACGGGATGAGATTGAAAAGCAGTGTGGACTAGTCGAGGGCTTGTCCAAAGAAAAAGCTGAAGCAGAAGAACGACTTTGCGAGAAAACACTGGATTTGTCTACTGCTTTTGACAAAATTCAAAGTCTCAACGAGCAGTTGCAAATGATTCAGGAGGAAAGGTTGGCTCTTCAATTAACTCAAGATGACATGCAAAACAGAATCAACGAGTTGGAAACTAAGCAATCTGTGTCCACTGAAACTATTGAGAAGTTGAATACAGAACTGGCTTCTATGTCTTTATCTTTCGAGAACTGTAGAGAAGAATTGCTAGCCTCGAAAGCAGTGGAAATCGAGCTAGAATCTAAAGTGACTAAATTTTTAACCCAAATTCAAGAAGCTAAAAATCAACTTGCAAATGAAAGAGCTGAGCACATGAAACTCAAAGACGCCATGAAATGCAAAGAAGACGAACTGCAAAATTGCTTGCAACAGTTGCAGTTAATAAATTCTGAATACAACTGTGTGAAGGAGGCATCCAAGGATTTATCTGTAGAAATTACTGATTTGAAAAAGATGATTGATGACCATTTGAATGAGATTGAAAAGTTGAAAGCCGAAAAGGCAACATTAGGAAAGTGCAATACTGAATTATATGCTAACTTGGAAGGATTGCACAAACTCTCATTTGAGTTGGAACAAGCTCAAGAAATTAAGGAAAAAAGCTTGAACTCCATTATTACTGAAAAAGAACGAATGATAGAAGAATCCCGTGCTGAACTGGAAACATTAGTTAAATCTACAGATAGTGAAATTGTCTCATTGAATTCTGAACTGGACAAAGACCGTGCCGAACTAGAAAGAAGAAGCCGATTAATTGAAGATTTAAAGCAAGAAAAGATTATTCTGGAAGAAAAACTGCATGAAAAAACGCTGGATCTGTCTACCGTTTCGAAGAAGTTAATGTTTGCTACAGAAGAACTAGACATGGCTCGCGAGGAACAAGTGACTCTTCAAACAGTGCAAGATGATTTGCAAAACAAAGTCAAAGAGTTGCAAACCCAGAAATCCATTTGCACTGAAAATATTCACAAATTGACAGTAGATCTCTCATCTGTGTCAGTTTCATATGAAAAATCTCAAGATGAAATAAGGGCCTTAAAAATGATAGAAAAGGAGCTGGAGTCTAAAGTTACTGAAGTTGTGAGACAACTACGAGAAGCTGAAAGTCTTGTGGAAATCCAAAGTGTGGAACAACATAAACTGAAAGAAGCCATGGAATCTAAGGACGCCGAGTTGAAAACTGCGTTGGAACAGATAGAATTAGTGAACTCGGAATTGAATCGTGTAAATGGATCCTTGAATGATTTAACAGTTGAAAATGAGACGTTAAAAAAGACAGTTGTGGATCATATGAACCAAATGAAGAAACTTGGAGATCAGTTGAGCTCAACTGCTGATAAAATGAGTGTGGAAAGTGTAGAGGAAAAATTGTCCGCTCAAAAGAACGAACTGAGGATCAAATATTCGAAGAAATTTGAAGATTTGAAGGAACAGATGAAGGAATTGGCGAGAAATGAGATGCAATCGAAAGAAAGAGAGATTGCAGAATTGAGGACTAAATGTCAACAAAGTGACAGTTTGAAGGACGAGGTAAGTTTTTTCTCATTTAATATTGAATTATTGAGTAGAATAATCTTAGGAGCTGCCGAATTAACCTAAATCGATTTACAATGGTATTGTTTCAAATCCACAGATAGAGAACCTCAAACGAGAAAGAGCATCCCTACGAAGCGGGAATATTGAATTGCACAATAAAATCTATAAGTTGGAAGAATCCTTGAAGAAGGAAATAGAAAAACCAGCTATCAAAATTGAACGTACTGCAAGTGCAGCTAACAGTCGTCCTTACTCACAGCGACCGAATCTAAATGCCTATAACTCGGTGAATAAACAACCAATGTCTTCCAGACAATCTATAGGGGATTCCCTATTCCATTCAAATGCTGGAGAAGATTTTGGTTCCATGTTGAGTCTCAAGTCATTGCCTAGTACCACGTCAGTCTCACGCAGATTGTCAAATGCTTCCATAGTGTCTACTGGTTCCACAAATTCAATGAAATCTAAAATGGTGCCCGCTGGATCTGGATCTTTGTTTGAAATGGCTGATGAAGACGGATTCCTGTTTGGGGAGAAGAATCTTGCAGAAATGCAAAGAGAAGAGCAACAGAGAGAGGAACGATTTGAACGAGAAGAATTACGAGGAGCGGATTGGGAAGATAGGGTTTCCGAAATTCAGAGGAGAAATACTCTCTTGCCTCTTCATTTACGAGATTGTCACGCAGCAGAATACTTTGGGCCAGGTGTGACCACCGATGAAAATCAATTACGCTTGATTCCTACCCGTGAGGAGAAACGGATGACCACGGTTGGGGTAAACTTAGGGGGCATGCATAAATCAATTAGTGGTCCTTCTTTTGGATCAACAAGGGCCGAATCAATGGTAAATCTGAGTTCATTAAATTGCCGTCAGTAAAGTGACTAACTAATGCTACAAGTGCTTTAAAGACATGCTTTCAACCCTAAAGATGGCAAAGTTTGGAGCCTATGCTACTGCTACCTTATGTGACTATTTTTAGCTACATGATTCTTTCTATATTCAAAGCACCGATTTTATCGTGCAAGTGCACACTTTCCAAAGCTCAGGTAACTACTGAAGATTGCACTAAATGACCAGTAGATGCATGTGTTGCGCACAAGTTGAAAACTATATGCATTTGGCATACATCGTAGAACCTTGTGCTGTCCGTAGTCCTTAAATTATTATCGTAACTATTATAGAATCAGTTATGTAGTCTGATTTTAAGCATGCTTAGCAATCAGCTTTAATTGTTTGAGTATTTCTATTAATGTTTTGTTGTTACTATATAATGTGGTTCATGTCCTTTCTATTCACAGCAGAATACCAAAGCCCGATTCCGAGACGGACTGAGAGGACCACTTTCCCCCACATCCGCACATGTCAATCAAAATCCTGGCTCGAATGCCAGTAGTCAACAACACCCACTTCGAGGAAAAATGAAATCCGACTCGGTGAGCATTGATATTTCATCTAATTCTGAAAATTTTAATGGTGACGGGGAAACGAGAACCAGTGATGATACTACTACTACAGCTTTCTATAATGAGAATGCAATGGATTGTGGTGGTGACACAAGATGGACATACCATACTAGCTCTTACAATACTGTCAATAATGATGCTAGTTTTGTTTGCTATAATGATGGTACTCGTAGTAGATTTGAAAAAAATTTACGCCATATCCGTAGAATTGAAAGTACCAGCAATAATGATTCAGTTTCTGTGCCTATGCCTGATTCACCTCCGCCGGGTGAACACAGTTCCTGGGTTAAAAGATTTCTGTATTAATGTTTTGGACTTCCATTGACTGACTGCTAAGTGTGCTAAGCCATGTTTTCTCTCAGACGCTAAAAATGCTTGCCATCTGTTCCTCACTTTGCTTCCAATGCAAGGTAAATGTTCAGTTTCAGTTTAGCTTTTAATTTAAAGGCTAACAGTGTATGGCATGAAGTAGTTAATGCATGATATGAGATCCACATCCAATTCTCTATTATTGCATTCTCAAATGATCAGTTAGTTAGTTACAATGTATGTGTATGTAATTTTTGAGGAAAACGAATTGTTCTTATTCTCACTAACAGGTTTTAACTCCACGGAAGCAAAACAAAGGAGGTTTCTTCAAGAATGCATTAAGTAGATTTTGATTATTTTTAGACTTGGTCTCTTTTAGTTTTAGTAGACACAGAAATATTATCTGCCAGAGAGAATAATGTAAGGTGTTACTTACTTTTAAGGAATTGTGACGTTTACCTCCGGATGTGAAGCGTTAATAAGTTTTTCAAGCAATAGTAGACAGTATTAGCATTTGCTATTTTCAACCATCTATTTTTGTCTAATAATGGATTTGAATGTGACTTTTATACGAAATTAAGTATTTTAATCTAAATCTCGCGTGTTAATACGAATTTGAAGTTGAAATAAAACTACAAAATACTCTCAACTCTCCCATCCAGATTCATACTCAGTTATAAAGTTAGCGTCGAAGTGAATTGCACGCAATGGAATAAAATAAATTGAACATTGAACCATTGAAGCCACAGTACAGTGTTTAAAAAGCAAACGATGAAATCATGTCGCAGATTTCGATTTATTAAATCAACTAACTTAACTAATCTACATGAATACATAAATAGACCAGACATGTTTCCTCGTCATTGTCTTACATATACGTTTCTACCTTATGTTGTATCCTAATTGAATAAGATCTGCTCAGTGATCCATGTTGTCAACATTCAATCATAATATTTCAGTCCACGTTAATAGAGAAAGCACATATCTGTGCGAGTATACGGAGACTATGATCATATAGCTCTAAACATTACCACAACAGGAAGAGATACAGTGCATGTCCTCAGCTAATATTTATTGAATACCAATAAATAGTTTTGTCATAACTGAATCAGGAGCTCGCCCGTTTAGAGTGTGCAAAGAAAGTTACACAATGACAAAATTCCTGATTTTTTTTACCAAACTGGTAGACTGGTTACAAAAAATGACTACTAAATCCCAAATGGATTTTCACTGTATAAATAACTGTGCAATCAAAGTAATAATAGTTTCAAACAATAAATTACATAATATACACACAACTTTTCGTGTTTGAGCTTGACTTGTTAGAAATAACATGACACTCCTACTACTACATTTCGCAGTTGTATTTCTCAATTTAAAAAAGAATACAGTGTCAGCAACATAATATGAACAACTTTTCCTTTTCTGTATTCTAATGCTACAAAACTATTTGACTGTTGGATTCTATAAATCTATGTAATGAGTGAAAATGCTGTCATTTATGAAACAGATCTAGTTATCATAATCATAGTCTCTAAATAAATATGGACCTTATGCAATCTCTCGATAATTCACAGTATGTGCAATTGTCAACTATGACAGCTACTGCAACTGCTACTAACAAACTTTAACAATAAATTATGAATAAAAAATAAGAACAACATTACTACTGAACAGTAGAGGTGAGGTGAAGACGACGAGACAAAGACGAGGCACGAAATGGCAGTGGCAATTTCTCTAATGGGATTGACACAGGGAGTGAATGAGATACCAAATGATTCTTCAACCATCCCTCAGTCTTGAATTCTCTTTGACAAAAGTCACATTTGAACACTTCCAAAGATTGACGGCGAACTGGACTCTACAACGAATAAATTCAGTAAATTCAGTTTTCAGTTATTCAGTTTATTAGTAACTACTCATCACTTACATCAGTTTTTTTCCCATTAGTTACAGGCTTACTGCCACTATCAACAATGGCAGCTGGAGTATACGGCTTTTTCGGAGACGACGTACTTTTCCTTTTCAATCCTCGTCTTCTCTTGCTTTTTTTTTTCTTAGGATTCAACTCTTGCAACCAAGAGATATTCCCTGCACATTCGAAAATGTGCTTGTGAAGATCTGTGTATTGACTGTATCGTCCAAGAAAAAACATAGTTTAGTATTATGATTTACAGCCCATACCAACAATGTCCCACCTATCATTATCAACGGCCTACAGTCAATGAAAAGTGAATGAAAATATACCTAAATGTTTTGGAACATTTAGTACAAGCAGGTGGTCCCGGAACCCCGGTTTTGCTGGGCACAATCTGTGGCTGCTTTCGAACCAAAGATGGGGGCGGGGGATGTGTAAGCTCGACATGAGTGACTACAACACCTGGATGATACTCCCCTTTGTGAGTCACAATATCCCAAAATGATTCCTCCACTTGCCCACAGATATTGCACACATATTTCCGATCAATCGTCCACTCTCCAGAGAATACTCCTTGCTCCACAGGTTCATTAGCAGTGGTTTCAGGATTTCCGTCAGTACCAGTACTAATAGTCTGTGCAGTACCTTTATTCGAGTTGTCCTCTTTTGATGATGCAATCGGAGTAGCCGAATTTGAATGACTATTATTGTTACTATTACTATTATTACTGGCACTAGACACTACGGCCGAAGAGGATTTTCGGATAGATCGCTTAGGTGCAAGTTTCAAATAAGACAAAAGTGACTTCCCCTTTTCCTCTTTGGGTTTAAATTTGCACCTCCGTTTGTTCAACTTGAGAAGGACTTGGGTTGCCAAGTGTAGTTTGTAAGGCGACTCTGGATTTTCAGGATAGTTGTCTCCGTGGTGCAATAGGAATCCATTTTTGTACTTTTTCCGTCTTTTTGTAGACTTCTCAGTAGCAGCACGACTCGTTCCATCAAGATAGTTTTCCAAGTTCGTTCTAACGTTTCCAGCAATCAGTGAGTAAAATGAAGTACAGCGTCGTAGTTGCATTCCTTCTGGCTCGTCCGGAAGGCTATCGGAGGGATCTTAACCAAAATTGAACATTTTAAAATTTAAATGGACATTTGGACCGATTGGAATAAATAACTAGGCAAGTGACATCACTTACAAGGGCTAACAGAAGCCACTGGGGTGGTCATTGGTTTAATGTCTTCGATCACAATATTGTCAGTCACGGGACTCTCATTTACTTCAATTTTCTTTTCTACAGTCTCATCTAGAGTAAAAATCATCATAGTCATTTTAAGTACATGAAAACCAATTTCAAAAACTATAGGACAAATATTTATTTCAATCTAACCTTGAACACTGTCATTAGTAATAGTAGGAGTTGCTACGGTCTCCATAAGTTTCACATGTGATTTTCGTTTTTTACTTTTCCTTTTGGGTGCCTTCATTGTCTTTTCGTCTTCTATCACACTAGCTTCCTCTTTCTCGTCAACTTCTACCTTAACAGGTGCCAAATTTGGACTCAAATCTTGAACTGTTTTCTCCTCGTGTCTACTTTTACCACCACGTACTTCTGGAAACGAACAAGGGGAAGTTTCAGTGCGAAATTTATTCGACAACGCTCTGAGGTCCTCACTCAAACCTTTAACTACAACATTCGATGAGACCAATGAATGAACACAATTATCCGCTTTCTTAAGCATCGTGGTAGGAGAGCAATAAATTTCTTCTACAATCCCAGCCTCCTTTTCCTCGCTAGCAATTAACTGTTCCACAGTTTTCACTAATTCTGGAGATGGAGATTTCTTAATATCCCGTCCCATTTTTCCATTACTAGTAGTAGAAGACACTTGTTCACCCAATGGATACAACCAGCCTTCATCATCCGTAGTAGACATACTATTGGCAGTCACAATGGATACAATCTTGACACTCAATTCAGGTTTCTTCCTTCTAGGAGTTCTAGAAAACGAGTAAGGGTACTTTCTTCTTTTCCGCCGCTTCTTGGCAAGCTTAATATCTCCATTTTGTAAGGCTGGTGGTGACAACACGGTTCCTATTATATCTTTGGGTAGTACACCTCCATTTTTCTCCAAAATAAGAGGACTATACGCACAATTTTCCAATGGGACAGAATTTTTCAACTGATCTTGACTTTGGGGTGAAAAAATCGATTGTGAAGGGTATGGTTGACCTGACGTAATTTTCAAATCGTTGTCTGAGCTTGTACTACTACTTTTACTATTACTGCTACTTGTATTACTAGTGTGGATCGAAGGGATTGTACTATTTGTGAGTGGTGAGATCAATGTTGATGTATTGGCCGAGTGATTTGAGCTGGAAATTGTATCCGTATCCGTATCATTGTTTTTCTCACAATAGTGGCAACTAGAGCTCTTGGTTACTCCATTATTGGTAATGGGAGAAGTATTGAGTGTAGATGAGACTGTGCTATCGGCTTGAATTATCACTGGACTCGAGGATTCTTTCAGTTCGCAGGTTCCTTTCACTTCACAAATCTGACCGTTCTGTAGAGCGTCGGATGAACCATTTTTCCCTTCTGGTAAAACTAGCAACACAAACAATAACAAGTTTTTAAAAACTCAACTCAACGTTCGGATACAACTAATACTAATACTTAACTACTGGATGCGGTATGGTCGTATGGTGAATCCATATGGATTGTTTATTTGCAATTTGCTACTGTAAGCAATTGAAAGTGCAAATAGAGCAATCATTGTAATACCTTTTCTGTTGCCATGTATGATGTCATTCATAGTGAAGAAAACGCAGTTAACACCATTATCCCGTAGCCGTTCAATAGCTTTGGATACTTCATCATTCTCTTTCTGCTTTTTGTTGAGAACAACACTGACTACCACCAAGTCGGATTCTGAAGATGAGTTGTTTTTATTGGTATGTCCATTCCGCTCTGTGGATTTGGTTTCCTATACGACAGTAAGTTTGAAAGTAGGATAAACCAGAGCTAATGGTAAAACTAACAAGCTGATGATTGAATAGGGAAACTAACCATAGTTGGATTGGTAGGAGGCCAATCGTTGTAGCATAAATTATTGAAAAGGAGTGACTGTGTCAAGATCTCTCGAAACTGTGAGCTTGCCTTTTCGCCAAATGAGGTAGGACCATCGACATCACATGCTACTATTAAAATGAAAGTTTAGTAAGTGAGTTAGTAGTACGAATGAATGAGCATTATTGAATGCAACAATTGAGTGAACCAAACAAGTATATGTAATGGTAGGTTTTGTTGACAAAACCAATTTTCTTACCTTTGTCAACTTCGGTCCCTTCAGCAACTGGGTCACACATGGATTTTTAGCCTAAGGGCTGACCCTAGGCTAAAAATATTCCAAGGCTGCTGCAAATAAAATGTTCACAATGCATGAAATATTTCATTGTTACACTACACACATTTGAAGTAGCTAGCTATAGTTAGTTTAGTTAGGTGTTGTAAATTAAACAGTCGGCAAATTGAGAAAGTCTAAATACCCAGAGAAGGAGTCAAATTACAATATGAATATTATTCCAATTCAAGAATATTCATATTATGAATATTCTACACAGCTACAAACTTTAATTCCACTTCATCTTCATCATATCAGTTAATGGTTTCCATGGTCAATATCAAATATAAATATGAAATCAAGTGCAGACTGAAAATTGCAATGTCTGAAACTGTAGAGTTTAGTCTTACACGGTGCTTTAAAACGACATAGTTAGCAAGTGGTGAGTAAGAATGCAGATTATTTTTCCATAATGGCTCATTGACCCAATATGCTTCTTGTCAAGTGTTCGTTTAACATAAACACTCCTTTTCACAAACTCAAATACTTTGGTTGTACGTTCCAGAGCGAGATAAAGCAGTATCTGAATTCTTATAGTGCAAGACTAACTAAAACTTTGCTTTACAAAATCTATATGGTGTGCAGTAAAAATTTACACTATGTGGATGAAACTGTTATCAATACACACACTTTATTACTGTGTGTACACTAAACCAACATAACCAAACAAATAAAATAAAATTCTCCTGAACTGACTAAACAGATTGGAAAGTGTGCATTATCTTTTGTGCTAAAATTTAAACTTGTACCTGCTGAGGCACATAAACAGAGCAGAGAAAATATATGTTTGATAAAACACGTGAAATTAATGAATGGGAGTGCGTCAAATGTATGATGAGAATCAGCAGTAGTTACTTACTTCACATGAATATATTGCAGATAAGATTTTCTCATATGTCATATCGCTCACTATAATTAGCTAACCTACATGGCACTTGAATGAGGACCGGTAGAGCCTGCAATAAAGAATTTCTGGCCAGAAACTTTGAATGCCAGATTATGATGGGTGTTATAACAGCATGCATGCATTAGTTGTAGGTTAGTAAATGAATAGTAGAAGCTTGGAAGTTGGTAGAATTATGCTTGACAATGAACATCATAAAACGTACACTTAAACACACAAATGCACCAAAATGGAACCTACCGGTCACTATCCCGACATAGTTTGCTCAATTTTTTATGATCATAAGCTTTGATACGCAGAAAAATCAATTCATCAATAAATCAATGAAATAAGATTCGTCCATAATTACCATTACTAACTTATTAATTACCTATGCCTTTTTGTCGTATTAACCATTATGTGGCTCAAAGGTTTAAATAAAGCTTAAACTAAAAAACCTACAATTGACCCACCTTGAAATGTACGCTGTAGTACTGTTAATCAACATACAAACATACTTAATTGACTGCATCCATTGCAGATTTCTTTTTATTGAACCCCTGTTGTTTCCACAAATAAAGTATTTTGGATTGGAACAATACAACTTTTACCTACTGATTCGTTCACACAACATATAACTAACTAACACCATGTGTAGTTCAGTAGTGCACAAGTTAACTAAACATGAAGTCGAAGCAAACAAGGAAACACAGCACTCTGGCTCTAACTGACCAACTACCAGTAATGAGTTTATAAAGGCTCCTGGATACTGCAACTGTAGATTACTTAATGATCATAGTGATTACAATTAATTACATGTATATGTATAGCTGACCAAACACTATTATATGAGAAT
>Ga0210040_10006596_pt1 | contig 14394 bp, 10 predicted proteins | sample CryGeyCG12114_NA_FD_185462 | JGI IMG/M metagenome (GOLD analysis project Ga0210040, IMG submission 185462) | Groundwater microbial communities from aquifer - Crystal Geyser CG19_WC_8/21/14_NA (SPAdes) (version 2) | ecosystem: Environmental > Aquatic > Deep subsurface > Groundwater | place: USA... | reverse complement strand
CCCGCCACCGCCACCGCTGCCGCCCCCGGAGCCGCAGCCGCCGCCGGTGCTGGCGCCGCCGGAGCCGCAGCCGCCCCCGCCCGTGGTCCGGGCTGCGGTCGTCTGCGCCGCGGCCACGTCGGCCAGGGGCTGACCGCCGGGGACCCCGGTGCCCAGCCGTGCGGCCGCCTCGAACACGTCGGTCGCGGCGGCGACGACGTCCTGCTGCATCGTCTCCGACGAGGCGCCGGTCGCCGCCCCCGCGAAGGGCGAGCCCTGCTGCCCGACGGGGCGGGCCTGCTCGATGAACGAGACCGCCCGCCAGGAGTCCGCGCCCAGGCCGCCGGTGTTGTCGTAGGACATGCCCAGGAGGTCCAGGCCGTCCTCGGGCACCATGTTCCACTCCTTGCACGCCACCTCGCAGGCCTTGCAGCCGATGCACACCGAGGTGTCGGTGAAGAAGCCCTTGCGCTTGGGCGGGTCTTCGTACCCCGCGTCCCGCGCCGGGTCCATCAGGCGGCCGGAGAAGCTGTTGGCCCGGATCGTCAGGCCCCCGATCTCCAGGTCGCCGGTCGTCGCGTCGCGCGCCATCAGGTGCTCTCCAGGGTCGTGTCGGGGTGGGCGTCCAGGACGGCGGCGTCGACGCCGTCCTGCTGGGGCTGCCCCGGTCGAGACCGCACGTCGTGGCGCACGGACAGCACCTGCTCCATCTCCTCGGCCCGGTGGCCCGTACCGGTGGCCGTCGCACCGGCCATCGCCTGCTCGGCGCGGTCCTTCCCCTGCGGGTCCAGCAGCTCGGCCGTCACGGCCACGGCCCCGGAGGACATCGTCACCGCGCCGCGGACGCGGTAGGAGTCGATGAGGTCCAGCGACGCCGGTCCTCGGGGCCGCCGCCCCGGCTGCACGTCGCACGTCCCGGCCTTGAACTCCTGGATGTGGACGTTCGGGTCCAGGGTCATGTGGGCCAGGTCGTTCACCACGTCGCCGGTCGTCAGCCCGCCCTGGCCCCAGTGGTAGGGCAGCCAGACCTGGTGGACGACGCGGTCCTGGATGCGCAGCGGCGCCAGCCGGTCGGTCACCAGGACCCGGGCCTCCACCACGGCCCGCGCCGTGATGACGTGCGCCCAGCCCAGGTGCTCCAGGCCGCGCCCGGCGGCCAGCTCCGGGGACACCTCCATGAACAGCGCGGGCTGCAGCTCGGACAGGTACGGCAGGAAGCGGCTCATGCCCCCGGCCGTGTGGTGCTCGGTGAGGCGGGAGGTCATCCACACGAACGGGAAGACGCCGCTGCCGCGCTCGGGCGGGGAGGGGTGCACCTGGTTGAGGTGGTTGGTGTAGATGGCCCGCGCCGGGTTCGCCTGCTGGGTGTAGAGGCTGTTCCGGAACGGGGACTCGGCCGGCTCGTAGTGCGCCGGCAGCGGACCGTCCACGACGCCCTTGGGCGCGTAGAGCCAGCCCTTGCCGTCGCTCTGCATGATGAACGGGTCGTCACCGGCGATCGCCTCGACACCGGTCGCGCCCTCCGGCGGGCGGTACGAGGGGGGCTTGGTCAGCTCGAAGTCGGGGACGTCGTCCCCGACCCACCGGCCGGTCCCCTCGTCCCACCACACCAGCGCCTTGCGCTCGCTCCACGGCTTGCCGTCGGGGTCGGCCGAGGCGCGGTTGTAGAGCATGCGCCGGTTCATGGGCCAGGCCCAGCCCCACTCCGGGGCGTGCAGGGACTGCTCGCGGCCGGGCTTGCGGCGCGCGGCCTGGTTCACGCCGTCGGCGTACACCCCGGAGTAGATCCAGCAGCCGCTGGAGGTCGACCCGTCGGCCTTGAGCCCGGTGTACCCCGGCAGCAGCTCGCCGGAGGTGGTGTCGTAGCCGTTGATCTCCTTGAGCACGGCCTCGGCGCTCGGCTCCTGGTCCTCCCCGTGGACGGGGTAGTCCCAGGTCACGTCGAGCAGCAGGCGGTCGCGGGGGTCGGTCGAGCCCGCGAGCTTCTCCCGCATCCGCCGGCCCAGGTGGTAGAAGAACCACAGGTCGCTCGTGCAGTCGCCTCGAGGGTCGACGGCCTTCTCCCGCCACTGCAGCAGCCGCTGGGTCTGGGTGAAGGTCCCCTCCTTCTCCACGTGCGCGGCCGCGGGCATGAAGAACACCTCGGTGCGGCACTCCGACGGGACGATCTCCCCCGTCTCGACCTCGGGGGCGTCCTTCCAGAACGTGGCGCTCTCGATCATCACGAGGTCGCGCACCACCATCCAGTCCAGGTTCGCCATCCCCAGGCGCTGGGCCCGGCCGTTGGCCGACCCGACCGCCGGGTTCTGCCCGAGGAGGAAGTACCCGAAGATCTTCCCGCCCTCGATCATGTCCATGACCTGGCTGTAGGTGCCGTGGTCACCGTTGATCCTGGGCATCGACTCGAACAGGTAGTCGTTCTCGGCCGTCGCGGCGTCGCCGAAGTAGGCCTTCAGCAGGCTGACCGTGTAGGCGTCGGCGTTGCCCCAGAAGCCCTTCTGGTTGCGGCCCTTGATGTCGTCCACGTACTCCGCGAGGGTCCGGTGCTTCTCCGCGTGCGGCATCTGCAGGTACCCGGGCAGCAGGTTGTAGAGCGTGGGGATGTCCGTGGAGCCCTGGATGCTGGCGTGGCCGCGCAGCGCCATCACCCCGCCGCCGGGCCGGCCCATGTTCCCCAGCAGCAGCTGGAGGATGGCGCCGGTGCGGATGTACTGGACGCCCGTCCCGCGCTGGGTCCAGCCCACGGAGTAGACGAGGGCGCTCGTCCTCTCCCGGCCGGAGCTGGTGATCCACGCCTCGGCGACCTCGTCGAAGAGGTCCGTCGGGATGCCGCAGACCTCCGCCACCATCTCGGGGGTGTAGCGGGCGAAGTGGCGCTTCATGACCTGCCAGACGGTCTGCGGGTCCTGCAGCGTCGGGTCGCGCCGGATGCTCTGGTGGTCGACGGGAGCGCCGCCGGAGCCCATGGACTGGCCGGCCTCGCTCCTGCTGTCCTGGTCCGTGGACTCCTTGTCGTCCCCCTGCTGCTGCTCGCCGCCGGCGTACTGCCAGGACGCCGTGTCGTAGGAGCGCGTCTCGGAGTCGAACCCCGAGAACAGCCCGTCGAGGTCCTCGGTGTCCTGGAAGTCCTCGCTGATCAACCAGGAGGCGTTCGTGTAGGCCAGGACGTACTCGCGGAAGTCGCGCTCCTGCGTCAGGACGCGGTTGATGATGGCTCCGAGCAGCACGATGTCCGTGCCCGAGCGGATGGGGACGTAGGTGTCCGCCAGCGCGCTGGTGCGGGTGAACCGCGGGTCGATGTGGATGACCTTGGCGCCGCGCGCCTTGGCCTCCATGACCCACTGGAAGCCGACGGGGTGGCACTCGGCCATGTTCGAGCCCTGGATGACGATGACGTCGGCGTTGCTCAGGTCCTGCAGGTCACCGGTGGCTCCACCGCGACCGAACGAGGCGCCCAGACCGGGCACCGTGGCGGAGTGTCATATGCGGGCCTGGTTCTCCACCTGGATCGCGCCCATGGCGGTGAACAGCTTCTTGATGAGGTAGTTCTCCTCGTTGTCCAGCGCCGCACCGCCGAGGCTCGCGATCCCCATCGTGCGGTTGAGCCGGTTGCCGTGGCCGTCGAGGTCCTGCCACCCGCGCCGGCGCGCGTCGATCACCCGGTCGGTGATCATGTCCATGGCCGTGTCGCGGTCGAGGTCGGTCCACTCGGTGGCGTACGGGGCCCGGTACCTGATGGTCGTCATGCGGCTGTCGCCGTTGACGAGCTGCTCGCTGGCGGCGCCCTTGGGGCACAGCCGGCCGCGCGAGTGCGGGCTGTCGGGGTCGCCCTCGATCTGGGTGACGCGGCCGTCCTTGACGAAGACCCGCTGGCCGCAGCCGACGGCGCAGTACGGGCAGACCGACCTCGCGACGGAGTCGGCCTCGACCGTCCGCGGGGTGAGCTGCTTCGAGCGCGTCGACTGGGTCGCGGCGCCGCGCCCCAGCGGGTCGTCGCCGGTGAGCTGCCGGTAGACCGGCCAGCCCTCGATGAAGGTCTTGAGCCCCATGCGGTCTCCCTCGTCGCGCGACCCGTCCCGGCCTCGGTGGCCGCAGGTCGGTTGGAGGGTACGCCGTGCTCCCGCCCCGGCGCGCCGGCCGTGCGACGCGGACGTGCCGAGGGCCCCGCCGACGTCGTCGGCGGGGCCCTCGGCGTGCTCGACCCGATCAGCCGGCGGAGTCGTCCCGGTCGCGGCGGACCATGGCCTTGCGGCCCTTGATGGTGCTGCCGCGCAGGGCGGCGACGACGTCGTCGGCGGCGCTCTCGGGCACCTCGACGAGCGAGAAGCGCTCGGTGATCTCGATGGCGCCGATGTCGCGGCCGCTCACGGGCGACTCGTTGGCGATGGCGCCCACGAGGTCGCCCGGGCGGACACCGGCCCGGCGGCCGACGCCGACGAACAGCTTCGCGTTGCCGGCGGCGGGGCCGCTGCGCGCGCCCGGCCGCCCGCCGCGGACCGCCGGGCCCCTGCTGTCACGGCCGTCCCGCCCGCGGGGGCCGCTGTCGCGACCGGCGCGCGGGCGCGTGTCGGGGGCGGGGATCTCCTGGTCGTCGACCGCGCCCTGCGCCGCGTGCGCCAGGCGCAGCGCCGCGAGGGCGACCTCCTCGGCGCCGTGCTCGGCGAGCAGGGCGTCCAGGACGCCCCGGACCTCGTCGAGCTCGGCGCGGTCCCCCGCCAGGACGCCGGCGACGGCGGCCTGGGTCTCCTTCAGCCGGTGGACCCGCAGGTCGGCGACGGTCGGCAGCGGCGCCATGGTGATGGGCGCACCGGCGACGCGCTCGATGACCGAGAGCTGGCGGCGCTCGCGCGGCTCGGCGAGGGTCAGGGCCACGCCCTCGCGGCCCGCGCGGCCCACGCGGCCGATGCGGTGCACGTAGGACTCGGGCGCCGAGGGGACGTCGAAGTTCACGACGTGCGAGAGCTGCTCGACGTCGAGCCCGCGGGCGGCGACGTCGGTGGCGATGAGCAGCTGGGCGGCGCCGGCGCGCAGCCGGGAGACCACCTTGTCGCGCTGCTCCTGCCCCATGCCGCCGTGCAGGGCCTCGGCGCGGTAGCCGCGGGCGCCGAGGCGCTCGGTGATGGTGTCGACCTCCTCGCGCGTGCGGCAGAACACGATCGCGGCGGTCGGCTGCTCCAGGTCGAGGACCCGGCCCAGCGCGGCGACCTTGTGCTGGCGCCCGACGACGTACGCCGTCTGGCGCACCAGCGGCGCCTCGCCCTCGGCCGTGCGCTTCTTGGCGATGCTGATGCGCACCGGCTGGCGCAGGTGCTGGCGCGCGATGCGGTCGATGCGGGGCGGCATCGTGGCCGAGAACAGCACGGTCTGCCGCTCCTGCGGGGCCGCCGAGAGGATCTCCTCGATGTCCTCGGCGAAGCCCATGTCGAGCATCTCGTCGGCCTCGTCGAGCACGACGGTCTGCACGGCGGCCAGGGGCAGCGTGCCGCGGCCGATGTGGTCGATCGCGCGGCCGGGGGTGGCCACGACGATGTCCACGCCGCGCTCGAGCTCGCGCAGCTGGCGGCCGATGGGCGTGCCGCCGTAGACGGCGAGGACGCGGGCGCCCAGCTGCTTGCCGTAGGTGGTGATGGCCTCGGAGACCTGGATGGCGAGCTCGCGGGTGGGCACGAGCACCAGGCCCACGGGGCGGCGGCCACCGCCGGCCGGCACCTTCTCCAGCAGCGGCAGCGCGAAGGCCGCGGTCTTGCCGGTGCCGGTGGCGGCCTGGCCCAGCAGGTCGTGGCCGGCCATCAGCGGGCGGATGGACTCCGCCTGGATGGGGGTGGGCTCCTCGTAGCCGAGGGCCGTCAGCGTGCGCAGCACCTCGGGGCGCAGCCCGAGGTCGGCGAACGTGGGGCCGCTCGCGTCGTCGACGCCCGCGTCCCCCGCGGCGTCGGGGGCCTCGTCGGTCCGGTCGTCGCGGCGGCCCTGGGCGGGCACGCCCGGCTGCTCGGCGGGACCTGCGGCGGCGGACCCGTCGGTCGTGGGGTCGGTGGGGCGGTCCTCGGCGTCGGCGTGCTCGCGGTCGAGGGCAGGGGCGGTCACGGCAGGGGTCTCCTCGTGGTGGGTCGGTGCGTCGGCGCACCTGTCGGCAGGTCGCAGCCGGACTGGTGGCTGCTGCGGAGGGGACCTGTCGGCCGTGGACCCTGTGGAGATCGCTGCCCTGATGTCGCGTTCACGTGCCCGCTGCTGCGGGCGCACCTGGCTGCTCGACCTGCGTCGGCCCCGTCCGAGCGCCCAGGGCGCTCGCTCCTCCGTCAGGCACAAGTGTCCCCCATGGCGCGGCATTCCCCGACCACCGCCCCACCACCGCCTCGGCACCACCCCGTCCCCGACCGGCCGACCGCCCCGACGCACGCCCCTCCACGCACTTCGGCGCCGACCTGCCGGGACGACGCCCCGCCCACGGCGAATGGCCACCGAAGTGCCGAAGACCACGCCCCACCCCCGGCGAATGGCCACCGAAGTGCCAGGGACCACGCGCCATCTACGGCGAATGGCCACCGAAGTGCCGGGAGGGAGGGTCGCGGCGAGGTGCCCTCAGGTGGTCGGCGCCGCCCCGCGGGTCGCGGCCGGCCCGGCCGGGGCGCCGAAGCGGGCGACGAGCTCGCGCTTGAGCACCTTGCCGCTGGGGCCCAGGGGCAGCTCGTCGACGACCTCGACGCGCCGGGGGTACTTGTAGGCGGCGACCTGGTCGGCGGCGTAGTCGCGCAGCTCCTCGGCGGTCGTCGTCGCACCCTCGACGAGGACCACGGCGGCGGCCACCTCCTCGCCGTGCCGGTCGTCGGCGACGCCGAAGACGGCCACCCGGGCGACGTCGGGGTGGGCGGCGAGCACCTCCTCCACCTCGCGCGGGTACACGTTGTAGCCGTTGCGCAGGATCATGTCCTTGGTGCGGTCGACGATCGTGACGTAGTCGTCGGCGTCCTTCGTCCCGAGGTCCCCGGTGCGGAACCAGCCGTCGACGACGGCGGCCGCGGTGTCCTCCGGGCGCCCCAGGTAGCCCTTCATGAGGTTGTGGCCGCGCACGACGACCTCGCCCAGCTCGCCCCGGGGCAGCAGCTCGACGCGGCCCGGCACGTCGTGGCGCGCCACCTCGACCTCGACGCCCCAGATCGGCACCCCCACCGTCCCGGGCCGCGGCGTGCGCCCCACCGGGTTGAAGGTCGCGACCGGCGAGGTCTCGGTGAGGCCGTAGCCCTCGTGGATCGGCGCGCCGAAGACCTGCTCGAAGCGCTCGATGACGGCGAGCGGGATCGCCGCGCCGCCCGAGACGCCGTACTGCAGCGGGGGCCGCCGCTCGTCCTTCGCCGCCGCCTCGAGGAAGGCCATGTACATGGTCGGCACCCCCATGACGACCGTGCACCCGTGCTCGACCATGAGGGCCAGCGCCGTGGCGCCGTCGAACCTCGGCACGAGCACCAGGGCGGCCCCGGCGCGGAAGGCGGTGTTCATCGCGGCCGTCTGGCCGAAGGTGTGGAAGAGCGGCAGGCACCCCAGGACGACGTCGTCGGGGCCGAGGCGGAAGGTGTCCAGCAGCGACGTCTCCACCTGGGAGACCAGCGAGAGGTGGCACCCCTCGGCGCCCTTGGGCCGCCCCGTCGTCCCGCTCGTGTAGAGGATCGTCGCGGTGTCGTCGGGCTGGCGGGGCTCGACGGCGTCGATCGGGGTCGCCCCGGCCGCGAGCTCCTCCAGCCGGGTGAGCCCGTGCTGCTCGGCGACCTCGGTGGGGGCCAGCACCGTGAGGACCTCCACCTCGGCGGCGCGCGCCCCGCGCAGGCCCTGGGCGAGCAGCGGCGCGGCGCACACGAGCAGCGAGGCCTCGCTGTCGCGCAGGACGTACTCGATCTCCGGGCCCTGGAGCAGCGCGTGCACGGGCACGACGACGCCGCCGAGGGCGAGGACCGCGTAGTAGGCCCGGGGGAAGTCGGCGACGTTGGGCAGCAGGAGCGCCACCCGGCTGCCCGGCCCCACCCCCCGCTCGCGCAGGGCCCCGGCGACGGCGCGCGTCTGGTCCCACAGCTCGCGGTAGGTGATCCGCTCGTCGCCCACCACCACGGCCGTGCGGTCGGCGTGCCGGACGGCCGACTCCGCGAGGATGGTGGCGACGGACAGCGTGGCGAAGCCCTGCATGGCGCGCTCCTGAGCCCGGGGCCGCACCGTCGCGGCCCGCGTGCCCGGCAGGGTAGGCGCCGCCCTCGGGGGGCGGCCAGGCTCGGGGGCCGGCGTCCCCCGACCGAGCCGCGCCGCCGGGTGCGCCGAGCGGGAGCGACGGGGGCTGTGCTGGGCTGCGCCGTGCCGACCTCCGCCCCTCGCCCCGGCCCCGGTCGCCGTCCGTCGACGCCGGGGCGCCGCCTCGCGCTCGTCGCCGGCGCGCTGGCCGCCGGCCTGCTGGCCCTCCTCGTCGTCGCCGCGGCCTCGGGACGGGTGTCCGTGGCCGGGGTCGCCCTCGTCGGCGTCGGCCTCGTCTCGGGCGCCGCGGCGCTGCGGGACCGGCGACGAGGTGACCGCACGAGCCGCTGACGCCCAGCGGCCTGCAGAAGTCCTGATCAGTGCACGTCACCGCAGGTCAGCGGCCTGCACCGCGCAGGACGACCGACATCTGCACGTCGCCGTGCGCGCGACGGGCACCGAGAGGGCGCGTCCGTCGTCCGACGAGACGTCCCGGGCCACCTAGCGTGCCGGTCATGACCGAGAGCACCGGCGCCGCGCCGCAGAACACGACCTTCCCCCGCCCCGGCGGCGAGGAGGGCCACGGCTACCTCGAGCTGCCGCCCTCCGGCCGCGGACCGGGGCTCGTGGTCGTCCAGGAGTGGTGGGGGCTGACCGAGCACATCGCGGACCTGGTGCGCCGCTTCGCCGCCGAGGGCTTCGTCGCCCTCGCCCCCGACCTCTACGGGGGTCGCACCACCCACGACGGCGAGGAGGCCATGCGGCTGATGCAGGAGCTGCCCGTGGACCGCGCGGCGCGCGACCTCGCCGGGGCCGTCGACCTGCTGCTCGGGCACGAGGCCGTCACGAGCAGCACCGTCGGCGTCGCGGGCTTCTGCATGGGCGGCTCCTTCGCCCTGACCCTCGCGAGCCAGCAGGGCGAGCGCATCGGGGCGGTCACGCCGTTCTACGGCCTGCCCGACCCGGCGGCGACCGACTGGTCGGGCGTGCGCGCCGCCGTCCAGGGCCACTACGCCCGGGTGGACCGCATCGACCTCGACGTGGTCCGCGGCGTCTTCGACGACCTGCGCGGGCGGCTCGAGGTTCCCGTGGAGCTGCACGTCTACGACGCCCAGCACGCCTTCGTCAACGACACCGGCCCGGCCTACGACGAGGTCGCGGCGTCCCTGGCGTGGACCCGGGCGACCGGGTTCCTGCGCGAGCACGTCCGCTGACCCGCGCCGCGGGCACGTCGCGGCGGGTCCGACGGCGGGGCGGTACCGGTTCCCCGGGCGCAGGAGGCACCCTGGTGCCGTGAGCGCCCCCTCCCTCGCCCGCCCCGACGCCGCCGGCGGCCTCGCGGCGCTGCAGGCCGCCGGCCTCCTCGCGGACGGGCCCGACGCGGGCGCCCTCCCCGACGCCGACGTGCGCGCCGCGGACGGAGCGCGAGACCCCGGCGGGGTCGCCCCGGACGCCCCGCTGCTGCTGGCGGTCGACGGCAACAGCCTGCTCCACCGGGCGCACCACGCCCACGCCGCGGGCCAGCACCGCGACGCGGCGGGGCGCCCGGTGTGGGCGTTGCGGGGCGTCGTGACCCTCATCGCCAGCGCCGCCGCGCGACTGACCCCGGACGCGCTGGTCGTCGGCTTCGACTGCACGGACGCCTCGGTGCGGCGCGGCGAGCACCCCGGCTACAAGGCCCACCGGCCCGAGAAGCACCCCGACCTGCGCGCCCAGCTGGACGACGCCCCCGCCCTGCTCGCCGAGGCGGGCCTGCCCGTCGTGGTGGCCGAAGGCTTCGAGGCCGACGACGTCCTGTGCTCGGCCGCCGAGCTCGCCCGCCGCAGCGGCTGGCGGTGCACGGCCGTGACGAGCGACCGCGACTCCTTCGCGCTCGTCGACGGGTCGACGTCGGTGCTGCGCGTCCTCAACGGCGGCATCGGCGGCTCCCCGGTCCTCACCCCGCGCACCCTGCCGCTGGTCACCGGTGTGCGCGCCGGCCAGTACCGCTGCCTGGCGGCCCTGCGAGGGGACGCCTCGGACAACCTGCCGGGCGCGCCGGGCATCGGCCCGAAGACCGCCGCCCGGCTGCTCGCCGTCTTCGACAGCGTCGACGACGTCTACGCCGCCCTGGACGGGGGCCGCGAGGACGAGGTGGCGGCCGTCGTCGGTCCGGGCGCCGTCGCGCGCCTGCGGACGCCGGAGGCCCGCGAGAACGTCGCCCGCAACCAGCGCCTCATGGCGATGCGGGAGGACCTCGCGATGCCGGCCGTCGACGACCTGCGCCTGCCGCTGGACCTGGTGCGCCTGCAAACCGCGCTGGGCGCCCGCGACGTGCGCCTCGGCCCGTCCCTGTGGGCGCTCGTCGGCGGCGCCCCGCCCGCCGACCGCTGGGGCGGGCTGCCGACCTGGGCCGACGACGCGCCCCTGCCCGACGGCCCGCCGACCGACGACGAGACGGCCCCGCCCGACCTCGCCGCACCGGCCGCAGCACCCCGGGGACAGCACCCGCGCTCGGTCGTCCCTCCGGCGCGGGCTCCGGAGCCCGCGCCTGCACCGGTGCCCCAGGGCGCCCGCGGCCTCGCCAGGGCCCGCAAGGAACCGGGCGAGGACCAGCTCGACCTCTTCGGCTGACCGGCGCCCTCGCCCCGGCGCGTCCGCCCTCGCCCTCGTCCGCCCTCGCCTCGCGCGTCCACCCTCGCCCTCGCCTCGCGCGTCCACCCTCGCCCTCGCCCCGCGCGTCCCCTCTCTGCTGCGCCCCCTTCCCGCCAGCCACCCCGATGTGTGGCCATGTCGGGGCCCCGAAGCCGCTCACTCGCCCGACACGGCCACACATCGGGTCCTGAGGACGCGTCGACCCGACGTGGCCACACATCGGGGCCGGAGGACCCGCTCACCCGACGTGGCCGCACATCGTGGCCGAAGGACGTGCGTCCGCCCGACGTGGCCACAGATCGGGGTCTGGGCGGCCCGAGACCTTGCCGACGCAGACGACTCTGCGGTACAAAGTTGACCGCGCTCTGCGGCGCAGACCACTCTGGAGGCCACGATGGACGCCAGCACCCCGCGCTCGACGGCACCGGTCGACGACGACGCGCCCCTCGACCCGCGCGACGCCCTGGCGCTCCTGGACGCCGAGCACACCCGCACCCAGCGCCAGCTGGTGCCCGACCTCCGGCTGCTCTACGGCGTCTGGGGCGCGGCCTGGCTGGTCGGCTTCCTGGCGCTGTGGTCGTCGGCCACCGGCCGCGGCCCGCTGGTCCTGCCGGCCGCCGTGGCGGGCACGACCTTCGCGCTCCTCCTCGGGGCCGCGGTCGTCGTCACCGGCGTCCACAGCGCGCGGCGCCTGGCCGGCGTGCGCGGGACCTCCAGCACCCAGGGGGCCATGTACGGCTGGGCCTGGCTGCTCGGCTTCGGCTGCGTCGCCTCGCTCATCGCCGCGGCCGCGGGTGCGGGGGCGTCCGCGGAGGTGATGGGAGTCCTGGGGCCGGCCCTGTCGGGCCTCGTCGTCGGCCTCCTGTACCTGGCGGGCGGCGCCATGTGGCAGGACCGCGCGCAGTACTCGCTCGGGGTCTGGATCCTCGTGGCCAGCGCCGTCGGGGCCGTCGCGGGCTACCCGACCGACCTCCTGGTGATGAGCCTGCTCGGGGGCGGCGGCTTCCTCGTCGCCGCCGTCGTCGTCGCACTGCGGGGGCGGTCCGCGTGACGACGGACGAGGTGGCGCTGCCGGACCTCGACCCCGTCATCCACGCGCCGGCGAGGCTGCGGCTCATGGCGAGCCTCGCGGCCCTCGACGACGGCGACCGCATCGCCTTCCCCCGCCTCCAGGCGCTGCAGGACCTCACCGCCGGGAACCTCGGCGCCCACCTGCGCAAGCTCGAGGACGCCGGCTACGTCGCCGTCGAGAAGACCCACCGCGGCCGCACCCCGGCCACGTACGTGTCCCTCACCCGCCGCGGGCGCCAGGCGCTGGAGGACCACACCGCCGCGCTGCGGGCCCTGCTCGCGCCCGTCACCGCCCGCGCCTCCCGCTCCCAGGCCCAGGAGGGCTGAGATGACCAGGGTCCCCGCGCCGTCCGGCACGGACGCCGCCACCAGCGCGCCTCCGCTCGCCCGGCTCCTCGGGGCGACCCGCCGCTACGGCGAGGTCGTCGCGCTCGACGACGTCTCCCTCGACGTCCCGGCGGGCCAGCTGCTCGGGCTCCTCGGCCCCAACGGCGCGGGCAAGTCGACGCTCCTGCAGCTGCTCTGCGGGCTGCGCCGCCCGACGTCGGGGACGGTCGAGCTCTTCGGCCGCCCGCCGTGGGAGCCCGCGGGACGCGCGCAGCTGGGCATGACGCCGCAGGAGACCGGGCTGCCCCCGACCCTGCGCGTCGGCGAGGTGGTCGACGTCGTCGCCGGCCACTACCCCGACCCGGTCCCGACGGCCGAGCTGCTCGAGCGCTTCGGCCTCGCCGAGCTGCGCCGGCGCCAGACCGGCGGCCTGTCCGGCGGGCAGAAGCGGCGCCTGGCCGTCGCCCTCGCGTTCGTCGGCCGCCCGCGCCTCGTCCTCCTCGACGAGCCGACCACCGGGCTGGACGTCGACGCCCGGCACGACCTGTGGGAGGCCGTCCGCGCCTACCACCGCGGCGGTGGGACGGTCGTGCTGACCAGCCACTACCTCGAGGAGGTGGAGGCGCTGGCCGAGCGCGTCGTCGTCGTCGACCGCGGGCGCGTGCTCGTCGACGGGACGCTCGACGAGGTGCGCTCGGCGGTCCCCGCCCGACGCGTGCGGCTGCGCGCCGCGGCGCTGCCCGACCTGGGCGCCGAGCGCGTCGTCGTCGACGGCGACCGCCACGAGCTCTGGGCCACCGACGCCGACGCCCTCGTCCGGCGGCTCGTGCGGAGCGGCAGCGAGTTCTCCGAGCTGGAGGTCAGCTCGCCCTCCCTCGAGGAGGCCTTCCTGGCGGTCACCGCCTCCGGGGGCGCCGCCCGCAGCGACCAGTCGACCCGCACCTCCGAGGGAGCCCGATGAGCGCCGCCACCACCGGCACCAGCCCGGTCTCCGGGCGGTCCGCGCCCGGCGCCCTTCGCCTGACCGCGCTGCACACGCGGTCCCAGCTGCTCGAGACGGTCCGGGTGCCCATCGCCGTCGTCGGCACCGTGGTCTTCCCGACGCTGACGATGCTGTTCTTCGTCGTGCCGCAGCCCTTCGCGGACGAGCCGGTGGCGGCCACGGGCGCGACGGCGCAGATCTCGCTGTTCGCCGTCATGAGCGTGTGCCTGTTCACCTACGGGGTCGGGGTCGCCGAGGACCGTGCGCTGCCGTGGGACTCCTACCTGCGGACGCTGCCGGTCGGCGCCGGGCCTCGGCTGGCGGGGCGCCTGCTCAACGGGCTGGCCTTCGCGCTCGTCAGCCTCGTCCCGCTCGTGCTCGTGGCGTGGCTGCTCACGGCGGCGACGCTCCCGCTGGACCGCCTCGCCCTGACGGCCGGCGCGCTCGCCGCCGCCGCGCTGCCGATGCTCGGGCTCGGGCTGTGGATCGGCTACCGGATGACGACGAAGGCGGCCCTCGCCGTCGCCCAGGTGCTCCTGCTGCCCCTGGCCTTCGGGGGCGGGCTGTTCCTGCCGCCGGAGATGTTCCCGAGCTGGCTCGACGCCGTCTCGACGTGGCTGCCCACCCGTGCCGGCCGCGACCTCGTCGTCAGCGCGACGACGGGCGCCGACCTGCCCGCGACGACGTGGCCGGTGCTCGCCGCGTGGGGCCTGCTCACCGCCGCGCTCGCCGTCCGCGCCTACCGCCGCGACGAGGGCCGCCGCTTCCGCTGAGCCGCCCCGCTCGCGCGGCGCTCCGATGCCCGTCCGACGGCCCCTGTCCATGTCGTCACCCTTGTGGGGCTCTGCGAGGGCCCTTAGCGTCAGCGCCACCACCCGGACGGGTGAGTCGGCCGAGGAGAGGGACCCCCGTGGACGACGCCCAGCCCACCCCCGCACCGCGATCGGAACGCCGACGCCGCTCGCTCGCGGCGGTCGGCCTCGCCGGCGCGCTCACCGCCGGCCTGCTCGCCGGGGCTCCGGCGGCGAGTGCCGACCGGCCCGGGGGACGCGGTGGGGAGCCCGTCCCCGCACCCGACCGGGCCCCCGTGGCCGTCGGCACGGGAGGGGCGATGAGCACCGTCGACCCGTACGCCACGCAGATCGGCCTGGACGTCCTGGCCGACGGCGGCACGGCGGTCGACGCCGCCG
>Ga0210040_10006595_pt1 | contig 14395 bp, 19 predicted proteins | sample CryGeyCG12114_NA_FD_185462 | JGI IMG/M metagenome (GOLD analysis project Ga0210040, IMG submission 185462) | Groundwater microbial communities from aquifer - Crystal Geyser CG19_WC_8/21/14_NA (SPAdes) (version 2) | ecosystem: Environmental > Aquatic > Deep subsurface > Groundwater | place: USA... | reverse complement strand
TACTTACTTCTTTCGTAGATACTAGTAGGCACATGAATAGAGCTGAAAGATGTATTGACTTTTGTTCCAAAATGGTGATCATAATTAACATGAATTTGGTGATACAGGTCAACATCCGTTTCCCTACCTTCGGGAAAGTTTAACTTTTTAGCATTAATGTACGTATCAGGAACAAATTCACTACGTGAGTCGGGATTTTTCTCCACTTTCCCATAATACTCTTCTGCTTTCTCTTCTGCATTGTCCACTATTTTCTGTGGTTTCATGAAACCAAATACATTTTAGCGCCTTGTTTCACTAAATCCACATAGTAAACTGCAGTAGATAGTCAAATTATGTTGAACAAACCTTAATAGCTTCCACTTTTTCATGCAGAGTGTCTTCCATAACTTTCTTCATTTCCTTAAGTAATGATGACATATTAAATTCCTCCACCGTTGAACGCACGCTTTGCTGAAACCTCTGTACATAGATAAACATAAGATGATAAAAATCATCATAATTTTGTTTACCATAAAAAACATAAGCATTTACATACGTACCCCTTTGAGCTCATTGTATTTGGTCACAGATCTTCCAAACTCAAATAAGGGCCCGCCGAATTTTGATGACCAATTATCAAGTCTGCGCATTGAAACCAAAATTTCAAATTTACACACACCATGTTTGATGAGAAACGACATGCTTATCCATCGAATTAGCAAATTAGTGGTTTCCCTGTCATTGCAGATCGCACTACCTCATCCATAATTAATTAGATTGTGGGTTCTTAATAACCCGATTATAATACCACTACCAACCTTTCACTCCCAATCAGTGCAAAAAGTAGCTACCATAAAAGCCACAACGACTTAAAATATAGTTTCCAAACTTACACATGTTTGGAGATCCCTTTCTCTTGGTCTTGGTGAAGGTCACCAAATGCGGTTATCGTGAGAAACAGGAGCAGCAACTGCAAACAACGAAAACTAAAAGAAAATGGTGACATTGTCCTTTGTTTGTCACGCTTTTGGAATCTATCAGCCAATAAGGTTCCCACTTTTCACTTTTCAGGAAAACACATTTTTTGTGCACCACTTAACTTGAAACCTAAAGTCCATCATACTACTGCCTGAGACTACTTTTTAGTCAGTAACCACTATCACAATTTATACACAGTAGTCGATCCCTTTCACAGACTGATTGCACATTACACAGTAGTAGTAAAACGGGCCACATGTTTAACTAGCTAACTAACTTATAGTTACTGTAGTAGTAGTTAAGTAAAAGTGCACTCGTCCATATGCAAGAGTCATTTCCCAGTGAACAAGAAAAAGATTTTAGGGCCAGGAAAGAAAATGTGCGGTTACAAGGAAACTACTACTACTACTGTGCTCTCGATCGCTCTCTTTTTAGCAAAGCAGGGAAACTGCCAGTCTTGTCGTTCTGTTCCTGCAAATAATGCTAGCCAACAGATCCTACACTCCTAGTTTTTAGCTATAGTTAGTTGCTTGTAGTAAGTAGTCTATACCTAAAAGCTGGATCTGTGTGCTGCGTTCTTACTACCAGCACTAACATGGTAGATATTCCAGCCCGTCTGTGCAAGCAAAAGGCGTCTAACTCACAAAATTAGGAGGTATTGCCATTGGATCTAACTGGGTATAAAGGAACGGGCGTGGGTTCTCATATTTTCGAAGCTGGGATGGAAATGGTAATACGCAGCGCAGGATCGGGTCGATATTTGTGGATTGTGCCCGGGTTCGGATTGCGGTTGCGTTTCTGTATACGCCACAGTTCGTAAGTTAGTTAGTACTAGGTGTATGTATAACTTGTGTGTGATAAGCACACTAATATGTAGCAGCAGAGCAGCAAGAAAAGCTGAAAGAAAAAAGTTTGTGCTGCTTTTAAACTCGTTTCTTTTTTCGCTGAACATTAGTTAGTTAGCTAGTGGGAAAGTAAATGCTGCTTGTGTCTAGAGCACGACTGTTCCTGTTTGCTATACAACACATGGCTTTTAAATGTATACGAACGAGGCCGAATCTAATGTCACCAGATTGGGAGTCAAGTTTGTGAATTTTTCCCCTCGTATTTTGATCACAATTCCTTTCCGTGGGCACAATGTGAGAGAATGGAAACGGAATGTCACAGAAATGAGGTGATTATACTGTTAGGTAGTTAGTTATAGCTAGGGATTGAAATGATTGGAAAGCAAATCAGTTGTTTAGAGTTTATACGTGAGCAAATTTGGCTCCGTAGATTTCATTAGGAGCCTCGGTAGTAAGGGAAAATTAGAAGCAATGAATTTCTTGCCCTTTGTTTCTTAATAAGGCCATAAGGCCAATTGTTAGTTGTCACCCATCCATTGTTCTGGGTTTCAAGCACCCTTTGGTGTGGAGGCTGCTAACTAACTGAAAGTTTAAAGTCACAGAGCAATGTCATTAAATTCGAGTTTTGTTATAAGCTCCTATATAGTTTTCAGTATAGATATAATCAGTTTGTTAGAATAGCCATCAGGCTGGTTGGTACCGCTAATAATTCGATGCCATGCCCTTTGCATTGTAGTTATGACTGTGTGTGTGTGTGTGTGAGCGAGCCTTAATACACATGGCCTATTACTTGCATCCAAAGAGAACGTATTGTATTATATGGCTTTCCTTTGAGAATGTTAGTAGTAAGCTATTCTTGAAAAGTATTTCTTTCTCTTCCTGGCATCCCATCTATTGCTTGCTTCACGGAGTTTGTTCCTCTGCTCTTTCTCTCATCATCAATAACATGATGGTCGTAGCATCAACCGCCATATGGGTCTATGGGAACAAAGTAGTGGAGTTCTCATAGAGATTCTGATGTGATGAGGAGGACGACAAAGAGTTATTATATTGCCTTCATAGAGAAATGCGCAAAGCTGAGATTGAGAATGTTGCAAAGTGAGTTTTCTTTCCCTTTGTGAAGTAAAAAAAGATGAAACTAACTATGTGTACTTTCAACATAGGGAGGGAAAATTGATTTTATATTAATAATAATGTTCAAGCTATGGAGATGTACTAATTGATCAATTTGGAGACGTAACTGTGTGTAGTTCGTTTAGTAGTATATAATGACTTAGCGACCGGCCTATTTTTTCTAGTTAATTTTAGGTTTGATTTTTTTGGGTAAAGTTTGCTTGATGATAGATGGAAGGAGTTGAATCCAAAGAGTGTGGAAGACATGTGATGTCGTTTTTTGAAAGAGACCCGTTTTCATGATGGGGCGAGTAATGCATGACAAAGAAGTATTTAAGCTCTAAAAGTGGAAATGGAGAGAAAGGGAGATGCAGTGAAAGGAATCCTTCTGTACCAGGTTGTTATGAAACGTGATCAATTTATTGTCGTTTCCATACATTTTGAATTGCTATTGGCATAACTGTTGAAATAATAAATCTTTCAATTGAGAGGGTTAAGAGCCAAAAGAGAACATTGGATGTTTGATCAATTCAAAGTATTTGGAGGAAGAACAGCCCAGAAATGGGAGAATCAATAGAGAATGAAGAGATTATAGGTGGCTTGGTGCGTACTAAATTTCATTGAATAGTAAGATGGATGGGAAATGTGATCTTGTACAGTAATTCGATTCAAGAAATTTCATCCATGCATTTTGGCTCACAATGTACAAGATTGTAGTAGTAGTGGATTTGCTATACTATAGCGTATGAGTGATTCAGCACTGCAGGATGTATGTGGAAGAGACAATTCTTTGAACGCTGCCTTTGGTATTCCGTATCCGGTATACATTTCCATTCCCTACTTTTATGTATCTTACCCGCATATTAACTAACTATGGGCGGTTTTATCGGATAGAATAGACTCGTTACCGCGCGTAAAGTGGATTCGATGCTTTGGTTTGCTGTAATCCTTTAATGCGATTAAAATGTGTAGCCTCATGAAAATTAAAGTTTAGCTGAGTAAAATATCAGGTTGATCGTGGGAGCAAATCAATGAGGATGATTAAAATGGAAAGGGATATTTTGATCAATAAAGGATACTCCAGTATTTTAAGGATATTTTGGCACACATAAGAGGATTAATACTTTAGATCACATTTCTATAATGCTAACAATGTTGTAAATATTATCAATCCCAATAGAACGAACGGGATTAAATTAAAACTCTCCACAACTTTCCTTACTTGTACACCTACACACAGCATATATTTAATCATTGCACAAAAACATTAAAATTAATTAGATTTTTTCAAGACAATTTTTTTATGTTTCGGAGTGAAAATCAAACAAACCCTTCTAAAATGACTACCGTCAAATGTATTGTTCTTTGGCTAACTTAATTATCTCAAAATATTTTGGCAACATTTTATCATGACGATGAGATCATTTTTCGCACACCAAAATTTCACCCAAAGTGAAATTCCGTCCAGTATAAAGTTTTTAAATATTTATGTACTGAACAAAGGCTAGCTCAATTTGAGTTTGGGCAAGCCGATCTGAGATATGACTTTCACTCAATGCGTTGTGCATTAAGGAATTAAGTACGAAAGTTGAATTTACCGGAGGTGTCAAAATATATTTATCGTCTCATTCCCGTCCTCATGCTGTTTGAAAAATCCGTTTTTTTTTGTTGTATCGCTATTATTTGTATTAAGTAATTGTAAAAGTGGTGAATATTTTCTGCTGATTTCGTGCTACTTTTAATGATGAAGACACTTTTCTGGGACTGTCGCTTATCTCTTCTCAGAAGCCCAGTTTAAAATTGCGACGGTATTTCATTTAATTTACCTTCACCGTTCTCAACCAAGACATTTTTTAAGCCTAATTAGTATTTATTAAACCGTTCAAGTAGAAAGTGAATAACAATACTATAGAATCGGTATGGCTTAATTACATTTATTTTACTACGGGCTAGCACGACGAACAATATTCATCTTCCAAAAATGGACTTTAATTCATCTTTAACTCAACTAGAAACAGCGTGCCGAATTTTGCTGGTATGCTTTGGACGATTGTATTCAAAAATCGTTTGCTTGCACTAATGGGTTTTTGATGTGCCAAAACTTTTTTTTCAGGCTTCTCCTACTGAGGTTTCAAAGCAAGATCGTGCATCTGCTGAAAATATAATTGTATCGTTTAGAAAGAGTCGTCATGCTTTTGGGTTGTGCCGACATATCTTAGGTGCGGTTTCTTATTCAAACGATTGTTGTTAGATATAATTAGGAAAAGTACAAAAATTATATTTCATATATAATTCATTTTTGAAAAACAGAGAATAGCAAGACGGAGCTAGTTTTATTTGAAACAGCGGATGTTTTAAGAAACAATTTGATTCAAGAATGGACTTCCATTCCAATTCAAGACATTCAAAACATGTGCTCGCAACTGATAATGCTGATTATGTCAAACAGTGGATACTCTTACAGCAGTATTAGAAGACTTGGCAGTGTTGTGGCACTCATTGTGAAGCATCAAAGTGTTACTGATGAAGGAAAACAGAGATCTGATCTGATTGCCCATGTCATGAATATTGCATCCCATTCAGGACATTCATTGGTAATTGTAACTTATTTTACTCCGACTCTCCGACTGTGTAAAACTTTTTGTTGTTGATCTAGTACTGATCAAACTGTGTGTTCAACTTTCAAGCTTTAATGTGTTTTCTTGGCAGATTGTCGCCTGCTCTATTTTGGATGCATTAATGGGCGAACATCAGTACACAGTGAATGCTTCTGATCCATCGTTAACATATCAGGAGCATTTTGCTGTAAAAAAGGATTTTGAAAACAAAAATCTGTTAACAATTTTGCAGTTTTGTCTAAAATATCTTGACAATTATGATCATGCAACCATGAATCCCCGAGAATTCGAGCATGTACTTGGACTAGTGGAAAATATATTGCACTGGAGCTTCACACGAAATAATTATATCCTTTCATTACTTCCCGGTTCATTTAAGTAATTTCGCTAATTGCTTTTAGAATTTGATTTAATGTATTATAGTGTTGATGCTATGCTAAACAGTGTGTGTTAGTTTTCCAAATGATTTCCTTAACTCTGATTTACTCGATTACTGCCCAAAAGAGTTGCGGGTGTAGTAGAACTGGAACCAAATCCAACTTTCAAACCACCATCTTCATGGAGTGAAACTGTAAATTCGCCAGACTTCATTCCAATTTTTTTTGCGGTGAGTTGTATAGTTGTTGCAAATTATGTGTATTTAATGGTAAATTTTTTTGGTAAATAAGCAGGTATAAATTTTCTCGCAGCTTCATATGAAAGTAAGGACGGATGAATCTTTTGTATTACGAACTGTGAATCTCATTGTCCAGTTGGTTTCAATGCAACGACCTCTAATCACTCCTAAGGACAGTCGATTAGAATATTTATCAAGGATTTTACCTCCGTTTACTTCTTTATTAGAAATGTACGTACAGTAACTAAATAAAGGAAAACGCGTGAAGGAATTCTTTTATCATTGTTTTTTATCCATTTTTTAGGCCAACGAAACTGCCGGTAGAAATATATGGACTAAGTGATGTGATAAGAAAAATTATGCTTTTCAACAACCGTGCTTTTCTGCTGTCCTATGTGGATTCTTCAGGGTTGGTCAAATTTTTTGAAGCCGTCGGGTCATTTTCTTGTCACGTCATTCAACAGTCTGCTATTGAAGAGAGTGTGAGAACTTTGGAATTTTGTTTCGTTTGGCAGTGGATTATTTAACATTAAAGTAGAAAAATAATATTATATTACATTCTTTGTAGCGAGGAAATGTGGACGACAGAGTGTATCGAGAATCTTTGACGAAGGTATTGGAAGCATGGATGAACATTCTCACTGAGTCAGAAAATGTTCCAAATGATGTTGTTCAGCCCATTGCTACAAATATTTTCAATACATATGTTCAAGCCCATTTGTCTCCTCCTGAGGGATTTCGACAGCCTGTAAGTCACTAAGAATGCAAGCCTGCTTTTGCCAAATTTTCATCTCATTCATCTTAACGCAGTTATAATAAGATTAAAATATTTTTAAAGATCTCAAATGATGCTGACGACATTGACGAACTGGACGAAAGTGATGCCAATCAGTTTAGAGATCAATTACAAGCACTAGGGGTATTTGGACGGTTCATTTTGTCGTACTCGGTTCCCATTTTAACAGATCTCATTGCTTTCAAATGCCAAGCGCTTCAAAAACAGTTAGAATTAGTTGCTAGTTCCAGTGCTCCGAAAGATAGTTTGGATGGAATCTACGAAGATCTGCATTGGGCCATTCTTATAGCTGGCCACATGATTGCCTTTGATGCTATGGGAGAGACGAATCTGATTCCGTCTGAAGTGAATGAGTATTCTGTTTCTATTGCTGCTAGTCCTGGCGGCTCTGCTGTTGCCTTCCAGAATGCGTTTGATATGGTTACTCCCACTGCTGGAGAAAATGTTGATCCCATTGTTAGGTAGGCATACAATTTTTTTTACATTTACTGAGCTCAAAATTTTCCATTGTTATTAAACTGGTTGGTTTAAATGGTTTTTGTAATGTTATATTTACGCAGACTTGTGTCCTCTGTAGTGGTACTGAGTGAAACTGAAAGACGAGTTGTACAAGGTGGCTTAGGAGAACTTTTAAGTCCAGAACTGTCTAGCAATATTCTGTGGTTTTTCCATCGATTCTGCGAATCTTATTTTATGCTAAATGAGGAATACTACGCTGCAGTAAGTGCACCGTTTTTTTCTGTAAAAAATATGAGTTTTAGAATTTGGAATATAAGAAGCATATTTTGTTTAGGTTAGTCCAGCGTTTAAAAACTGTTGGGGACCAAACAGCGATGTAGCTAAAGTGGCTCAAAATGCATTACTGAGAAGAGTTCGTGAAGACGTGATAAGATACAATGGTGAAATAACTGTTTTACGAGATGCCATTAATCTACTTTTGTCATTGGTAGATTCCAGTAAAAAGTAAGCGTCTGATCGGGACCCACCGATTTTTAGTAGTTACACAGTTTTAATATTTGTGCTGTAACCTTGTTATATTTTCATTCTATAAGAGCTGAAAGTGCATTACAATGTTCAGAGTTACCAACATTAGTTCAACTAACAAACCAAGTTGGACCAGGAAAGTTTCAAATGCCTAATGAAGTGTACAGGAAGTTTGTACGAGCTGTCATCTGTGTTGGCAGCTATTGTGACAGCGAATCACGGCGAGAAGAGTACTGGGATCAGGTAAATAGTAGTTCATAAAGAGATTATTACTAGTAGAAGAGTTCAGCAGTAGCTTATTTTTCTGATGTTTTTTTTTGTCCTGTAGGTTTTAGAACCTCTGACCCAAAGATTCCAAAATTTCGTCGGCCTCACATTGGCTGAGCGACATAGGGATGATGTAAGATTGGAACTATCTTGTATTCTTAGTGGATTTATCGGTAACGGTCACATCAAAATAGTGTTTGAATCATCCAATCAAATAAGAAATTGGGATATACATTAGTGGGTTATAATTGTTTTTGAAGGAGCTGCAATGAGTGCTCACTCTAAAACAGCTACATTGTTGTACCGGAAGATTGGCTTTATTGTTCGAGAATGTGGAGGGATTTTGGACGCTTACCATAACTATATAGATATTGTAGAATTGTGCCTTGAACTTGTGACTGAACTTGGTCGACGTTCCCTCTCATATTTGAATCAAATGGACTCAGCAACGATTTATCAGGCAGCCATGTCTGTAGTAAAATCCTACGCCATCCATGCCACGGGGCGGAGAACTATTGAAAAGACTGCCGAAGAAGACGCATATGGAGATCTATTACTCCTTATGGACATGCTCACTTGTTTACTTGCAAAAGACTTTTTGGACTTGGGGCCTGAAGCTCTGGGGAATAGTGATTCTCCTGCTGTGCCTTCTGTAACTGCTTCAGATGTTTCCTTACATGGATTAGGAATAATTTTACCGTTAATGAATGCTGAGTTACTTCAATATCCTAATTTGAGTTGTAAATATTTTCGATTGGTGAGAAAAATACCACCATATAAATTGTAATAGTAACATTGATTAATTGAGTCAGTCAGTCAATAGCCAATAATTTCCAATGTTTGATTTTTAGTTATCCCTACTAGGCGAGCTTCATTCTGATAAAATTTTGAGTTTGCATCCGCAAATGATGCAAGGGCTTTGTCAATCTATTGAAATTGGATTGCAGTCTTCCGCCTCAGACTCATTTCAAAGCTGTTGTGACTTTTTGGCTGTAAGTGGCAAAAAGTTTTTAAAATACATGTTTTAAACGTGGCGTTTGTGTTGTTGTAAGTAGTAACTTTAGTTGTTTTTCTTTATAGAGCGTAATTCAATACATTTCTCGGCATTCTCTTCAAAATACTCCTTGTGCAGAATTGTGCAAACCATTTGTGAAATCCTTTTTGGAAATGATATTGTCTCAAAAAACGTCAAAAGATTGTGTTGCTGTCGTATCAGCCGTCTTATTTGCTCTAATCTCAGCATTTACGGTAAGCTAATTAAACCAACAGAAACTAATACTAATTATTTGTTTGCGACGCGTATTAAAGTATTGTGTTTTTGGTTTCTAATATGACTTCATATATTCATTTACAGAGTACTTACCAGGAATTAGCCAGTCAATTGATTGCTAGTAGGCCTAATGAAGAACTTAAAAGCAAAATGAGACAATCTTTTTCAGAGTTGACTGATAGCCTTAACATGAGCAATGGTGGTGATCGACACAGTCGTGCTGCTTTTCGTGATCGTTTAGAACGCTTCATTTTCAATGCAAGTAGTTGTTTGGACTGAGAGGTGAACATTTTAGATTTTATACCGGTTAATTTAGTGCAAATCGAAGTCCAGTGATGTTAAAAATTATATGATAGCCATCTCTTCCGGTTTCAATACCACAGAATGTGTTTATTTTCATAATTATGTATTGTTCTGTTGCAAGTTAATCATAGTTGTATGATGGAAAGTTCTTTTGTCATGTATAAATTGTATAGTTATTGTTGCATCATTACAAAGCATTTGGTCTGGCAGCTTCAGACAACTTGACACTACTGAATATTTTGAAAATTCTATTGCCCACAGATGCTAAATAATTTCGTAGGTAACATAAGTGGCTTCCATTTCCATCCCTTATTTGAAAATACTCTAAAATCTTTTTAGCTTGAGATTCACCAGATGCATAGGCTCCATGCATTGTAGAATAGTTGGTCTTGTGCAATGCTTCTCCAGCAAAAATTATTACTGGCTTCTGCAGAAAGCCAAATTATATTAAGAATCACAATCGGTCAATGTATCTACAAACTTATGCTTAAAAATTCAACTTACGGAGTTCTCGTTACAATCTTTAACGGATACTGGTTCACAAAGTGTTGAACACAAATCTGGAATGTTATCCGCCAATGTTGACCGATAGGAATACGCACCACAAAAATACTCATCACTATTCCATTTTGACCTATTTGTTTTACATTTCATTTACATAGAGTCATTTCCAGTCAACATAACTTGTAACTTAAAGCAAACCATTGGGTGATCTCCATTCTTACACTAGAACTCGAGTAGCTTCAGGAACTTTAAGACCAGTAAATCTTCTCAGAGTCTCACAGCAAACTTGGCCAACTTCCTCGGAAGATAAAGATTCAGCAAAAACAGCTTCAGGTCCTCCCAACCAACCCATGAGAACATTTTGATTATCCAGGACAGGATCGAAACCAGTAATAGCTTTCACCCAAGTCTCCTCATATTGGTCTTCCCCAACGTTTTCACAAGAATCTAAAAACTCCTTTACCCATACTAGTTGATATCCTAATAAGTCCTTGGGCCACCATGGTTCTTTCCATTCTAAAAATATTTTCGTCACCGGGCCGAATCCGCTGGATAAAATAGCATTCTCCAAATCAATTGGAAGACGGGGTTCAAATATTGAAGCCACTTTGTTTTTCAGGACTCCCACAGAACACGTTACAATGATGCTTTCAGCGGTGAAGTTTTCATTTGGAGTGAAAACTTTCACAAGTCCATCTTCTGACCAGCAAATTTTTGTCACTGGTGTGTTCAATTTTAACACATGCTTTATGGGGCGAACTAAAACTTGGTCTATGAAGCTTTGTCCGCCATCTTTGAAGTTATTATAATGCTCTCCCTTGTTGACTTCGAAATCAGCCCAGCGGAATAAACTCAAGTCTTCCATATAGTTACAAGAATTGTCTATTCTTTGGAAACTGAAAAAAGAGAAAAGAACTTTTAGGAAAAATGGAAAGTTTTGGAACCCTTTGCGATGACTGCAACTAAAGTAAAATTATTATTATTAAGAAACAATTTTTCACGTACCTCATAGCCCACTGGAACAAAGCGACTTTCAGAAAGTATTCTGAACTGCCTTGGACTATGCAAGACTGTTGCAAATATTCTCTAAAACGGTTTTGAAGATAAGAACCTACATTATTATCTCCAGTGCTCTCAAAGCTTGATGAATCGCTCAAATTAATATTTTCCTCGATATATTCTAGTTGAGATTCCACCCATTCGAATATTTGTGTTAGTTCAGTTTCTCCAATTCGTTCCCCGGTTGGGGTCAAAAACTCTCCTGTGTAAGAATACATTAAGTCAATAGTCAATGCATTCAAATATTTTTTTAAATTTCAATAATTTTTTTCTCCAAAAAACTCAGAGTCAGACCTCGCCCTTCCCATGAAAATTTGGCATGTCTTTGATTCGTTTGCTTAAGAAGTCTACAAAAATCGTTCTCCTCGCCATGAATGAATTGTGCGCCTAACTCCACCACAGCGTCTCCATCATTAGCCTCGTTGTAACCAAGAAATTCTGTTTGAATTCGTCCTCCAGCTTTTCCTTTGGCTAAAATACCAAATATCATTATAAAATGGTTCAAGACAGAACTCAATATTGTTCTCCCATTACTACAGCAAATTCACTTTACCTTCCAAAACAAGAATATCTTTGATTCCATTACGGTAAAGAAAATTTGCAGCACTTAGTCCAGCTACACCAGCACCCAAAATGATCACTTTATGGTTATTAGTCTTTTCCAAGTTGTCTATCGATCCTTTTGTGGAAGTAGCCATGATTTTATTTTTTGTTAATAAAGAATGTGAGTTTGGAGCGAAGTATTTTATTTTGTCCGTGTTTCTGTAAATTATTTTCTGAAGCACTGATAGTAGCTATTATGCTATACACAAAATGCTCACATGAATGTGTAACTTTAGTACTAGCTTAAGTAGGATACACTCGTGATGATGACACAGTATCTTTTGTACAACTAACTTTTATATATCTCTGATTACAGTCTGAGAAGAACACATAAACTCATTGATGCGAGTTCCACACTCCATCCTGAATACTTAAGAAGGTAATAAAATCAAGTATTTGACACTTTGAGACACCAGATAAATAATCACCGACTTAGCATATGAAAGGAAGAAAAGTTTATATTTAGTTGGTAAACTCATTCATTAGGTTGAATAATTCGCAAAATTTTAACTGCATGGTGCATTAGGTATAGTTAGCGTTAAACTTGAAAAATGGAAAGAAATTGATTGACTAACTTGCTAATTAAATATGTGCAAGCCCGATAATGAACGAAAATAAACTACTACATAATTCAATGTGCAGATAAATTTTTGAGACCTTCTATTTACGCTCCAAATTTTTCGTCTGCATGCACATGTCTCGTGTATAGGATAATAGCGCACAAGCAGGGGGAACAGATGAAACCCGGGTATTTTATGTATTTGCTACATTTTAGCAGTGAGTGAGTAGCATCCATCCAGACGGGTCGATTAGCGCGAATGAATGCACGGCACAGCATGTTGGTTTGCGAATATTACATGCTCTTATGGAAACCATTACTACACGTACCAGAAAACTCTATTAGGATAATAACAACGTGCCAATAACTTATCGACATTCTGTAATGCCAATTCCGTTTGAACAGCTATGATCAGTGGATCGAAAAAATATCTCGAAAACAGAAAATTTTAGATCAATTCAATATGGATAGTCAATATAAGGAATCGATAAGTGTCATTGGCAAGCCTCGGGCTTCGAGGTTGTCCTTAGCTGAATCCACAATGGATCCAGAAATGATTACAACACCTTTACAACAAGCCTCAAGTAGGAAAAGTATTGAAACTATGAGATCAAAGAAAAAATATGGTAGTTTTGGGCCTGGAGTAGATAGGCAAGGGAATCCATGTAAACTGTATGGTGCAGTTGGTCGTAACTTTGTTGAAGTCTGCATTGAATTCCAATCAATTTCTAATTTGATGGTAATAAATTATTCCAGTTTATGGCACGCCAAGTTATAATTCATCCATTGTAATGATTTTTTTATTTTCCCATTTTAGGGATCCGCAGGGAATTTATGTTTGAAAGTATGTTGCATGGGTAAAGATTTTGCTAGCATTGATGTGCCAGCTCCAATGTATGGACGTAGAGATTCGCGTGATGGGAATGTCAGTTTGAATAATGAAGTGAAGTTGAGAATGCATTTTGACGAGCTTATTGACAATCCAATTTTAAGTATGAAAAATGAAAACACAATGTCTAGACTGGATTGAATTTTGAATTGAATCTACAGTTTGAATATTTAAACGAAAATTTATGTATAATTTGTTGGCTTTTTGTATAGTTGAATTGATCGAAACGGAATTGCCTGAAGATCCACTGGAACCTCAATTAGTGGGGAGATATTATGCCTGTGTTGATATTTTGCCATTATTTAATTTTAACAAGGGAAAAATATCCGAATATAGTGTTCAGTTAGTAGCATCAGGGAAGAAGAAAGGGCTTATTAAACCTGAAATTTCGGTAACCATAAAAAAATTATTCGTGCATGCAAAGAGCATGAAATAATTCTAATAATAAAAGAAGTATTAAAACTATTCGTGCTATAGATGGCAATCAGCTGTGAAGGGGGATTGCCTGGGGAAAAAGCTATGCGTAAAGGAAATATTATGTCCATCACTATGAATTCGATGAGAAGAATTCCATCGGATATGTCAAAAATTGCGGAAGAGTTTTCAAATAGTGATATTGAAGTTTACTTCACTTTACCTTTCCCAGACACGGGCCGCAGCATTGTGTTCCCCATGGGGAAATATGTGAAAGACTTGAATTCTTTTGATGAATCAAAAATTGACTATGTCAAAAGTCGATTTTCTACGACAGATAAGCAAAAAATTGTCTCCAGCAGTAGTGCAGAATTTGGGGATAATAAGTATTGGGCTTCTGTGATGGAGAGTTGGCCTGAGGCTCCGAGGGAAGCGGCCATCGTTTTGGATACTAAGGACAATGGATCCAAGAACTATCTACAGTCGTATGTGCTAAAAAAATATGCATAGCCATGAATACAAAACCACAGAACTGAGCGTATTTTTTAAACATAGTGGTAGCATTAACTAAAATTGAGTAGAAAATACTGACGCA
>Ga0210040_10006594_pt1 | contig 14396 bp, 14 predicted proteins | sample CryGeyCG12114_NA_FD_185462 | JGI IMG/M metagenome (GOLD analysis project Ga0210040, IMG submission 185462) | Groundwater microbial communities from aquifer - Crystal Geyser CG19_WC_8/21/14_NA (SPAdes) (version 2) | ecosystem: Environmental > Aquatic > Deep subsurface > Groundwater | place: USA... | reverse complement strand
TGGAACCGCTCGGGGCCGCCAGCTCGCCGCGATGGCGAAGGCCGCGCTCGCCCCGCGGGCACCTGTAGACGCACGGGGACCCGCCCGCATCATCGTCGGCGAGCGCCCGCCGGAAGGCACCAGCCCCCGCCTCCGCTTCGATCTCGGCCCGGTCGCGCTTCGCCGCAGCGATGGAGCGCCGCTCGTTCCCGCCAACGACCTCGCGGGCCTGACGGTGGCGCAGCTGCTCGGCACCCCCGATCGCCCGCTCCTGTGGATTCGTCCCGGTGATAAGTTGCCACCGCGGCTCGATCTCGAGCACGGCGACATCGCCCTGTTCAGCGAAAGCGGCCGGGTGCTCGCCTTCTCGACGGAAACCGACCGAGCGGTGCAGATCGCCTACCCCCCCGGCGTCGATCCGTTCGGGCAGGAGCGGGCGACGCGGCTCTGGCGCCTCGCCCTGCTGGCCTTCTGGATCCTGCTGACGATCGGCACGCTGCTTGTCCTGCGCCGGCTCCCGCCCACCCCGGGCGCCCGCCCCGAGAGCGTGCAGGCCGGCTGATGACGCTGCTCTCCCCCACCGACAGTTGGACCGGCGACTATCTGGTCGAGCGCGGCCTGATCACGCTCGACCAGTTCGACGAGGCCTCCGACCTGGCGGAAAGCTGGGACTCTTCGCTGTCCGACGTGCTGATGGCGCGCCGCTGGATCACGCCGATCAACTACTACCAGGCGCTCGCCCAGCGCTTCGGGGTGGAATTCGTCGACCTGCGCGCCGACCCGCCGGACCAGGACCTGCTCGCCGAAGACGAGGTGGACGATTACATGCGCGAGCTGGCGATGCCCTGGCGTCGGCGCAACGGCCGGCTGCTGGTGGCGACCGCCAGCCCCGGGCCGGAGGCGATGCTCTATGTCCGCCGCCGCTTCGGCCGCGAGGTGGACCTCGTCATCACCAGCAAGTTCGACGTGCTGTGGAGCCTGCAGAAGGCGTTCGGCTCCAGCCACTCGCATCGCGCGGTGTACGAGCTGGCGGAGACCGATCCGCAGATGTCGGCGCAGATCGTCTTCACCCGCGGGCAGGTGCTCGCCGCCTGGCTGATGCTGACCGCCCTGGTGATCGGCCTCGCGTTCGCGCCGATCCCGACGCTGATCGCGGTCAATGCGGTGATGAGCCTGTTCTACCTCGGCAACTTCCTGTTCAAGGGCGTGCTGGTGTGGGCCGGCGGCCGCCGCGTGGGCGAGCGCAACCGCGCGCTGGAGGCCGAGGCCCGCCTGCTGCGGGACGAGGACCTGCCGGATTTCACCATCCTCGTGCCGATGTTCAGGGAGCCGGAGGTGCTGCCGATCCTCGCCGGCGCGCTGCGCAAGCTCGATTACCCGCTCGCCCGGCTGGACATCAAGATCGTGCTGGAGGAAGGCGACCACGAGACGATCGAGGCAGCCAAGCGGCTCGGCCTCGAAGGCATTTTCGAGATCGTCCGCGTCCCCGCCTCGCAGCCGCAAACCAAGCCCAAGGCGTGCAACTACGCGCTGCGCTATGCCCGCGGCGAATATCTTGTCATCTACGATGCGGAGGACAAGCCGGAGCCGGACCAGCTGCGCAAGGTGGTCGCCGCCTTCCGCCGCTCCGATCCGTCGGTCGCCTGCATCCAGTGCCGGCTGAACTACTACAACGCGTCGGAAAACTGGCTGACGCGGATGTTCACGCTCGATTATTCGCTGTGGTTCGACCTGATGCTGCCGGGGCTGGAGCGGCTGGGCATCCCCATCCCGCTCGGCGGCACCTCCAACCATTTCCGCACCAGCGTGCTGCGCGAATTGCGCGCGTGGGACCCGTTCAACGTCACCGAAGACGCCGATCTCGGCATCCGGCTGACGCAGAAGGGCTATCGCGTGGGCCTGATCGATTCGACCACGTTCGAGGAAGCGAACGTCTCGCAGGGCAACTGGATCAGGCAGCGCTCGCGCTGGATGAAGGGCTACATGCAGACCTGCCTGGTGCATCTGCGGCGGCCGGTCCACCTCATGCACTCGGTCGGTCCGCTCGGCACGCTCGGCTTCATCGCCTTCATCGGCGGCACGGTCGCCTCGGGCCTGCTGAACCCGATCTTCTGGGGCGTATTCGCCTTCTGGCTAGTGACGCAGACGGGCGGGTTTGAATTGTTCTTCCCGCCGGTGCTGCTCTATTTCAGCCTGCTCAACCTGCTGCTGGGCAACGGCATGTTCATCTACCTGATGATGCTCGCGCCGTTCCGCCGGAAGTGGGTCAAGCTCGCGCCCTATAGCATCTCGGTGCTGTGGTACTGGGTGCTGCTGTCGATCGCCGCCTGGAAGGGCGCGTGGCAGCTGATCACCAAGCCGTTCTACTGGGAGAAGACCCAGCACGGCATCTCCAAGCACACCGCCGCCGAGGTCGCCGCGGCCATGCGGCCGGAGGGCGCCTGACCATGCCGGCCCGGATGGCGAGGCACGCCCCCTTCGCTCTGGTCGCGCTGATCGCCGCGGCCGGCGCGTTCTGGCTGAACGGGCTGGTGGGCGAGCTCGGCTTCTGGCCAGACCAGACCTCCAGCCTCGCTGGGCGCGCGATCCTCAGCGTAGCGGGCAAGGCGGAGCTCGCGCCGCAGCTCGCGGCCTACCCGCCGCTCCCCTATTTGCTGCTGTTGCTGGTAGAGCTGGTGGCGCGGCCGCTCGGCCTCAACTCGGTTCCGCTTGCGACAGCCGGCCTCGCCGCCGCCCTGCTGGCCAGCTACCTGCGCGCGCTGCGCGGGGCCGGTTATGCGTGGGCAGCCGCGATCACCTTCGTGCTGATCTTCGCGCTCCATCCGCTGTCGCTGTTCGCGGCCGCGCGCGGGCCGCAATCGCTGCTGCTGCTGTGGGGCGTGTGGATGTTCGGGAAAGGGCTGTTCGGCTTCCGCACGAGCGGCGGAGTGGACGACCTGCTGGCGCTGTCCCTCTCCCTCCCGCTGATGGCGCTCACCAGCACGCGCGGGGCGGTGGTGGCGCTGTCCGCGATCCCGTTCCTGCTGCTCGCCGTCCCGCCGGACCTGCGGCAGCGCGCCTCTGCCAGCGCCTATCTGGTGCTGCTGTTCCCGCTGCTGCTGGCAGTCCTGTTCATGATGGCAATGTCGGCGATCCTGCTGCACGATCCGCTCGCCTTCATCACGGTCGACCTGCTGGCGACCGGCCGTTGGTCCGACCGGCCGCTCGCCCTCATCCTTGCCGCCTCCATCGCCGGGGTGGTCGGCGCCTGCGTCATCGGCGTCGGGCTGATCCTGCGCTCCGGCCAGCGCCGGCCACTTCAGGCGGCGGCGGGCGCGCTGCTCGGCACGATGGTGCTGTCGATGGTGGTGCTGGCGCTGTTCGGCCTGGCAGACAGTGCGCTCCACGCCCTGTCCATCACCGCAGCGGCCACCGCGGTGTTCACGGTGTTCTGGCCGGTGGAGGAGAACCGCACCCTGCGCGTCGGCACGCTGCTGCTGGTCGGCTGGCTGGTGTCGAGCACCTTCATCGGGGCCGACCGGCGCGCCGCGCGCCATCCGCTGACGGTGCTGTTCGGGGATGCCGAGCGCGCCGCCCCGCCCGCGGACCTCGCCCTCGGCCGCTGGCTGAGCGGCAGAGGCGGCGTGATGATCCACGCGCAGGTCCACCCGGAAGTGATCGCCGCGCGCGGCTCGGCGGACGGCCTCGTCACGGAAACCTCGCCCGTGTTCGCCGTCTCGCTCCTGTCGCGCCGCGTCTTCACCGATCATGTCGCCCTGCGGCAACACCAGCCCGGCATCAGCGCCGATGCGATCTCCGGGGCCCTGCCCGATCTCTACCGCAGCGGCCCGCCAGGCTATCGGCTGAGCTACGATTCGGGCGGCTGGCGCGTCTGGTCGCGGCCCACCCCTCAGGAGACATCTCGATGAAGCCGCAGCCCCGCATCCTCCTCGTGGACGACAGCGAAGATGCGCGCTTCATCGCCCAGGCCGCGCTGCAGGGGGAGGACTTCACGCTGGAGACCGCCGCCTCCGCCCGCGATGCCTACGCGCTGCTGCGGATCGAGGAGCAGGACCCGGACCTGCCCCCGGACCATGATTTGATCCTGCTCGACATCCTGATGCCGGAGATCGACGGGGTCGAGGCCTGCGCCGCGATCCGCAACACGCGCCGCTATCGCGACGTGCCGATCCTGATGGTCAGCGGGCTGGGCGATCGGGAAACGCTGAACCAAGCCTTCATCGCCGGCGCCAACGATTATGTCAGCAAGCCGCTCAACCCGATGGAGCTGCTGGCGCGCATCCGCTCCGCCCTGCGCTTCAAGCGGGAGATCGACCGCCGCCGCGCGCGCGAGAACGAGCTGCGGGCGAGGCCGGAGGAAGGCAGCCTCAACCTCGCCGCCGCCTTCGACCCTGCCAGCGGCCTTCCCGGCCGCGCGGTGCTGGAGGCGCGGATCGCCGCCGCGGCCGAGAGCGTCACCCCCACCTCGCTGCTGCTGCTGAGCGTGGACCAGCTCTCCGCTTATCAGGTCGAGTTCGGCGAGGCCGCGACCACGCGCCTGCTGCGCCAGGTGGCGGCGGAGATCACCACCGTTTCCGCCCCCCTCGGCGCCGCCCTCTCCGTCTACGGCGATGGCCTGTTCATGGTCGCCGGCAAGGGGATCGGGGCGGAGGACATGCTCGCCCTCGCGCAGGCCGCCGCGGGCCGCATCGCCACGCTGGCGCTCCCGCACGGTGCCTCGCCGACGCAGGACCGCGTGACTCTTACCGCCGCTATCGGCGAAGCGATCGGGGAGCCGCTGCGCACCCTGCCCGGCGAGCTGATCGCGCGGGCGGACGCGGCCCAGCCTGCGGGCGGCAATTGCATCATCAGGATGGACCGGACACGATGAAACACATTCTTGCCGCCACCGCCACCGCCGGCGCCGCGGCCCTGCTCGGCGCCTCCCCCGCCGCGGCATCCGCCTGGACCCACGCGCAGGGAGACGGGCAGGTGATCCACACCGGCGTCTATTCCCACAGCGACAAGGGCTTCAACGCCGATGGCGAGATCATCCAGATCCCGGATTACGACAAGGAGGAGCTCTACCTCCTCGTCGAATACGGCGTGACGGACGAGCTCACCATTATCGTCAACCCGAGCCTGCGGCATGTCGGCATCGAGGACGATCCGGACGACACCAGCGGCTTCGGCTACACAGAGCTCGGCGCCCGCTATCGCCTGGCCGCCGGCGACAGCTGGGTCCTCTCGGCGCAAGGCAGCGCGCGCATTCCGGGCGAGCGGCGGCGCGACAGCCTCGCCCAGGTCGGCAGCACCGATGCGGAATATGATCTGCGCCTGCTCGGCGGCAGCGGGTTCCAGCTCGGCGGAATGGACGCCTTTGTCGACGTGCAGGCCGGCTATCGCCTGCGCGACGGGGACCCGCCCAACGAGTTCCGGCTGGATACCACGATTGGCATCCGCCCGGCGGAGAAGGTGCAGCTGTTCGCGCAGCTGTTCAACACCTTCTCGGAGGGCGCGGGCGAGGGGGTGTTCCCCTCCTACCGCTACCATAACGCTTATCTGAGCGCGGTCTACGACATCGACGAGAACTGGTCGCTTCAGCTCGCCGGCCTGGCCACCCTCGGCGGCGAGAACGCGTTGCGCGAGCGCGGCCTCATGGCGGGGGTGTGGTACCGCTTCGGCGCCAGCGTGCGGCAATCCGGTCCGCCGCCGGCTTTCGTTGCACCGTGAAGTCCGTGTCCTCCGGCCCGCCGCCTTCCGGGTCGGAGAACCAGCGCCAGACCAGCACCGCCGCGGGATTCGCCGCCTCCAGCAGCTCCAGCCATTCGCCGATCACCTCTGCCTGCAGCGTGAGATCCACTGGCGCCGCGCGCTCCTCGGCGCTCTCCCACGGCCGCAGGGTCGCATCGCCGGCGGAGCGGAGGCCGATCTCGCCGATCCACACCGGCCGCCCGGCCTGCTCGGCCACGCGCCGTACGCGCTCGATCTCGTCGCGCATCGCTCCGCGCCAGCCGCTCCGGTCGCGAGCCCGCCCCAGCACCGGGTAAAGCGAGGCGCCCACCGCATCGAGCACATCCCAGAACGGCACCCGCTCCACCTCATCCGCCCCTTGCGCAACATAGGTCAGCGGGCCAGAGAACACCTGCCGCACACCGCCGATCACCTCGCGCCATTCCGGGCGATGCACCGTCCCGCGCAATTCGGTGCCGATCACGAATTCTGCTGCTCCGGCTGAGGCGGCGAGCCCCGCCAGCAGCAGGATCGCGCGGCGATAGGCGGCGAACCATTGCGTCCAGTCCGCTTCCCGCTCCATCGCTACGAGCCCGGCCCAGCCGCCGGGCACCCAGACATGCGGCTTGATAACCGCCTGCAGCCCGGCCTCCCGCGCCTGCGCGATGCCGGCCGCCAGCCGCTCCACCGGCAGCGCATCGCCGAGCACGATGGCAGGGTCGCCACCGTTGGGCTGCCAGAGGAAGGGCACCAGCGCCGCCGCATTCGCTCCCGTGGCCGCAGCGGCGCGGAACGAGGCCGCCGCCGCCGGGCTGCCGAACGGCGCCTGTGCCGTCTCGATCATGTTGAAGCCGCGCAAACCCTCGCGCTGCCCGGCACGCACCTGCCCGCCCGCCTGCCCGCTCACGCCCGCCATCGCCCGGCTGGCCAGTATCGCAGCCACAGCGGCCAGCAGCGTCCGGCGGTTGCAGCCCGGCGTCGCCACATCAGGGCGCCCTATCGGCCTGGCTGGCGGGAATCAGGCTGCGCACCATCTGCGCCAGCCGCCTCACCTCGAACGGCTTCTCGATGATGCCGACCGCGCCGGCCTGCTCCAGCAACCGGCGCGCATCGGTGTTCGCCGCGCCGGTGATGAAGGCGACGGGGATCTCCGCCGTCGCCGGGTTCTCGCGCAGCAGGTGCCGCGTGGCGATCCCGTCCGGATCCGGCATCATCCAGTCGAGCAGGATCAGCGCCGGCTGCCACTCCTCCGCCTCCGCCAGCCCCTCGTGCCCGGTGGCGCAGGTGCGCACCTCCAGCTGCGGGTCCAGCCGCAGCGCCAGGGCGGCGATCATCCGCAGGTCCGGCTCGTCATCGACATACAGCACGCGGATCATTTCGTTCATGGCACTGCGCTACCAGCATCGCGTGGCGCGCTTCCAGCCTGCCTTACGCAATTTTCCGGCGGGGCGGTGCTCCTGCGGGTCTGTCGACTCAGGAGAACTACGCAGTCGCGCGGAGCAAGCGCTTCAACCAAGATCGGGCAGGGGACATGGTGGAGCTCGCATCGGGATTGCCATGGCCCGCAATTGCATCTGACGCCCGGAGGAATCATGAAGCCGCGTGAACAGCGCCAGCGCGTCACGCTGTCAGCGCAGATGCGGACCGAAGCGGGGTGGACGGACGTCACCATTCGCGACATCTCCCCGCACGGACTCGGCCTGCGCTGCGCCCGACCGCCGCGCCGGGGCGATTATGTCGAGCTGTGCCGGCATCACCACAAGCTGATCGGGCGCGTGATGTGGTCCGAAGGCGAATGGTTCGGCGTCCGGCTGAGCGAACCCATCGTGATCGACGATCTTCTCTCCAGCAGGCCTGTCCGCCCCCGTGCGGAGGAGCGGCGACTCCGGGCGCGACGGCGCGGATCGCTGCACCACGCCCATGATCCGCGAGTCGCCATCGCCAGCATGGAGCAAAGCAGCCAGCACGCCTCCCGGCTGATGCACTTCGCGGCTATCACCGCCATTGCCTGCATCGGCGCGGCACTGGCGGCGGACCTTGCGGGCAGCGTGCTCTCGCAGGCGATGGATGCCGTCTCCGAAGGCCTCGTCGCCGGCCGCGCGGAGGCCTCGCCCAACTAGGCAGAGGCTCGGTCTACCGGGCAATGGAAGGATCCCGCTCGATTCGCCGGCTGACGGGTCAGCCGCGCCCGCGATAGGGGGCCACGCCCTGGTCGGGCAGCCACAATGCGGCCGGCGGCGCGCCGCTCTGCCAGAACACGTCGATCGGAATGCCGCCGCGCGGATACCAATATCCGCCGATCCGTAGCCATTGCGGCTGCATCTCGTCCGTCAGCCGCCGGCCGATGCCAACCGTCACATCCTCGTGGAAGCCGCAATGATTGCGGAACGAGCCGAGGAACAGCTTGAGGCTCTTGGATTCGACGATCCGCTCGCCGGGCGCGTAGTCGATCACCAGATGCGCGAAATCGGGCTGGCCGGTGACAGGGCAGAGGGAGGTGAATTCCGGCGCGGCGAAGCGCACGCAATAGAGCTCGCCGGCGCGCGGATTGGGCACGTAGTCGAGCCGCGCCTCCTCGGGGGAGGTCGGCAGGCGGCTCTCCCGGCCAAGATGCAGCGGCGCCTGGGTTTGTTCGGAGTCCGACATGGCCAGGCGCATGCCTCCTTCGCCGCACTGTGGCAAGACAGCGGCACATCGCCGGCGCGTTGCACGGCTGCGATTAAGAGGCTGTTCACTGGCGGGGGCCATCGGCCTAGAGGCGCCATGCGCCCGCGCCTTTCCCTCTCCCCCCGCCCGAACCTTGCCGCCCTGCTCGCGACGGGAGTGCTGACGCTTTCCGCGCCGGCACACGCCGCCCCCGGCACGCTGCGCGACTTCCGCCTGCCGCCCGATCAGGACGCCCCGCCTGCGCAAGATACTCCGCAGGGTCCTGTCGCGCCGGACGTGCCGGCCTCGACCCAGGTCCTGCGCCCGTCGCCAACTCCAACGCCCGCCGCCACTCCCGCGCCGGCACCGAGCGCCTCCGCCGTCGTCCAGCCGCTGCCCGGCTCCACGCCGCGAGTCGTCCCGCTCACCGTCACCCCACCCGCAGCCCGGCCGGGCCCGACCCGCTCGGCGGAGCCACAGGCGACCTCGCCCGCAACCGACCCCTCGCCCGAGTTGGAGGAGAATGCCCAGCCGTCGCCCGCCGCCGCCGCCACCGCCGCCGCCTCGCCGCTCCCATCCACCGCGCCGCGGGTGATCGCCAGCGACTCGGAAGAAGGGCCCCTGCCCTGGCCCTGGATCATCGCCGCCCTGCTGGCACTCGCCGGCGCCGGCCTCACCATCTGGCTCCTCCGCCGCCGCGCCGGCACGCGAGTCGCGACGACGGTGCCTCAGGTCGAGCGGCCGATGGTCACTCCGCTCAGCCCGGTGATGCCGGCGGCGCAGCCAGCCGAGCCAGCAAGCCCGATCCCCGTCACCTCTGATTCGAACTCCGAACAATCCGCCCGCCCCGGTCTGGAACTGGAACTGGAGCCGCAGCGACTCAGCCTCACGCTGATGAACGCCACGCTGTCCTATCGTTTGGTTCTGAACAATCTCGGCACCGAGCCGCTGGAGACCCTCACCATCAGCGCCGACATGATCGCCGCGCACGCCACGCTCAGCCGGGAGCAACAGCTTTCCGGCCCCGATGCAAACGCGATGCAAGTGGTTTCCATTGCGCGTCTGGAGCCGGGCGAGAGCCGCATTGTCAGCGGAGAGTTCCGCCTCCCCTTCGGCCAGATTATGCCAATCCGGCAGGGCAATGCCGCGCTGCTCTTCCCCCTCGCCCGGTTCCGAGTCGAAGGGGTCGGCCGAGAGCCCGTCACCCGCACCTTCCTGGTCGCCCAGCCGCCGGAACGGCCCGGCGCCGGCCTGCAACCCTTCCGCCTCGATCTCGGCCCGCGAGTCTATCCGAAGCTGGCGCAGCGGGCTTTCGCCTGACGCCGCGGTTTACCCCCGGCGGCCCGCAGGCTAGGCACGGGCAGATGGACGATCTTGTCTCCACCGGCTGGCTGGCCGAACGCCTTCAGGACGCGGGGCTCGTGATCCTCGATGCCTCGTCCCACCTGCCCGCCAATCGCGACGCCGCCACGGAGTTCGCCGCCGCGCATATTCCCGGCGCCCGCTTTCTAGACCTCGCCAGTTGGACCGATCCCGGCAGCGATGTGCCCTCCGCCGTGCCGAACGCCGCGCAATTTGCAGAGCGCCTGCAACAGCTCGGCATCGGCGCGATGGACCGGGTGGTGATCTATGACGACAGCGCGGTGAAGACCTCCGCCCGCGCCTGGTTCATCTTCCGCCTGCACGGCTTCACGGATGTGGCGATCCTCGACGGCGGCCTCGGCAAGTGGCGGACGGAGGGGCATCCGCTGGAATCCGGAACGCCCGAGCCGCGCGAGGCGAGAGGCGCCCGCTCCGGCCCCGCCGCCTTCTCCACCCGCAGCAAGCACGACCTGCTCGCCAACCTGGAACTCGGGCGGGAGCAGGTGGTCGATGCCCGCAGCGAAGCCCGCTTCAGGGGCACCGAGCCCGAGGCGAAGGAGGGGGTGTCGAGCGGCCACATCCCGGATTCGCTCAACCTGCCCTACGGCGAGCTGCTGAACGAGGACGGCACCTTCAGGGAGCCTGACGAGCTCGGCCAAATCTTCGAGGAAGCCGGCGTCGATCTCGACCAGCCGGTGGTCACCACCTGCGGCAGCGGGGTTACCGCCGCGGTGCTGCTGTTCGCGCTGCACCGGATGGGGAAAGGCGACGTGTCGCTCTATGACGGCAGCTGGAGCGAATGGGGTGCCGATCCCCACATGCCCAAGGCGAGCGAGGCCAGCGCTTGAGCGAACCCGGCGATCGCCCCCGCAAATCCGCGACACAGCTCGTCGCCGCCGGCCGCCGCAAGGAATGGACCGGCGCGGCGGTCAATCCGCCGGTCTGGCGCACCAGCACGCACCTTTATGCCGACAGCGCCGATCTCGCGCGAGGACGGCCGAACGAGGACGGGCAATTCTATTACGGCCGCCGCGGCACCCCCACCCAATGGGCGCTGGCTGACGCGCTGACCGGGCTGGAGCCCGGCGCCGCCGGCACGCTGCTCTACCCCAGCGGACTTGCCGCCATCGCCGGCGCGCTGCTCGGCCTGCTCGATGCGGGCGACGTGCTGCTGATGACGGACAACGCCTATGAGCCGAGCCGCTCGCTGGCCGACAAGCTGCTCGAGCCGCTCGGTATTGACACCCGCTGTTTCGACCCGCTCGATCTCGACGCCTTTCCCGCTGTGTTCTGCGAGCGCACCCGCGCGGTGCTGCTCGAAAGCCCCGGCAGCCAGACGATGGAGGTCTGCGACATCCCCGCCCTTGCCGCCATCACACGGGAAAAGGGCGCTGTCAGCGTGCTCGACAACACTTGGGCAAGCTCGCTCCACTTTCGCGCGCTGGAGCATGGCTGCGACGTGTCGATCATGGCGCTGACCAAGCATGTCGGCGGCCATTCGGACCTGATGATGGGCTCCGTCACCGCCAATGCCGAGCACCACCCCAGGCTGCGCGCCCGGCACCAGCTGCTGGGACAGGTCGTCTCGCCTGACGATTCCGCCCTTGCTCTCCGAGGCCTGCGCACGCTGGGCCTGCGGCTGGAACGGCAGACGGCAAGCGCGCTTACCATCGCCCGCTGGCTGGCTCAGCGGCCGGAGGTGGCGCATGTGCTCTGCCCGATGCTGCTCGGTGCGCCCGGCCATGAGCTGTGGCGGCGAGACTTCACCGGCGGCTGCGGGCTGTTCAGCTTCGTCCTCGCCGGCGGCAGCGTCGCCGACAGGGCGCGGTTCATCGACGCGCTGACGCTGTTCGGCATCGGCTTCAGCTGGGGTGGCTATGAGAGCCTCGCGATCCCGTTCGACCCCGCCCGCGTCCGCACCGCTACCCCTTGGCCGCCATCGGATTGGGACCCGTCGGACCGGCTCGGCGTTCGTCTGTCCATCGGACTGGAAGACCCTGAGGACCTGATGGACGACCTGAGCCAAGCCTTCGCCACCATGCATCGCGCATGAGCGCACCCGACACTGCGCCGACGCAGACCGCTCTCTCCGCGGCGGAAGCCGGGCGGGCGGCTGGTGCTTCCTCCTCTGCGCCCGATGCGCCAGGCGCCGACGCAGTGGGCGGTGCCGATGCGCTGAGGGCTTCCTTGACCGAGCACAGCGGCACGGTCGGCAGCATCATCGGCCGGCTGGATTCGTTCGGCTTCACGATCGGCGAGACGCGCATCTCGGCCTGGAGCGTGCTGGTGGTGGTGCTGGTGATCGTCGGCGTCATCCTCGCGGCGCGCCTCGCCACCCGCTTCGCAAACAGGCTGATGCGCCGCTTCACGAGGTTGACCCCGTCCCAGGAGCTGCTGGGCGAGAAGCTGGTGACGATCGCTGTCTGGGCGCTCGCCTTCTTCCTGGGCATCGACCTCTTGGGCATCGACCTCACCGCGCTGGCGGTGTTCTCCGGCGCCTTCGGCCTCGCCATCGGCTTCGGCCTGCAGAAGACCTTCGGCAATTTGATCGCCGGCATCATCCTGCTGATGGATCGCTCGATCAAGCCGGGCGACGTGATCTCCGTGTCCGACCAGGCGGGCGCCTCCACCTTCGGACAAATCCGCAAGATCGGCATTCGCGCCGTCTCGGTTGTCACGCGGGACCAGAAGGAATATCTGATCCCGAACGAAAACCTGATGATCAATCAGGTGGAGAACTGGTCCTACTCCTCCAAGCAGGTGCGCGTGCAGGTGCCCGTCGGCATCTCGTACAATTGCGACATCACCCGCGCGGAGGAGCTGATGCTGGAGGCCGCGCGCGCCAGCAAGCGCGTGCTCAACAAGCCCGAGCCGAGCGTCTGGCTGAGCGGCTTCGGCGACAGCTCGGTCGATTTCATCATCCATTGCTGGATCGAGGACCCCGAGATCGGCGTCGGCAATGTCCGGTCCGAGGTCCTCAAGAAGCTGTGGTGGCTGTTCCAGGAGAACGGGATCGAGATCCCCTTCCCGCAACGGGACCTGAACCTGCGCGACAACGAGCAATTCCGCCAGCTCGTCGCCGCCCTCACCCAGCGCGCGGAGCCCCGGGTCGAGGGCTCCGCCGCCGCGTCGGGCGAGACGAGCTAGGGCGCGCTCGCGACCTCCTCGGCGCCCCCATCGGGCAGCGCCAGATTGTAGTCCGAAGCGATCTTCCAGCTGGAGCCGGTGTCCTTGGTCCAGACGGTCTGGTTGTTCATCGGCACCGTCCGGCGCTCTCCGCTCTCCGGGTCCGAGTGGGTGAAGCTGGCCGTGTAGGTGGTGACCGCCAGATCGCCTGCCGCCCCCGTCCAGCTGGCGCCCGGTGTCGTCTGGATCGTGAGGTTGGGGTCCGCCACCATCCGCTCGAAATAGGCGCGGATCGCGCTGGTGCCGCTGACCGGGCCTTCACCCGGCACCATCACCACGGCATCCTCCTCGTAGAGCTTCATGATGCCGTCGACATCCTCGGCGGCGATCGCGTCCAGATGCGCCTGCTCCGTCAGGCGGAGCGTCTCGCTCACGTCATCGGCGTCGACGGACGGCCCGCAGGCGGCGAGGAAGGCGAGCGGCGCCAGCGCCAGGCAAGTGATAGGTTTCATGGAGGTTCCCCCGTTCGATCTGGCGAACTCTTGCCCGCACTCACCATCCAGCGCTTTGACCGAGCGCAAATGCCGTTGTGTAGAGCTTCGTAAAGCTGGCCTAACCGCCGCAATACCCATTCTCACTGGCGAGTTGGGGGGTGCGCGCGCATCTAGCTGGCATGGCGAAGATCGGCACAGTGTACCTTGTGGGCGCAGGCCCGGGGGATCCCGACTTGCTGACCGTGCGCGCCACGCGCCTGCTCGGGCAGGCCGCGCTGGTGGTGCATGACGGGCTGGTGACGAAGGACATCCTCGCGCTCGCCCCTGCGCAGGCGGAGCTTATCTCAGTCGCCAAGAGCCGCTCGCGCCACACGATGCCGCAGGAGGCGATCAACGCGCTGCTGGTGCGCGAGGCGCTCGCCGGCCGCGATGTGGTACGCCTCAAGGGCGGCGACCCGTTCATCTTCGGCCGCGGGGGTGAGGAGGCGGGAGCGTGCCGCGCCGCCGGCGTTCCCGTCGAGGTCGTTCCCGGCATCAGCGCCGCGATGGGTGCCGCGGCCGCCGCGCAGATCCCGCTGACGCACCGCGATCATGCCAGCATCGTCACCTTCGTCGCCGGCCAGTGCAAGGGGCTGACGGAGCAGGACTGGGCCGGCCTCGCCGGTGCCGGTCGCACGCTGGTCATCTTCATGGGCGTCAAGACCGCTCCCCAGATCGCCGAGAAGCTGATGGAGGACGGGCTCGCCCCCGACATGCCGCTGGCGGTGATCGAGCGCGCCTGCCATGCGAACATGCGCGTGCTGCGCGGCCCGCTCGCCGGCCTGCCCGCGCTGGTGGAGGCGGAAAAGGTCGCCAGCCCGGCGCTGATCGTGATTGGTGAGGTCACCCGTGAAGGGGACGCGGCGCTCGCCCGGATAGTCGAAGGAATGCAGGCGTGAAGATTTTGACCGGCAATGATCTGAAGACCGGCGCGGTCGTCTGGTGGGACGGCACCGACTGGTCGCTCCATGTGGAGGATGCGGCGGATGTCGGCGCCGAGGCCGAGACCATCCTCGCCCGCGAGGAGGCCGCTCGCCG
>Ga0210040_10006593_pt1 | contig 14396 bp, 15 predicted proteins | sample CryGeyCG12114_NA_FD_185462 | JGI IMG/M metagenome (GOLD analysis project Ga0210040, IMG submission 185462) | Groundwater microbial communities from aquifer - Crystal Geyser CG19_WC_8/21/14_NA (SPAdes) (version 2) | ecosystem: Environmental > Aquatic > Deep subsurface > Groundwater | place: USA... | reverse complement strand
AGGAGGAGCGGGAGGACCTGCTCGACTTCCGGCACCACGCCGACCTGCAGACCCGGCACGACATCGCCGTGCAGTTCCTGGCCTACGAGGCCAAGAACTTCGCCGGCATCCCGATCGTGGACAAGGATCCGGAGACCTTCATCGAGCAGAACAGCTGACCGCAGCGGGGGGTGGTCGGCACCGGGTGGGCTGGCTAGCGTGCCCGGCATGGCCGACCGCCCCCGGATGACGTTGACCGCCACGGTGCTGGACACCCCGGACCCGCGGGGGCTCGCCCGGTTCTACGCGGCGCTGCTCGACTGGCCGATCGGGACCGACGACGCGGAGTGGGCGACGCTGCGTCCCGGCGGCCCGGGGCTGTCCTTCCAGCTGGAGGAGCAGCACGTGCCGCCGGTCTGGCCGGCCGGCCCGGGTGATCCGCGGATGCAGGCGCACCTGGACGTCGGGGTCGAGGACCTTGCGACGGCGGTCGAGTTCGCCGTCTCGCTGGGCGCGCGGGAGGCCGGCTTCCAGCCGCAGGACGACGTCCGGGTGCTGCTCGACCCGGCCGGCCACCCGTTCTGCCTGCACGTCGGCTGAGGCGGCGGGCGCGGCTGCTCGACCGCACCTCGATTCAGGGTTCGGACTCAGCACTGTGAGCAACGGTGTCGCCGACGTGCTGGCCGTGGTGGGGGAGCGGTGGGCGCTGCTCGTCGTCCGTGAGGTGTCGCTCGGGCTGCGCCGGTTCAACGAGCTCGAAGCGGCGACGGGGGCGCCCCGCGCGGTGCTGTCGGACCGGCTGCGCCGGCTCACCGCCGCGGGGGTGCTGGCTCCCCGGGAGCACGTCGTCCCGGGCAGCCGCGCCCGCAACGAGTACGTGCTCACCGGTGCCGGCTACGACCTGCTGCCGCTGCTCGCCGCAGCGTCGGACTGGGGGAGCGGCACCTCGGCGCCGGCGCTCCGCAGGACGTCGTCTACCGGCACGGCGGCTGCGGGGGCGGGGTGACCGCCCGGCTGGTGTGCGAGCGCGGCGAGGAGGCCGGCCCGCAGCACCGGCTCGTCGCCCAGGTCGACCGATGAGATCCGACCGAGGAGCCGCCGTGTCCCCGACCCCCACCACCGATGCGACCTTCGCCGTCGACGTGCTGGCCAGCGGCACCCCGGTGCTCGTCGAGTTCACCGCCGACTGGTGCCCGCCCTGCCGGATGATCGCGCCGGTGCTGGAGCGGATCGCCACCGAGCAGGCCGGGCGGCTCCGGGTCGTGTCGCGCGACGTCGACAGCAACCCGGTGACCACCCGGTCCTACGGCGCGCTCGGCATGCCGACGCTGTCGCTGTTCGTCGGCGGTGAGGTCGTCGCGCAGGTGACCGGCGCCCGGCCGCAGGCCCAGCTGATGAAGGAGTTCGAGCCGCACCTGGCCAGCCGGGACGGGGCCCCGCGGGTCTAGACCTCGGCCGGCACGCCCAGGCGCGCGCGGAGGAACCCGACCACCTGCTCGCGGGCCTCGTGCGTGGGGTGCCCCGGGGTGTCGGCGTCGGAGCTGGTCAGCACCATGTGCTCGTTCTCGCCGATGCCCGCCGCGTTGCCCGGCTTGGAGTTGAGCGCGAACGGCAGCCAGCCGTCGCCGAAGGCGGCGCGCAGCGAGCGGAAGCGGTCGTGGGGCGAGACGGCGTCCTCGCTGAACCGCAGGCCGACCAGGCAGAGGCCGTCGTTCTGCACCCGGCGGGAGACCGCCGCCCGTTCCCGCTCGGACATGCCCAGGTCGCGGCGGCGTCCGGCGGTGATGGGCAGCGGCAGGGAGGGTTGGCTGGCCACCGGCGCGAGGACGGCGGGCTCGACGGCCGAGGCGAGCGCGAAGCCGCCGCTGAAGCACATGCCGATCACGCCGACGCCCGGCCCGCCCACCCGGTCGTGCACCCGGCGCGCCACGGCGCGGACGTACTCGGCGACCGGCCGGTCGGCCCGCTTGGCGAAGGCGCGGAACTCCCGGTTGATGCAGGCGGAGGCGAACGATCGCGCCGCGTACCCCGGGGACATCGGCCGGCCCGGGTCCCCGAACAGGGAGATGACGGTGACGGTGAACCCGGCATCGACCAGGTGGCCGGCCAGTCCCATCACCGCCGGCGTCATGCCGGGGATCTCCGGCAGCAGCACGACCCCGGGGCCGGACCCGCGGGTGTAGAGGTCGTGGGTGAGTCCGGCGTTGGTGAAGGGCTCCACGGCCCATCCGGCGAGGACGTCCGTCGACGGCTCTGTCATCGGCTGATCGTGGGGCACGGAGCGGCTCCGCGTCGAGTCCTGGCTGCCGGTGACCGGTCGGCCCGGCCACCGGCAGCCGACCGGATCAGGGCGCCAGGGTGATCTCGCCCGCCTGGACGTAGAAGTCGCCGAGCGAGTACTGGGTGGACGGGTCGTACAGCTGCAGGTCGTCGAGGAAGTCCTGGTCGATCTGCTCGAGGGTCCCGCTGAAGCTGACCGTGTCGCCCGCCTCCACCTGGAACGGGGACTCGGGGGCGTCCGTGCCGCCGAACTGCTGCAGCCGGACGAGGATGGTCTGCCCGGCCTCCGGGCCGACGTAGAACGCCTCGTCCGCGACGACCGCCGCGACCGTGACCTCGGTACCGGTGACCGGCTCGCCGGCGTCGCCGCTCAGCTGCGCACCCGGTGCCAGCGCGTCCTGGTCGCCCACCACGACGGTGCCGGGGCCACCCGGGACGGGTGCGGCGGCGGTCGCCGTGGTCGTGGCGGTGGTCGTGGCGTCGGGCTGCGTCGCGCCGGTGGTCTCCTCGATCGAGGTGCTGGTGGCCGCGCCTGCGCCGGCATCGTTGTCGTCGTCGCCGGTGAGCGCGGCGACGAGCCACCAGAGCAGCAGGGCGGCGATCAGGGCGGCCAGCAGGAGCCACGGCCAGATCGGCCGCTTCTTTCCCTCGGCCGCGGTCGCGCCGCGCGGTCGGGGTTCGGTGGAGTCGGCCGGTCGTGCTTCGGTCATCGGAAGGTGTCCTCACGGGTTGGTGACAAGGTGCTCTCCCGACGTGCCCGGCCTGCCACCCCGCTGCCCCCGAGTCGTCCGAACGTCATGCCATCGACCGGTTACCGAGACCCGATCGAGACGGTCGAGGAGGGTTGACGGCGGGGCCGTCGCCCCGGGGAGGGGGCAGGTCACGCCGGGTCGGCGGCGGCCGCAGCCTTCCCGCCCGCGTGGAAACCTCGAGCCATGAGCCGGGCGTCCACGACCTCGAAGCGAACGGCGCCGGACCCCGCGCGGCCCCGGGCTGCGGGCCGGTTCAGCGTCCGCGCGGTGCTCGGGCTGGTGGCGCTGCTGATCGGCGCGGTCCCGTTCCTGGCCCTCTGGCTGCTGGTGCAGCGGAGCTGGTCGCCGCTGGCCGACCTCGACGGGGACGTGGCCGCCGACCTGAACGACGCGGTCAGCGGTTCACCGGGAACGGTGACCGTGCTGCGCGCGGTCACCGACTTCGGCGGTACCGGCACCGCGGTGCTGGTGCTGGTCCTGGCGACGGTGTTCCTGCTCGTCCGCGGGCACCAGCGGCTGGCGGCGTTCGTCGCGGTCTCCGGGGTCGGCCTGGCCGTGCTGGTGCCGCTCACCAAGGTCGTCGCCGACCGGGCCCGCCCGGTGGTGGCCGACCCGGTGGTGGCGACCCCGGGCAACGCCAGCTTCCCCAGCGGTCACGCGATGACGGCGCTGGTCACCTGGGGGGTGCTGCTGCTCGTCCTGCTCCCGCTGGTGCGCCGCGGGCTGCGGCCGTGGCTGATCGCCGCAGGGGTGCTGCTGGTGGTGGCGGTCGGGTTCACCCGGCTCGCCCTGGGCGTGCACTTCGTCTCCGACGTGCTGGCCGGCTGGGCTCTGGGGGCAGCCTGGCTGGCCGTCACGACGGCGGCCTTCCGGGGCTGGCAGCACGACCGGCACCAGCACGGCGACGAGCCGCTGGACCCGCTGGACGTCGATCCCGCGGAGGTCCCGCGCCCGGCACCCACCCACCAGCCGGTGCTGCCCGCGGGGCGGACGACGGTCCTCCAGCTGGCCGGGGCGGCCGCTGCCCTGTTCGCCGGGCTGTCCGGGCTGGGTCTGCTGGTCACCGGCGCACTGGCGGGCACCGGGATCGACCGGTTCGACCGCGGCGCCCTCGACTGGTTCGTCGACCAGCGCACCGGCACGCTCACCGCGGTCGCCGAGGCGGTCGGCACGCTCGCCGGCACCCGGGCGGCCATCGCCGTCGCGATCAGCCTCGCCGTGCTCTCCCTGGCCTGGATCGGCAGCTGGCGCCCGGTCGTCTTCGTCCTCGTGGTGATCGTCGGCGAGGTGCTGCTGTACTTCGTCGTCAGCCTGGTGGTCGGCCGGGTGCGGCCCGATGTCGCCGACCTGACCGAGGGGCTGCCCACCGGTGCCAGCTGGCCCTCCGGGCACGTGGGGATGGCCGTCGCGCTCTACGGCACCCTGGCCGTGCTGGTCATCGGCCACGGCAGCCGGCGCCGGCGCTGGGCGGTGCTGGTGGTGCCGGTGCTGCTCGTGCCGGCGGTCGCCGCCTCCCGGGTCTACGTCGCCGCGCACCGACCGACCGACGTCACCGCCGGGCTGGTGCTGGGCGTGCTCTGGGTGCTCGCCTGCACCTGGGCCTTCCGGATCGGCTCGGGCCGGGTGCTGCACCCCCGACCGGGCCTGGGGTCGCCGGTCAGTCGGTGAGCCGGCGCAGGATCCGTGCCAGCTCGGCACGGTCGGCGGCGGTCAACCGGGTGAACAGCTCGGCGGCGTCCGCGTCCCGGGCGGCGGTCACCTCCTGCTGCACCTGCCGGCCGGTCGGCGTCGGCGTGAGCACCACCGCCCGCCGGTCGGCCGGATCGGCGGCGCGCTCGACCAGGCCGCGCGCCTGCAGCCCGTCGGCGACCTCGGTGGCCGAGCGCGGGGCGATCCGCAGCGCCTCGGCCAGCTCGGACAACCGGACGCCGTCCCGCGAGCAGACCACCCGCAGGGCCCGCGCCTGGTGCGGGGAGAGGTCCCACGGGGCCAGCGCGGCGGTGAACCGGCGGCGCAGCGTGCGGGCGACCCGCATCAGCAGGTCGCCCAGCGCCGTCGTGCCGCCGTCCTCGGTCATGCGGGAATCGTACGGCGATCCGTGTGGTTACCACACCGTGAGGTAACCTCAGCAAAAAATCGAGAGGGGTGGTCGTCATCGACGACACCACGAACCCCGGCCGGGGAGGCGGGCGCCCCGGCGGGCGGCCCGACCCGGCCGACCGCGCCCAGCTCGACCGCGCGCCGGTGAGCTGGAGCCGGGTGGCCCGGCTCTTCCGCCCGTACCGCGGCCAGCTCGCCACCGTGATGGCCCTCATCGTGGCCAGCTCCACCATCGCGCTGGCCAGCCCGTTCCTCGTCCGGCTGGTGATCGACGACGCCATCCCCGCTCAGGACGTCGAGCTGCTGGGCTGGGCGGTCGCCGGGATGGTCGCCGTCGCCGCGGTGACCGCCGTCCTCGGGGTGCTGCAGACCTGGCTGTCCACCACCGTCGGCCAGCACGTGATGCACGGCCTGCGGACGTCGGTCTTCACCCACCTGCAGCGCCAGTCGCTGGGCTTCTTCACCCGCACCAAGGGCGGGGAGGTGCAGTCCCGGCTGACCAACGACATCGGCGGCATGCAGTCGGTGGTCACCACCACGGCCACCTCGTTCGCCAGCAACGCCACCACGGTGATCGGCACGGTGATCGCCATGGCCGCGCTGAGCTGGCGGCTGTCGCTGCTGTCCCTGGTCGTGCTGCCGCCGGCGGTCTGGCTCACCCGCCGGGTCGCCCGGATGCGCCGCACCATCACCGCCCAGCGGCAGCGGCACCTGGCCGACCTGCACTCCCAGGTGGAGGAGGGGCTCAGCGTCAGCGGGGTGCTGCTGGGCAAGACCCTGGGCGCGGGCCCCGCCCAGTCGCAGCGGTTCGCCGCCACCTCCGAGGACCTGGTCGGGCTGGAGGTCCGCTCCCAGCTGGCCGGCCGGTGGCGGATGGCCACGATGAGCATCGTCTTCGCCGGCATCCCGGCGCTGATCTACCTGTTCGCCGGGCTGCCGGCGACCTCCGGGGGGATGACCATCGGCACGCTGGTCGCCTTCACCGGGCTGCAGGGTGCGCTGTTCCGCCCGCTGATGGGCCTGCTGGACATCGGCGTCTCGCTGACCGCCTCGATGGCGCTGTTCAGCCGGGTGTTCGAGTACCTGGACCTGCCGGTGGACATCGACGACCCGGTCCACCCCGTGCCGCTGGACGCCGTCCGCGGCGACGTGCGGTTCGAGGGCATCGGCTTCCGCTACCCCGACGGTCACCGCGACGCGCTGGCCGGCGTCGACCTCACCGTGCCCGCCGGTGCGACCCTGGCGCTGGTGGGGGAGACCGGCTCGGGCAAGAGCACGCTGGCCTCGCTGGTCGCCCGGCTCAACGACCCGACGTCCGGCCGGGTCACCATCGACGGCGTCGACGTCCGGGACGTGACGCTGGCCGACCTGGCCCGCACCGTCGGCGTCGTCGCCCAGGAGACCTACCTGCTGCACGGCACGATCGCTGAGAACCTGCGGCACGCCAAGCCCGACGCCACCGACGCCGAGCTGGTCGACGCCGCCCGCCGGGCCCAGGTGCACGAGGTGATCGCCGCCCTGCCCGACGGCTACGGGACGGTGGTCGGAGCCCGCGGGCACCGGTTCTCCGGCGGGGAGAAGCAGCGGCTGGCCATCGCCCGCACACTGCTGCGCGACCCCCGGGTGCTGGTGCTCGACGAGGCGACCAGCGCGCTGGACAACACCACCGAGCGCGCGGTGCAGGTGGCCCTGGACGAGGCCAGCCGCGGCCGGACGACGATCACCATCGCGCACCGGCTGTCCACCGTCCGGCACGCCGACCTGATCGCGGTGCTCTCCCACGGCCGGGTGGTCGAGCAGGGCACGCACGACGAGCTGCTGGCCCTGGGTGGCCGCTACGCCGAGCTGGCCGGCGCCGCCGAGCGCGAGGCCGTGCTGGTCAGCTGATCAAGGGCCGGGCTCGCGCGGGGCGCTGGTCATCGCCAGCACGCTGCCGACCACGCCGATGAGCAGCAGGGCGAGCCCGACGCTGACCCAGCCGAAGGTGTCCCAGTAGACGTCCTCCAGCTGGATCAGCAGCGCCGCCTCGTCGACCACCAGCGCCAGCCCGATGCCGAAGAACAGCCCCAGGCCCGCCCGTGCCCGGTTCGAGCGGTCGCCCAGCGCGGCGGCACCCACGACGACCAGCAGCAGGATGCCCCACAGGTAGTGGTGCAGGTGGACGCCGCCGGCCTGGACGTCGCCCAGCAGCTCGACCTGGTCCTCCCGGATCAGCCAGGTGAGCACCCGCAGCACCGCGAAGGTCGCGGTGAACCCCCACCAGGCCAGCACGTAGCCCCGGCGGGTGGCGACCACGTCGCGCAGCCGGTGCGGACGACGGTCGGTGGCGTCCCGGGAGGTCATGACCGGACTGTGCCCGTCGTCCCCGGCGGCCCAACCGCAGGAGGCAGACCGGTCCGTTCCGCGCCCGTCGCCCCCGGAACGCGCCGAGGCCCGGCTCCCGGTGGGAGCCGGGCCTCGATCGGCTCAGGCTCGGCTCAGCCGTGCGCCTCCTTGGAGAGGGCGTCCCACTGGTTCCACTCGGCCAGCCGGGACTCGTAGTCGCGGGTGGCGATGCCCAGCGGGGCCTCACCGAAGAAGATCCGCAGCGGCGGGTTCTCCGCGTCGACCAGCTGCAGCACCGCCTCGCGGGTGGCGACCGGGTTGCCCGGGGTGCCACCCAGCCGCTGCTTGCGCTGCTCGGCGGCCTTCACCCGGAACGCGTCGTAGGCCGGGTTCGCGGTCGCGTGCTTGGCCGAGGCGCCGCCCCAGTCGGTGGAGTACCCGCCGGGCTCGATGAGGGTGACCTTGATGCCGAAGTCGGCGACCTCCGCGGCGAGGGACTGGGTGTAGCCCTCCAGCGCCCACTTGGAGGCGTTGTAGATGCCGATGTTCGGGAACGCCGAGATCCCGCCGATGGAGCTGACCTGGAGCACGTGCCCCGAACCCTGCTCGCGCAGGAAGGGCAGCGCTGCCTGGGTGACCCACAGGGCGCCGAACACGTTGGTCTCGAACTGCGCGCGGACCTCGGTCTCGGAGAGCTCCTCGACCATCCCGAACTGCCCGTAGCCGGCGTTGTTCACCACGACGTCGAGGGCGCCGAAGTGGTCGTGCGCCCGCTGCACCGCGGCGAACACGGCGTCCCGGTCGTCCACGTCGAGCTGGACGGGGAGCACCTTGTCCCCGTACTGCTGCACCAGGTCGTCGAGGGTGGAGGTGTTGCGGGCGGTGGCGGCGACGTTGTCCCCGCGCTCGAGGGCCGCGATCGACCACTCCTTGCCGAAGCCGCGCGATGCGCCGGTGATGAACCAGGTCCTGGCCATGGTGGTGCTCCTTCCGTAGTGCGTCCGGGGGGTCAGCGCAGCGCCGGCCCCCGCTGTTCCCTCTTCCACCAAGAGCGCGCCTTCGGTGGTCGGGGGACGTGACGTGATGAGCGCCGCAGCGCGGAATGGAGCCGCCCGCACCTGGGCTTGTCCCGGCATGGACCTGTTCTCCCCTGTCACGCTCGGCGACCTCGAGCTCGCCAACCGCGTCGTGATGGCCCCGTTGACCCGCATGCGGTCCGGCGCCTCCGGCGTTCCGAACGACCTCGTGGTGGAGCACTACGAGCAGCGGTCCGGTGTCGGCCTGATCATCACCGAGGGCACCTACCCGCGGTTCGAGTCGCAGGCGTTCGTCGGGCAGCCCGGCATCGTCACCGACGAGCAGGTCGAGGGCTGGCGCCGGGTGGCCGAGGCGGTGCACGCCCGCGGCGGTCGGATCGTGATGCAGGTGATGCACGGCGGCCGGGTCACCCACCCCGACGTCAACGGGGGCCGTCGCGTCGAGGCGCCCAGCGCCATCGCGATCGACGGTGCCGGCCACACCGAGAAGGGCAAGCAGGCCTACCCGGTGCCGCACGCCCTCACCGCCACCGAGGCCGCCCAGGTCCGGGACGACTTCGTCGCCGCCTCCCGCCGGGCCGTCGAGGCCGGGCTGGACGGCGTGGAGGTGCACGGCGCCAACGGCTACCTGCTGCACGAGTTCCTATCCCCGGCGTCCAACACCCGCGACGACCTGTACGGCGGCAGCCCGGAGAACCGTGCGCGCTTCGTCATCGAGGTCGTCACCGCGGTCGCCGAGGCGATCGGTGCCGGCAGGGTCGGCCTGCGGATCTCCCCCGCGCACAACATCCAGGACGCGCTGGAGACCGACGAGGCCGACGTCCGGGCCACCTACGGCGCGCTGCTGGACGGGCTGCGCCCGCTGGGCCTGGCCTACCTGTCGGTGCTGCACGCCGAGCCGGCCGGTGAGCTGGTGCAGGAGCTGCGCCGCCGGTTCGACGGCCCGCTGATCGCCAACAGCGGCTTCGGCTCGGTGACCACCCGGGCCGAGGCGGTGGCGCTGATCGAGTCCGCGCACGCCGAGGCCGTCGCCGTGGGCCGCGCCGTGATCGCCAACCCCGACCTGGTCGAGCGGTGGAGCGGTCAGCACCCGGAGAACCAGCCGAACGCGGCGACCTTCTACGCCGTCGGCGCCGAGGGCTACACCGACTACCCGACGTTGGCGGCCGGTCAGGCCTGAACCACCCGTCCCGAGGGGCCCGGCAGCCGTGCGCTGCCGGGCCCTTCGGCGATGATGGCCGGATGTCGGAGGACTACCTGGCCCAGTTCGCCGAGGACGAGGGCTACCTGGACTTCGCCCGGGTGGGACCGCCGTCCCGGGCGGTCGCGGAGGCCGGCACCGACGCGCTGACGGCGGTGCTGACCGCGGGGCCGGGCACGGTCGATGCGCTGATGGGCGCGCAGGAGCGGGCGCTGGCCGCGGCGTCCCGGCTGCTCGGCTTCGCCCGCGGCAACCTCGCGTACACGCCGAGCACGTCGGCCGGGCTGTTCCAGATCGCGTTCGCCCTCGCCGGCACGGTGCTGGTCAGCCCGGCGGAGTTCCCGGCCAACCGCTACCCCTGGCGGCGCGCGGAGCAGGCCGGCCGGCTGACCGTCGCCGAGCTGCCGGCCGGACCCGTGACGCCGGACGTCGTCCGGGCGGCGCTGGAGCAGGTGGACGCCGGGGCGCTGGCGGTGAGCGCGGTCGACTTCGGCACCGGCTTCCGCGCCGACCTCGCCGGGCTGCGCGAGGTGCTGGGGGAGCGGCTGCTGGTCGTCGACGGCATCCAGGGCCTGGGTGCGGTCGACCAGGACTGGACGGCGGCCGACGTGCTGGTGGCCGGCGGGCAGAAGTGGCTGCGCAGCGGCTGGAGCACCGGCGTGCTGGCCGTCTCCGACCGGGCGCTGGACCGGCTGGACCCGCTGCTGGCCGGGTGGACCGCCGTCGCGGAGCCCACCCGCTACGACGGCGCGGAGCACCCGCTCGTCGAGGGGGCGGACCGGTTCGTCACGACCACCACCAGCCCGGTGGCGCAGGCCTGCCTGGCCGCGGGGCTGGAGCTGCTGGAGTCGGTGGGCACGGCCTGGGTCGCCGGCCGGATCGCGGCCCGGGTCGGCGAGCTGCTGGCGGTGCTGGACCGGCACGGCGTCGAGGTGACGTCGTCCCGGGTGCCCGAGCGGCGGGCCGGGATCGTCGCGTTCCGCGGGCCCGCGGCCCACGAGGCGTTGACCCGGGCGGGGGTCGCCTGCACCCGGCACGGTGAACGGGTGCGGCTGTCGGTGCACGCCAGCACGACGTCCGCCGCGCTGGACCGGGTCGACGCCGCGCTGCGCTGACCCCGCGGTGTTCCCGCTCTGCATGTGATCTGGGCTGCAGTCGGGAAGCGATCGGTCGTCCACAGCGGTTGCCGGTGGTTGATCCAGGCAACGAACAGGACGGACCCAGCTGCATGAGCACCACCACCGAGCGGCGCGCGCACCACCAGGTCACCTTCGCCGTGCTGACCACCGGCGTGATCGCCTTCGCCCTGCTGCAGTCCCTGGTGACCCCGGTGCTGCCCACCCTCGAGGCGGCGCTGGGCACCAACCAGTCCGACGTCACCTGGGTGCTGACCGCCTACCTGCTGTCCGCCTCGATCTGCACGCCGATCCTCGGCCGGCTCGGTGACATGACCGGCAAGAAGCGGGTGTTCGTGCTCGCCCTGGGCGCGCTCGCGCTGGGCTGCCTGCTCGCCGCCCTGGCCACCAACCTGACGGTGATGATCATCGCCCGGGTGGTCCAGGGCATCGGCGGCGGCGTGCTGCCGCTGGCCTTCGGCATCATCCGCGACGAGTTCCCCCGCGACCGGGTCGCCGGCGCCGTCGGCTCCATCTCCGCGTTGATCGCGGTGGGCGCCGGTGTCGGCCTGGTCGTCGCGGGCCCGATCGTCAACGCGCTGGGCTACCACTGGCTGTTCTGGCTGCCGCTGATCGTGCTGGTCGGCGCCGCGCTGGCCGCGCAGTTCCTGGTGCCGGAGTCCCCGGTGCGCACGCCCGGGGCGATCAACTGGCCCGCCGCCCTGCTGCTGTCGGGCTGGCTGGTCGCGCTGCTGCTCGCCGTCAGCCAGGCGCCCGGCTGGGGCTGGGGGTCGCCCGCGGTGCTCGGCCTGCTGGTCGCGGCCGTCGTCCTGGCGGTGCTGTGGGTGGTCGTGGAGTCCCGCTCAGCCCAGCCGCTGATCGACATGCGGATGATGCGCATCCGCGCCGTCTGGGCGACCAACCTGGTGGCGCTGCTGTTCGGCGTGGCGATGTACGCGGCCTTCGCCTTCCTGCCGCAGTTCCTGCAGACGCCGTCGGCGGCCGGCTACGGCTTCGGGTCCACGGTGACCGAGTCCGGGCTGCTGATGCTGCCGCAGACGATCGCCTCCTTCGTCCTGGGCCTGGTGTCCGGCACGCTCGCCCAGCGGATCGGGTCCAAGCTGGTGCTGCTCATCGGCACGGCCGTCTCCGCCGCCGGCTACCTGTTCCTCGCGCTCGCGCACGGGTCGCAGACCGAGGTGCTGATCGGCTCCACCGTGATGGGCGCCGGTTTCGGCCTGGCCTTCGCGGCCATGTCGAACCTGATCGTGGCCGCGGTGCAGCCCTCGCAGACCGGCGTGGCCAGCGGCATGAACGCCAACATCCGCACCATCGGCGGCTCCCTCGGTGCCGCGGTGATGGCGTCGGTGGTGACCGCGGACGCCGGCCCGAGCGGGCTGCCCGCGGAGTCCGGGTACACCAACGGCTTCCTGGTGCTGACCGGCGCGCTGGTGCTGGCCGCCCTCGCCGCGCTGCTCATCCCGGCGGTGGGCCGCGACCCGCGGACGCACGTCGAGCCCGACGTCGAGCTGCGGCACCCCGAGGCGGCCCTGGTGGCCGGCGGCACCCTGGTGGGCGACGAGCCGGAGTGACACGCTCGGGGGCATGAGCTCACGGTCGCTGTGGTCGCACGGTTCGGCGCTGTCGATCGCCTCGGAGGGCTCGTTCCTGTCCATCGGCAGCGTCGGGTCGTTCGCCTCGGTGGGCAGCGCCGGGTCGGCGCTGTCGCTGTTCTCCGCGGGCAGCTGGCTGTCGATCGGGTCCGCGCTGTCCGCGCAGTCGGTCGGGTCGGTGCTCTCCTGGAACTCGGTGGGCCGGGCGCGCGCCGCCGGTTCCGTGGCCGGGGCCGTCGTCGTGGGGCTGGTGCTGGCCGCGCGCGACTGAGCCGGGTCGGCTCAGACGGGCAGCTGCTGCTCCGCCCGCGGTGCGAGCACGGTGCCCTCGTCGACGAGCAGGTCGGCGGGGCCGGGGCGACCGAACAGCCAGCCCTGCCCGCCGTCCACCCCGAGGGACTGCAGGACGGCGTGCTCGGCCGCCGTCTCCACGCCCTCGGCGACGACGGAGACGTCGATGCTGTGCGCGAAGTCGACGAGCGACCGGGCGAGCCGGGCGAGGACCGGGTCGGTGTCCAGGCCGCTGACGATGCTGCGGTCCATCTTGATCACGTCCGGGTTGGTCACCACGATGTGCCGCAGCGAGCTGAAGCCGGCGCCGACGTCGTCGATGGCCAGCCGCATGCCCTGGGCGCGCAGCGGGGCGAGGGCGGTGCTGAGCGCCCGGTAGTCCTGCACCTGCTCGTGCTCGGAGAGCTCCAGCAGGATCCGGTCCAGCGGCAGGCCCTCGAGCAGCTCGCGGCACTCCGGCGTCACCAGGGTCTGCGGTGACAGGTTCATCGACACGTAGCCGGAGACGCCGTCCAACAGCGCGGCGGCCTGCTGCAGGGCGAGCAGTTCCAGCCGGTCGCCCTCCCCGATGCTGTGCGCCTGCGCGAAGACGACGTCGGGGGTCGCGCCCCACTCCACCGGGAAGCGGCTGAGCGCCTCCGCGCCGGACCGGGTGCCGGTGGCGAGGTCGACGATGGGCTGCAGGACGACGTTCGGGCCACCGCCGGCGATCACCGGCGCCAGCCGGGCGGCGATCGCGCTCTGCCCGCGCTCCACCCGGACCTGCGGCTCGATGACCAGGGCCGCGGCCTCGGCGAGCACCTCCATCAGGGCCAGGTCGCGCGTGGAGACCTCGGGATCGGAGACCAGCCCGAACGCGCAGAACGTGCCGTAGACGCTGCCGTCGCTGAGCACGACCGGGACGCCGGCGTACCCGCGGATCTCCGGCAGGTCGGCCGGCTGGAGCACGGCGGCCGCGGGGATCTTCCGGACGTCGGGCATGACGCGCGGCAGGCGACCGTCGACGATGGCCTGGCAGAAGCCGCTGTTCCGGGGGCCGGAGTACCCGTCGGCGACCTCGTCGGTCGAGGACTGCACCACCTGCATCGTGCGGGTCGTGCTGTCGATCCGGCTGAGGAAGGCGACGCTGAGGTCGAGCTTCCGCCGGGCGGTGTCCAGCAGCCCGGCGATCTGCTGCTCTGCAGCTGAACGGTCCTGGTGCACATGTCCTCCTTGGACGCTGTCCCTCCTCAGCCGTGAGGAGAAGCCACGTCCATCGTCACGGACGGGCCCGTTCCGGGGCATCCCCCGCAGGGGTGGACCCGGGTCAGCCGACCAGTGCCGGCGAGCCCGGCCGCGGTGCATCCAGGACGTCGACCGGAGCGGGGCGCCCGAGGTGCCACCCCTGACCGTCGTCCACGCCCAGGGCGCGGAGCATGGCGTGCTCGGCGGCGGTCTCGACTCCCTCCGCCACGACGCGGACGCCGCCGCCGTGGGCGAAACCCACCAGGGACTCGACCAGGCGGGACAGCACCGGATCGGTGTCCAGGCCGCTGACGATGCTGCGGTCGATCTTGATGACGTCCGGGTCGGTGACCACGATGTGCCGCAGCGAGCTGAAGCCGGCGCCGACGTCGTCGATGGCCAGCCGCATGCCCTGGGCGCGCAGCGGGGCGAGGGCGGTCTGCAGCGCTGCGTAGTCCCCGACCTGGTCGTGCTCGGAC
>Ga0210040_10006592_pt1 | contig 14398 bp, 11 predicted proteins | sample CryGeyCG12114_NA_FD_185462 | JGI IMG/M metagenome (GOLD analysis project Ga0210040, IMG submission 185462) | Groundwater microbial communities from aquifer - Crystal Geyser CG19_WC_8/21/14_NA (SPAdes) (version 2) | ecosystem: Environmental > Aquatic > Deep subsurface > Groundwater | place: USA... | reverse complement strand
GGTCGTTTAAATGAAATCTACATTACATTCCTTTTATAATAGAATTCTAATTGATTGGAGGATAAAATAGCAAAAGTATAGTTGTAGTGAAGTTTGGTATTAATGGAAGACATAACATTGGCATTATGGATTCAATAAGGTATTTAATGATTCGAAATTGTTGCCATTTTTCCATTGAAATTCTTCATATGGGTTTGATATCTTTTCAGCAGAAAGTGAATAACAAAACCGTTCATATACTTCTTCGAAAGTTCCTTTGAAACTTATTTTATTTTTCTTCCCGGTGCCATCCTTTTCAGTCAATGGTAGAATATGAAATTTTACAATACGTCGCTGACCATTATATTCTATGCAGCGAATTGGTGTAGTCAACTCACTTACATATTCTCTTTCCACTCCAGTTTCGGAATGGGCTTTTTTCATTATTATTTTTCTCCCCGCTTCTAAAAGGATTACATTTTTCAGCTTTTTCAATTCTTCAATTATTTCAAACACTAATTCAAGTTCTCTTCTATAAACCGGACTTTCAAGATCATCATGAGAAAGAGGATTTAGTACAACTCGCAGGCAACTTTTCAGCTTTTTGAAAGGGCCAAAACTTAAACCATTTTCTTCCAGATAAATTTGAAGTTTCGTGATGAATGTATCTAGTTTAGTTACTGGCACGATATCACCATTTATCAATGCATCGTATTTTTTATGCTCAGGCAAAAACTTTTTTATAAGTCCCTCGCAGATCTTTCGTTGGTAATTCGCACAAGCAGCATATTGATTCATTCTGAAATAATATAGCGCTTTATTGAAATCATCTTCGCCAGGTAGCCAGGCGGGTTGATCGAATTCATTAGTATGGCGGTCAATATACATTTCCTGAAAATGCCATTTATTTTTATCAAGATGGTTTTTAGCTAACTCATACCACTGTCGGTCATAGGTGGTCAGGAAAATCTGATGATGGATAAAGGTTTTTGAAACCGTTCCTCTAATTACAGAATCTGTGAGAATATCCAATAACGGAATCCTGTTGGATGTATCCAGTCCGGTAAAAATATCATCCAGAAACAGAATACTATATTCCGGTGAAGGTATAGACAGATGTGCCGCCAGAAAAATGCAAACTGCCAATGCAGAAAGCCGGGCTTCATTCAGAAAATGATGATACTGCTCCGCTTCCCCGCCAAGATCCATACCGAAATAAACCACATTGACCTTGACAATTGGTTGCCTCTTCCGAACTGATTCTTCGGTCAGCTGCGAAAAAGTAACAGCCAGGGATTGATCAAAATAATGAAGCAGGTAGTTGAGCGTATTATTCATGTCAATGAGGATCTGATTGACACCACCAGTAAAATCTTTTATATTGATTTCATTAGGACTTGTTTTTACTACCCGTAACAGGTCATTCATTTTCAGATTGGTTTCCTGGCTGGAGGAAACAGGAGTTGATAAATCTGCAAGCAGACCATCTTCACCGAACAGAAAATCAAAGAGATTTACTTCCGGCTCACGGACAAAATGAATGCGCAGTAAGTCCCGGTAGGTCATAAAACTCCTGGCTTGTGCCACAGACCGGAGCATTTTATTATTTACGTTGGTTTTGTATGGATCTTTGGAAAAACAATAAGTCTCTTCTTCCTGATCGTTAAAGGTTACCTCAATAAATGGCTGCTCATCCAGTTCCTGTATTCTGGAGAAAACATTTTCCGTCAAACGGCAATCTGGATCTACGGATGATCTGAAAAGATCACCCAATGCTTTAAAAAATGAACTTTTGCCACTGCCGTTTTCCCCATAAATCAACATGCTCTTTCCTGGTTTCAGATTCAGTACATATTTGGACCTTTCTTCACCACGTTCATTATAGAAGGCCCTATAATTGCTGATAGTAATTCCGGTTATTTTCATAAGGTTTACCGGGTAAATACTGATTTAATCTTTTTCACCTTCTCATGACTCTCCAGATAATAGACCGTTCTGCGGACAGGGTGGTCCCGGTCATATAAAATAGTAAACAGTCCCTCTGCAAAAGCTGCTTTCCTGCCCTCTGCCGGCAAATCACGGGGAACAAGGATTTCCAGCGCACCGTATAGCAGATTCTGCTCTTTCTGCATAGAGTCTGAAAAAAAAGTGCAGAAAATCAATGCATCAAGAATTCCTGCAAAATATGATCGGATTGTACCTGTACCCTGTACCTTTTCCTGTTGTCCTATCGCAACAAGTAATTCATACATATTTTCGTAAAGCCACAGTTTCTCCTCTTCCGGCAAAACAAGCGGAAAGGTATAAAGTACCTCATTCTTTATAAAGTAAGTATCTTTTCGCTGCTCCCCCTTCACTCGTACCCAAGCTCCGAACAATGTAGAATTAAATAACACTGTCAGATATTTTATATTTAATTTCTCCGGGCGTATAATCCAACAACTGTCTGAAAAAGCGGCTGGCTGTTCGTGATAACAGAAAGTCATGTATTTCGAACGTTTCAGGCCGATAATATAGCCATTTTGCTGAATAACCCCATTTTCCGGATTCACTACTACTTGGACAGAGTCGCTGAGGTAATACTGCTGCACATCCTTTTCAGAATAAAAAGGGATGGCAGTAAAACCTGCTGCTTTATCCAATGGAATAACCAAATTATAACGTGTTTTCAGTTCCTCTTTTATATTCTCCATTTTAGGATAGTTTGGAACCATCCCACTGGAGAATTCTGTCTCATCTAGTACATTCTGATAACTGTTCTCGATAAGATCTCTGAAAGTTTTTTCACCTAATGGAGATATTTGCCTAGTTGAATTGTGCTTATCCAAATCATCTTCATCCGGTTCCAACTCATCCATATCAAGATCTTCCGGATAATCATACAATTGTTCCTGGAAAACCTCATTTACAGCATACAAAACTTTCTCTTCATTTTCAATTATAGGAAAGCTGATGGCCAGTCCAATTATAGGATATTTACTGTAAGGCGGGTTTTCTAGAGAAGGTTGGGGGTTCAAGGGATAAATTAACAATAAGGCGTTCTTTTCTTCTCTGTTCTTTCGAATCCGTAGGGGGCTTGGATGTTCTGTTGCTGTCTCAATTCCATTTTCCCGCTTGTCTTTTTCTGTTTCTTCAAATGCCTTTGCAAGTTGATCACTATTCAGATCGATATATTCATGGAAGTTACCGATAATATGCGCCTTGGATAATTCATAGTATTGTGCCCCTCCCTTAGCATCGTCTCGACGGTAGGATAATCCCACTCTTTGATCACCATAGTTTACTTGTGTTCCTTCTACTGCACGGCTGTTATTAATTAGTCCGATTGTCCAATTTACCAGCTTACCATTAACAGTTTGTTTTTCAATATACTCACGAAGTAAATTAATATTAAAGGATGTCTGTGAGGATTGATATTCATTTAGGTAATGTATGACTTCTTTATAATTGTTCTGCCCTCGCCATACATATGGTTGTAACCTAAGATGTTTGCTGTTGTTTGCTGGACCGTCCGGTTCGCCAAGTTTTTCAATAAATTGTTGCGTAATTTGATCATTTTTCTCAAACAAATCTTTCTTATTTTTATCGAATTGCCAGGTTTCTTCGAGGCCTCCGGAAAAACTGAAAGACATCATCTTTTTATACCGGAATTTATTGGCAGCAGTAATTGTCAGGACTCCGGTATGTGCCCTTACTTTAAGTCCATAATCACGTGGCTTTTTCCGTAGCAGATACATCCGGTCGAATTCTGCCCTCATTTCTTCCGTAGCTGCTGTAATATGTTTATAATGACTTACTAGGTCATTAGTTGTATATAATCGACATAAATCCAGGTAGCCAGGTCTGTAACCAAACCACCGACCCATCTGCATAAGGGTATCATACATCTTGGATGCCCGCAGGTAATAACTTACAGTAAGTCCTTCGAGCGTCAGACCTCGTGATAATTTATTTCCCCCGACTGCGATTACTGACAGCCCCTTTTCCTGATTTTCATAATAATCCAGAGATTGGATATTTTCTGGTTCCAGACCTCCTAACAACTTCGATCCATGAACTGCCCGTACCCGTATTTTCGTAACTGCTGGAAGTAATTCCTGTTTCAGCTCCTCCCAGCCGACTGGCGTTATAGCTGAATCCCTAATCCCTAAAAGATTTGAAATCTCCTCTGTTTTGGGAACAAAATTACTCTCCCATACCTCCTTAAGATCACCTAGAAATCCATTGTTTCTAAATTCTATTCTGTTTTTGTACCGGGCAAGTTCTTCCTCCACAAGTAATGCTAAATGATTCTGCCAGTCAACAAAGCGAGTAATATGTATCAGCATCGAATTATGGACATTTACCTGGCCCCGGACCCGGCGTGCCGCACAGGACAGAATAAAACACTGAATTGCCTTTTTTAATGATACCGGCAATTCCTTTGGTTTTTCGTCACCCCGTTTATGACCATCCGGAATAAAATTTAAATTACTGATCCTAAGACCGTCCGAGATGCTTTCGGTGGTATAATCAGCAGGTTGATGATCATTAACTGGTTCGAAGAGATGAAGCGGCAGTGATGTATCTTCAAATTCATCACCTGTACTGGTAGAATGTTCATAGATTTCATCTTCGCTCTTAATGCCAAAAAATTTCTCAGGCCCGATATAATTCGAAGGGGGTGGGATATTTACAATAAAGTCCCTCGGAAAAAGATCTTCCCCGACCGGATAGTCCTTATTTCCAACTATTATTTTTATTCCTTTTTTTATTTTTTCATCCTTCTTCGGTACCGGAATAAACACATTGGCGTATGGTGTGGCTGTATAACCGACATACGCGCTTTTCCGGAAGAGTTCAAGTAAAGCACGAATGGAGGCATTGATTGAAGAAATACTGCTTTTACTGATATTGATGGACGCATTGTCTGCCTCATCATCGATTAATAACAAGGGGAGGTTATCCACTATTCGTTCACCATTGATTTCTTTCCCAACTTTATGAGACAGCCATTCGATCAAGTTTTTTAAAACTGAATTATTTTTTTTAATGACCACAACAGTAGGAAGCGGGCCATCTAAATACATACCGACTTCTTTTAGGCTTTTTTTGAAATCCCCATTGATTGCACTACTTGTAAGAGACTGCACTGGAACATTTGGGTCAATCCGACCAACTCCAATCCTGTTATTGGATTCGTTAAAGCTTCTATTGGTTTCAGTATCATAACCCAAGAAGCCTTCGTCAATCCGTAGTTGTGTCTGGCTCCGCAGTGAACTGTGAATACCGGCAAGTACAACGACCAATTTATAACCGGCGTCGGCTGCTTTTGTGATAAGTCCGATATAATTGGAGGTTTTCCCAGATTGCACATGTCCTACCACAAGCCCACGTTTATCGAATTCATCGTGTGCGTCGGGATCCGCCAGCCGGTCGAGGATATTATCTGTTAACTCATCCAGGCGTGATATCACCTTCGGAGCTATTTTTTTGTCTTCTGCAAGGTAATTCTGGTAACGTCTCCAAAATTTCCTTTTATCTACATTACGGGACCATTTATCCAGTACCCATGGTTTAAATCTTTCATTATCCAAAATACGTGGGGCATTCTGGGTTATTCCGGTTACTTCCACCAACCGGGAAAACAATATTTTTTGGTCATCTGCATCAAGGTCAAGAATCTTTCCTACCTTTTCAATTGCTGCTTTAATCTTTTCCACCGTTTCGGGTGGGTTAATATCAAGCAGATTCCGGCAAATTTTCTGAGCCTGTTCCAGAACAATTTTGTTACTCATAACTTATAGTTTCAATTAGTTGCGGATAATCACTGAACGGCTCTGTCATCAGCAGTTTTCTTAAAATGAAGGCCCGTCTGCAGAATAGCCGAGGTCCCGCAGGCTTTCCCTCATCGGGCCTGCCGGTGGTGCAGCATCATGCTTCCTTACCTGGTCATATTTATTTTTTTCTGCCATTTACAACTGCATCATTTATTTTCTGTTTCAGCTCTTCCAAAGTCAATGTAATTCCCCTTTTTCGGTGTACCATCCTGTGGCAGTTTGAACATAAAGTAATGAGATCTTTTGCAGAATCGGTTAATCTTTCGCCAGTCTGTCCGTCACCAAGTGGCAAAAGGTGATGCACTTCAATAAATCCGTCACCCCATTTTCCATAGAATCTTCCAAAATTAAAATTACATGCTTTACATGTTGTTCCTTGATTGGCAATTGCTTTTTTTCTTAGCCCGGGATTTCTTTCAGCTTTGTAAGATATATAAACTTTTCGTCCACCTTCGGTACGGCATTCACCTGCTTCATTCATCTCAGCCGGATTGCCATTTACTACATTGCCCCTTATATACAGGATGAACCTAATATAACTTTGAAATGCACTTCGGAGATCCCTTCTTCTTTTGTTATCTTCCCCTGTGGAAAGTAGTTCATTAATGTCTGCTAGTTCTTCAGGATTAGTAATCTCATATAATGAAGCGCCATTCCTGTCAATGGCATATTCACGGAAAATGGTATTTTCTACCTGACTGGCATAGACTTGAATAGTCCTTCGCTGGTATAAAGTACCATCCGGTTTACCGTTCTGTTCGAGCCATATAATAAATAGTTGTTTTCTGTCATCTAGTATTTCTTTTTTTATAGCGTCTGCTGATCTACGCAGTTCATCTCTGCTTCCGTAGTAATCCTTCCAGATTTCTTCTTCCAGTTTACTGCCTCCTGTCATTCCACTGCCTGTGAAGGCAGGATCAATTCTTTTAAAATTGGCAAATTTCAAAGAAACGCTACCGACACTGCGTGAGAAACCGTCACTTTCATTCATAATTGATAGCAAATTGCTTAAAGCTTTGACTTTGGGATTATTTCCATCCATCTGCCCATAACTCAGATTAAAATAAAGATCAAGAGCCAATATCAGTTCTCTTCTGTTCCAGTCCGGATTCTTCATAATTATTTATCTTGGATTTTGCAATTAACAAACAGGTAATGCAAAAGGGCATAACCCGTATTTACACTCAGAGCATTCCCGGCCTGCTTATAAAGCTGATGTTCACTTACTCCTACAGCAATGGCCTTCTGATAAAATTCAGAATCAAATCCCTGTAATTTCAGTGCTTCCCAAGGTGTAAGTTTTCTGACTGGTGTTTTAAACAGAATCTCTTTTGCTGTATTTTTATGAGAATGATTATTAAGGATAAAATCATCAGAATAGTAATTATCTTGACAGGCTCTGTGCATTTTTACCATCGTAGCAGTCAGTGTCCTGGCAAGATCAAGATCTATTTGTGATTTACTTTTGAAATTTTTTGAACCGTCCGCCAAAATGGTATGCTTAATTTTTTCGGACAGGTAATACTTTTTATCTGCCTTTTTATCTAATACAGCCCTAACGTCATTATATGTATTTAAAGAATGTTTTTCTAGAGAATTGAAATTCCGGACAATAGCTTCCTCACTAAGATCAATTTCAAGACCTTCTTTACTGCAGACAAAAAAAACTCTTGCTCTCCGCTGAGGCAGTCCGAATTTCTGTGTATCCAGGAGAACATAATTTACGAATTTATATCCGTGGCTTTTAAAAAACGTAAGTATTTTCTCTAATGTCTCACCTTTATTGTGCTGAAGTATATTTCTTACATTTTCAAGAACAACAAATTTCGGTTTCTTCTTTGCCAGCAATTCGTGTATACTGAATAATATTTTGCCACGCTCATCTTCAAGACCCAACTTTTTACCGAGCAAACTGAACGACTGACAGGGAAATCCGCCCAGCAATAAATCGAAATCTTCAAGCTGTTTTATTCTTTCATCTTCTGAAGTAAATTCAATTATATTGTTCATACGGGTTTCCCCGTTGAGTTTGTAGTTACTTTCATAAGTCTTTAAGGCGTGGGTATCTATTTCGGAAAATGCAATACATTTCAAATCAGTGCCGGTATCTTTTGAGATAAGATCTGCCGCCTGCCTAAATCCGCCTATCCCGGAAAATAATTCGGCATATTTCATTGATTACAGTTTTTTATTTCTCCGGCAATGATTTCTGCAAGCTTAACCGGAACCGCATTTCCTATTTGTTTATACCAGCTATTAAGATTTCCTCTGAAAACATAGTCATCTGGGAATGTCTGGATCCTGGCTGCTTCCCTTGGGCTCAGTCCGCGGGCCTGCTCAGGATGTATATACATATGACAATCATATTTCATATGTGATGTAATAGTCTTTGATACTTCATCTTTTTTCAATCTGTAATATTTGTCTTTGAAAATATGCTCTCTGTTTTTATAGACAAGAATATCCTGAATACTTTCATGTAATGAATTTGCTCCTTCCGGCAGGCGCCTAAAGATTTCAAGGTCATTATCATTATTGTACCTTGATTTGTGATTCCAGAGATAAGCGATCTTTCTTCCGCTGTTTATGCCAGTCAGAAATTCATTCTGTTCAAGCAAAAGCCTACGAACATTATATCCGCTTGCTTCACTTTCATAATCAGTATTCAGTTTAAAAGGATTAGTTAATATCTGAGGCAACCCCCAAAGTGCATCCTGTAATTTAAATTTATTCTTAGTGGTTTTTCTGATGTTCAAGCTTGTTTTTATCTGTTCAATACTGAAAACATTCTTGCCTCCGATCAGAAAATACCGTTTTCTGCTTTGCGGAACTCCAAAATTCTGGGCATCAAGTACTAATGGATTAAAAAAATACTCCTGATCCGTTGCCAGCATAATATCCTCTTCTATCTGACTTTCCACCTTCTTCATACCACGGACATTCTCTATTATAAAAAAATCCGGTTTGATTAACCCGAGCAGCTGGACGAAGTATTTATACAATACATTTCGCTCATCTTCAATAAAACGCTTTTCCTGGCTCTCTGTATCTATTGTAAAATTTTGCCTGTTAGCTGTTGAAAAGCCTTGGCATGGCGGCCCCCCGGCTATAAGCTTAACATCCTTAAACATATGTATATATTCCTGGCTGTTGTTAACAAGCTCAGCGATATCCCCATAATAGAATCTGTTCAGAGTTAAAAAATGGTTGAAGTAATAGGTTTCCAAGGCATCCAGAAAATTATCATTTACAAATGCTGGAGAAAAACCGGCATTAATCAAGCCCTGGCTTAATCCGCCGGCGCCACTGAAGAAATCCGCAAATAATAGTTCAGAATTAGGTTCCTTCTTCAGTTCTGGTAAATATTTCTTTAATAATGAATTATCTTTCGCATTATTACTGCGAAGTGTAAAATAAAGGCTGTTTAAGTTTTTAAATAATTCGTTGCCTAGCTCAGTTTTATATTCAGTAGGAATTTCCTGTTTATCGGTCTTCTGGAGAGATAAACTTTCATCGTGAAGAATTTTATGAACTTCTTTAAGTAATTTCTCAGCTTTTTCTTTGAATTTTTTCCGATGATATTTATAATAGAATTCAAGCATTGGTTACAATTCTTTTTGGGAGATTATCAAGAGTTTCAGTTACAAAAGCAAGTTTCAGTTCACACTCCCATATTTCTATAACATTCCACCCCATATTTATTAGTATTTATTTATTTTGATTATCTTTTTCAATATTCTTGTTGATTTTAATCAGCCACCAAGCAGTGCATGTTTATAGAATTACATAATATTTACACTCTAAGTGACTATGCCAGAATGACCCATGAATTAAAATTGCTGTTTTATATTTAGACAGTACAATATCAGGAGTTCCAGGTGATTTTTTGAAATGTAATCTATATCTTAATCCCTTGGGCAATCAGGAAATGACATACAATCAATTCAGGCTTAGTATTCTTTCCTTTAATTCTGCTGGTATCATAACTTCTGGCCTCTTTGGAATGAACATCTGCCATAGTGTAAATTGAATTTCTAATATGAAAGTTTTATTTAGTACATCTAAAAAATAAATTCTTTATTGGGATAAGTCTGATTTAAAGCAAGTTAAATATCCCCCACGTGGCCCTGCTATTTTTTGCTGTTTTGGATTAAATTCTAAATTACCAAAGTAGCAATTAGAGTAAAATTAAATGGTGAATAATCAGAGGAAAGTTACTGAAAATTAAGCATCTTCCGATAAGCCAAAAGATAATCCATTAAATTGATAGGTAAAAGAGAATAAAATTATATCAAAAATGATTTCTACAGACAGACTTTAACAGTAATGACGTAATATTAGGCATGACTGAAATTGAGCTAAATCAAAGAGAAGCTTACCAAGCCTGGATAACGCAGCTGAAGAACAAAATACGGGTTTCTCAACTGAAAGCAGCCGTAAGGGTGAATACCGAGCTTATACTGGTTTATTGGCAATTAGGCAAGGAAATAGTAGAGAAGCAACAGGAAGCTAATTGGGGCGACAACTTAATTGAACAGCTGTCAAAGGACCTAAGCAATGCATTTCCCGAAATGAAAGGTTTCTCCAGAACCAACCTCTTCTATATTCGCAAATGGTACCTGTTTTATAATCGGGAGCAAGCATTAGTCCCACAGCTTGTGGGACAATTACCGGCGGTTGTAAATTTGGATGCTGAGCAAGAATTAATCCCACAGCTTGTGGGATTAATTCCCTGGGGCCATAACCGGGAAATTATCACGAAGTGCGCTGATGTTAAAGAAGCACTTTTTTACGTGAGCGAGACCATCCGCTACAATTGGTCACGTACCGTACTGCTGCACCAGGTAGAAAGCCAGCTGTATCAACGCCAAGGAAAGGCGCTGAACAATTTTGCCTTAACGCTACCAAAACCACAGGCCGACCTGGCCATCGAGACTCTCAAAAACCCCTATAACTTTGATTTTCTTACTTTAGGACCCCAGGCGCGGGAGAGAGACCTGGAAGGAGCCTTGGCCGAGCAGGTAACAAAGTTTCTGCTGGAGTTGGGTCAGGGTTTTGCTTACATGGGCCGGCAGTACCAGCTCAATATAAATGGGGATGATTTTTATTTAGACATTTTGCTGTACCATACCAAGCTGCGGTGCTATGTAGTAGTTGAACTGAAAGTAACGCCTTTTCAGCCAGAATACGCAGGAAAATTAAACTTCTACCTAAATGCCGTGGATGCGCAATTAAAACACCCCAGCGATAACCCCAGCATTGGTATTTTGCTTTGCAAGACGCCCAACAAGGTCGTAGTAGAATATTCATTGAAAAATGTAACAGCTCCATTAGGAGTAGCAGAGTATCAGCTTACCCATGCCATTCCGGAAGAGCTAAAAGGAGAGCTGCCTACCATTGAAGAAATAGAAGAAGAACTGGAAAGAAGGTTAAATGATAAGAGCGACCCTAAAAAAATTATTAGCTAACTTTTATGAAGTGTGTTATTTTAAAAAAGAAAAATTCTATCCTAAAATGTCTAATAGGAGAAAATTTCAAAATTCCTATTTAACATATTATCGGTTATAAGCAAAGTACACTCAATCGTCAGAAAGGTTATAAACGGGAACAGCAGGAAAGTTTTGCTTATTTTCACGCCATGAAGAACGGCGGGGTCGCCGCCATCCGGGAGCAGGCCCGACTGCGGGTGGAGCAGGAGCAACAACGCCGGCAGGAACAGCTACAGTTACAGAGGACGCAGCAGCACCAGGTGCAGGAACGGGAGCAACAGCGCCGGGGCCGGGGTATCGGGCAGTAGGAAAGAAAAGGACCAGGTATAAGTTTTATGTATTCCCTATTGCCCTAACGTGCTTGGCGTGCTTTTGTAAGCTAACTAAAAAGTAAATAAACAGTTAAACTGTCTTCCTCAATTCTCGCACTTTATAATACATTTTTCTAAAGCCGTATTATGGTTTAAGAAAAAGCTTTCAAAAAATTATTCAGCAATGTATTCATTACCTGCTTTATCGATATAAAATGATTTTCCATCTCGTGCTACTAAGCAAATACCATTTTTAAAGTAGGTAAATTCTGGTGCGCCCCGGTAGCTTTTGAGATCGTACTGGCATTTAATAACTATTTTGCCTGAGGAATTGATAAAACCCATCTTCATGTTTTTATCATTTATTGGAGCCATGCCATCAGAAAAGAAACCAACATCAGGGAATTTATCCTTAGTAATTTCTTCTCCGTTTAATTTTACAAAAGAATACTCGGGGTATAATCCTGGGGATTGACCCGTTAGATCAATTTTAATGTCTTCCACAATACAAAAATTTTCCGTACATCTTTTCGGGATGCCATTAAATTTATTAGTAGTGGTGATAGCTTTACCCTTCATATCAATGAAGTGGCCATAAACTTTCATATCTAATCCTTCTGATATGGAGTCCATCACCAATGCTAAATTATCTCCTACTAAGAAGAGTCTTTCGTATTTTAAAGGAATCACAAACTTCCCTGTACTATCTATAACGCCAGTTTTTTTACCTGCTGAAACCGATAAATATCCATTCTGGGATTCATTTATATTATATTTCATTAGCAATAATTCTTTCCCGGTTGAGTCAACCAATCCCGATGTTTGATCATTTCCATTCCGTACCTGGATTAGGTTTGCAGTCCTGATACTTACTTCGCCATATGTAGGAGTTAACACTTCCCGTCCGTACCTGTTTACCAGCCCTTGGCCAGTGATGGATTGAATGACTGTCATACCAAAATAAAAATCATCTCCTCTAGAAAAGGGCCTAGGCTTACTTAAAATTTCACCCTTTTTATTAATAAATACCCAGCTTTTTCCTTCTTCTATCACTACGGCAGCTACGCCTTGGCTAAAATTAAATCCCTGGTTGAATTGGGGTTTAATTTCCCACTGCCCTTTCTTATTCATGTAACCGGTTAACCCGGTTTTAGGGTCTTTGGCTGGGGACAATCCTTCTAAAAAGGGCATACTATACCATCCTAACTCATAATCTGGACTAATAATATAATTTCCCTTTTTATCTATTACTGCTTGTTTTTCGCCTACTTGAACAAAGGCATGATCACCTTCAAATAATTCTACTCCCTGAAACTTGGCTGGAATAATAATCTTGCGATTTTTATTTATATAACCCCATTTACCATCCTTATGAAATGGAATTAATTCTGGTACATTTGTCAAATTTTCAGGCTTGGCCTGGCAGCCTAAAACCAATAATAGGAATAGAGAAATTATAAGTTTAAAGGGCATTTTATCAGGTTGAAAGAAAAGTCAATATAAAGAATTATATAAGGCAGTTACAAGTCTATTAAATTTTTCAATAAGGTTATTCAACTATTATAACGCCCTTCATAACCTTTACGCCATAGGTATACCAGAAGGCTACTGGTTTCCCGTTCTGGATACCTGGTTTAAAATTTGGGAAAAGCTTTGTTATCCGAATAACTTCTTCATCCAATCCGAAGTCTAATTTTCTAGGGATTGCCGGATCTGATACCTTGCCCTCTTTGTTTACCACAAACTGAACTATAATTATTCCAGAAGCTTTTGTGGCATTAGGGTTAATCTTAATATGAGCTTTATAAAAATTACCTAAAGCTGTTCTACCCCCTGGAAATTCAGGTTGCTGTTCCACAAAAGTGAAAATTTGGTCCTCCTGCACAGCAGGGGCCACTTTCCTTGTAGCTTCCTTATATGTTTTATCCTCAACCATTTCACCGGCCCATGTAAGATCACCCACTGATTTTATAACAATCTGAGGCTTGCCTTTGTAGTCAGTAAGCGTACCAGTTACAAAAATAAGCTTGTCAATCAATTCCGTTTCAGGTTTCAGGGGAAACTTTTCCCGTATTTCAGGAGGAATTACTATGGTAAAAGAAGCATTTGGGTGAGCAGCACCTATATTAAGCAATGTGAGTTTACTTGCAGACTCAGCGAAATAACGACCACCAAATACTGTTCCGGTAACAGTTACCTTTTTGCCAATGTGCTTGCTGACCTCAGTTGCTTGGATGGGATCCGAAGATATATTGGTAATTTGAGCCAGCAAACCAAACGGCAGCAGTAGAACCAGGGCAAGTAAGATAAGATATTTCATAAAATTATAAGTATCTGAAATTTGTCGGATATCGTTCTACAATGACAGCTAATTACTATCTAAACGGAGTTCGTTCCGGTTATCACACCCCCTTAGTTGGCTAAACGGATTTGGATTAGCGAATATACTATATATTAGTACAAATATAAAGCAGGCAGAGATAAAATATTCTTTCCCTTTTCTTTCTAAAGTACCAGAAAAAGCCGAAAAAAAAGCCCCGCTCAATTCACTGGAAAGGGGCATTCTCTTATAACTACTTTTATCCTATGTTTGTAATAACGATTATTTTGAGATAATTTGAGATAAAAAGAGATGAAAGCGAGGAGTAAGATTTATAGTATTATTTGGCCTGAAGAGCCTGTTTAACATGAGAATCCCCTCTCTTTTCTATGGTTACTTTGGACAGTTCCATTAAGCCATTCGAGCTTGCATCAGGATAGATAAAGCCACCATAGTCTGCTTTTTTCAACTTTTTTTTCC
>Ga0210040_10006591_pt1 | contig 14402 bp, 9 predicted proteins | sample CryGeyCG12114_NA_FD_185462 | JGI IMG/M metagenome (GOLD analysis project Ga0210040, IMG submission 185462) | Groundwater microbial communities from aquifer - Crystal Geyser CG19_WC_8/21/14_NA (SPAdes) (version 2) | ecosystem: Environmental > Aquatic > Deep subsurface > Groundwater | place: USA... | reverse complement strand
CTACAAACACCCACATGAGGTGATGAAAGTATTGATCATTTTTCAGGAAAAAATAAGGAAATAGGGAAACTAAAGTTGAAAGTCAACAAAATATCAACAAGCCATTCAACAAATAATACTTAATTAATAAAACACAGACACTCTTGAAAAAAATAGCCTGTTCAAACTGCCAGTAACAATTTTGGCCGGTAGATGTAAGTATCTACTTACGCATTTCTAGGGACCACTATAGTCCCTCTACTTTTTCACTGTCACACAATCACACATTTCATTATGGGTGTCATAATGAAGCTGTGTGCAATAGTTAACTGATCAAAATATGTATTTGTTTGTTGAGTTTGTGAATATACTGATACCATAATCAGTCTTGGCAGCTCGAAAATTTCGAAACTAAACGAGAGAACGATACTATCTGCACGAATTACGATCAACACGAACTTTACCTACATAATTATTATCCTATAATTATATTAGTTTCATCCATCCCAAATCCCAAATAAAACCAATCCGCACGTTACTTAAGCTTTAGGATTTGATACGACATTAAAAATATAAATTGGTTTCTTCGTTGATTCACTGGTATCCTCATTCTTTGGCTTCTTAGAACCAACAAGATTCAGAATAGTTATACTTTTCTGCAATTCAGGCTTTTTTAAAACAATACGAAGAGCATTCAAAAACTTTTCATTCGCAATGCACTCTTGCAGCATTTCGGATGGGGACTTCCAAGTTTGTTCCATTACTCCCACACAATCATTATTTTCGTTTGATGCTCTACTTTTTTCAATCCCAGGCTCCTTATTTCTAGTATTTTCACCATTACCTATTGACATAACAGCTTCAATATTACCCTATTTACAATTGACAAAGTATTTACTAATACGCATAAGGCAAAAAAACGGAATTTCACTTAACTGGTTACTGGTTTCAACGGGTTCAATGCCATTTCTTTTTTGGTTTCGTTAAGGTAAGCATCACTACTCACCAATTCGGATCTATCGACAGCAAACGAAGCAAGGTCTTTGTCCACTGAATCAGTACCTTCGTTTACCAGTTCTGTACATACAAAAAGGACAAAACTTGATCAATCTGAATAAGCCACACAGCTATATTCCCATATTGTTACAAACATATGGAGATGGACTATGGACGCATATGGATAGAGATACAATCTGAATCTGATGCGAGAATACCACAATATACAAGACTCTGGAAATTAGATTCAGGGATCAGAATCAACTTACTCCCTGAAGCGGGTTTAGACCTCCAACGAACTTCTCGGGCCGGTTGACTCTTGTTGTCTTTTCTCACTTTAGTTGTTTCCCGGACTGTTCCAGAAATTTGGTCATCAAATATGTCAGATCGGCTATCTGTTCCATCTGTATCATTGGAGTATAATAGCTAATGAGACTGATTTAACACAATCTAAAAAGTAGCCCTCAATCCCTCCACCTGTCACTACCCTTTACTAATTTCCTCCCAATGTGTGATCCATTCACTAATTCACTTCATTGCCTTGTTATTTATGCAACACATTCAAAGTATCCACAGATCACTCACGAATGGATGGGGATAGGTTTAAGTTACTCAAGTATTGTACGTAAATATAAATTACCACTATCACTTTCTCCTCTCCGGGCTGGAATGACGTACACAGACTGTTCAAAATGATCCCTTTTTACTACCTGACCGGCTGGACGAGAACTATTTTGTTTCTGCAGTTCAATATTTTTTTCTTTTCTAGCCTCATCGTAAGGAGCATTTTCTTTGTCACACTGTAAAGTAGCTGTGTCAGTCTTGAAAGTCCGAGTCACCCCTTTCTTTTTTATATTCACCGCGCGTACACATGAACCGGTATTACCATTTACAGAATCAACTGCGTCCACAGGTGCAGTCTGACCAATTTCTTGGACAAAGCCTGGAATAAATTAATCCATAAAAAGCTTAAAAAAATATATACAAAAAATATTTAGAACTAACGAATCACAAAAATGTTCACCTGAACAAGGAACTGATACCGAAGTAGAAACCCTTTGGTTTACAACATTATCTGATTGCATAGGATTACCCCTGGACAGTTCTAATACTTTCAATTCAAGATCCGCAACTCTCTTCTTCAGCAGAGCGTAATCCTCAATAGTTTCTTGGGGGGCTGACTGACTACTTTTTTCTATGCCAACTGATTGGCTGGTGCTACAATTAATTTTCTGTTCAACCTACAGCAGGAGACAAGTATACTTTTAAAAATTATCAATGAAGCTCTTGAAAGAAGTTGAAGAATATAAAGTCGCGTAAGCGAGCTGTTTGATTACTACAAGAGATCTTGAAAACCAAAAGTTTTTACCTTACAAGGTACGGCATAAGTTGAATTCGTGTTTATTTTAAGAACCTCATTATTATTTCCACTGTCCGCCGATGAAACTCCATTATTTCTGCCCTGAAACCCAATATTTCCATTGTTGAACGAATTATTCAAGCCATTTAACATAAGTAGGAACTCCTGTGATTTAATTAAGAAAATAATATCATACAAGTATCCACGTATCAGTAAATTTTTAGTCCAAATCAATTGTAGCTAAAAAAAACTTACAGGACAGTCCACAAGATGAGAAGTATCATGATATTTCTGAAATCGCAAGGCCTGAGGAGTTAAAGCAGTCAATAAATAAACTATATATGGTAATAAAATAAAAATTCTACTTATGGGACACACTACACTGGGTTACTACTACTCACAAATATATAAACTCGGTTGTCTGCGTCTGCTAAGTTGACCCCGGCCCCGGGTTCAGCAGATTGCTTCATGAAAAATACGTGCCGACACTCATATAGGAAGCTAGATATGTCTTTCATTCCCATGTCTTGTAGTGCAATGTGTTTGTCCAGTAGAATTCGCTTTAACTCCCCTAACACAGTGAAAGCGACCCTTAAATCCTCAAAAATGTCACAATCGTAGAAAATAGCATTTAATAGTTACCCAATTGCAGTCCCAGAGGCTTCGTTTTCAAAATAGATACAACAAAGTCAGTCCATTTTTTAATTTCTTTTCGGCGCTTTTGTTCCGTCGGCCCAAGAACAAGAGATGCGTCTCCTATGGGATCAACTGGCGACCCAAGAGTTTCAGCTAGAAAAGAGGACATTCAAAATAACATAATTACAATCTATCTATATTGCCAAAATACAGATAAATGAAACTACAAAAAAATACCCGTAGCTTGTGGCGATAAAGTATCCAAGTCCAAGTGGCTCATCCTGTCGGACTGGGCTGGACGCTGGCCTTTTTTGTACGCAAATTAATCAGTTTCTAATTCTAGTAAGGTGGGGGATGGTGGGGGAGAGCGAAAAAATAAACAGACGCAAATTAACAATAACAGCAGAGCAAGGCAAGCTATAAGCTTTTTTACCTGTCAACAGTTAGATTGCTCTGGCCCTCCCGTATTTTGCCGTGGGTTCAGAATCGACAATTCATGTAATTAGTTAATACTACACTGATAATAATGACTATAATGAGATGATCCTTAAATCCTTATTGAATAATGATCAAATTAATCATTACGAAGAATACGAAGATTCGGACTCTTCAACTAAAAGAATTTAAAGGATGCACTTGAGACAAAAACGAGAAACCTCTACCTCACTCTATTCAAATCTGATGCAAAAATTTCCAGGCAGCAGTTTTGGTTAGCGGCGTTCTAATCGTTATTTTTTAAACGGCAGCCACCGTGTCTAGTCTGCGCCTGTTATGCCTAGTATTACCAAAGCGAACAACCTTCGCTATATATACGCTTACTTGCAAGTTAATGGAAAACTTTCTTTCTTTAAAAATAATACTATAAAAACAGCCGTAAAAAATATTAGTAAAATTAGTAACTTTTCTTTTTATTGAATTTTATTGCATTTGACACAGTTTCTTACATTTATAAGCTCTGTCATTTGCATGGAAAAGAGAATAAAGATTGCTGTAGAGAATGGGAAAAATGTACCATCGTAGATCGCATGTGGCAATGCAGTTGTCTAATTAGCATGTGGGTTACAGAGTGTTTAGTGTAATGCCTGTAATGAATATTTGTTCAGCCTGAAAAACAAATCATATGGATCGATGCATCAAAGGCTGAAGCTATATGCATAGTGACTATTGAATTCTAACTTATTTCAGAAATGCTGAACTACTATAGTGCAGCACTGAATTCCAAATATATAAATAGTATAAACAAAGTCAGTCTGGATGGGTACTCCGTGAAGACTGGATTGAATATCCAACAGTAAAATTTTTTCGTTCTTCCCGTTCTTCCTGAGAGATGAGCGAGATAAAGCATGAAAGCTGTTAAACCAAATTATTCAAATTGATAGAATATAGAATAGCACTAACTTATTTTCATACGTTCATAAAAAATACTGTGAAGTATCCAAGTCTCGTCTTTTCTAATGCAGTTAAATACACGTCTTGATAATTATAGCAGTCGGCCAATATAAGTTTTCATTTGATTAAAAATTTCCTGCACTGCATAAGAATTAAAAGGCACTTGTGTTTTAAAAGCACGTGTTTTAGCTCTCTCTTGTCGCAGAATTCTTTCAACAAAGGAATAGACTTACTATATGCATTGTCCCATGCGATTGAATTTTATATTCTGCAGTTATTTATTCATTTGTAGAAAACAAAAATTTCGTCAGACAGCCTCATTTTCATCGCTCAAATTTGACCTCTTTGAGTGTTAGTACACAGATGTTGGGTTCCTCCAGGCGTCATTCATGCGTGTCCAAAGTCCAAGCTTTTTTCATTATTCGAATGGATTAAGAGCTCTTTTCCATCTTTTTCCATTAAATGTTATTGTTATTCTTCTGTGACTCGTCTCTCCTATTTGTTTGCACCATAGAAGTAGATATATATAATACACGGTTTGCACATAGAACGATGGAACGCAAAGTGAATCATTTGTCAGGAAGCAGCTTTAGCTCAACTTTCACTTTTCCCACTGTGTATCTTCTTGAGCTTAAACAGTGATAAAAATGCACCACGGGCAAAAATCCTGTATGATACTGAACTCGTTTATTTCACACACACCAAAAAAATATAATTTCGGTACAGCTGAGATTTTTTTAAATACAAAAATACACAGTACCACTATTATATTACATAAGCACAATTTTGATGCCTCACCAAACTCTTTGCAAGTATATTATGATGGTAAATATGACAAATAGTACATGGTTATAGCATGAATGACTTTGTTTGTCACTGTCATTTGGGATTATATATTTTGTGTGAAGATAGATTTCAAGCACTCGGTCTGTATTTAGTGCCAGGTAAACGGTTTTGTAAGCAAATTTAAATCCGAACCCTAATGATAGACTACAGAAATTATGTTGTCAGTCGACTGCACCTTATAGGAACAAAGATTTCGCCCAAGACGATTTTACGCAAATCATACTATACTAGTGAGTGAATTCGTACGACATTGGATTGTATTACATTTCTCTGTAAAAATGACACTTTTACTCAAGAAATCTAAGTTAAACACACACACATATGCAATTTATCTTCATTTTCATCTAAAAAAACTCCTTGTACGCAAAAATGTGTAGCTTTTGTAGCTAATCACTTTCCATGAATTTGAAATGACAAATTTAAAGACAAGTGCAAGTTATGTTTTTTTTTTAAATATTTGAGCAAATAAGCATCACTTACTTCGTTAACTAACTACTATACTTACTATATAGTAATTGTTAGCTGCATTTTTAATTGAATTTCAGCAGCAACTTAAAATTCGGTTCCCAAAACCAGTCAACTGCTCCCTATTTCTAATCATCTACTCCAACCAGAGTGCAATAAGCTGTCACTGCCCTACAAGCTTTTACTGTCGTCATTTCATTCTAACTCAAACTAACTATATATTGCACACTTTCACCAATGCAACTTCCTTTCATTTCGTACAAAGAAAACATTTTTCACAGCTGTCACCCTCCGAAAAAATTACATTCCAGTCTTTGAAACATAAACACACTGAAAAAATTAGAATCTTCTCAAGCAACTAACTAAATGCAGAGCTCTAAGAGTGAAAGCAAGCTTAGTTACACCGGCAATTTGTTGTTCCTTTGTTGTTAGCTACTATCTGACTAGACTACACTGTTTTAAAGCCCGCACACAAGATTACCATATTAGCCCATGGTGATGGAGAGAAGCAAGTAGTTAAGTAGCCCCTACCTAGTAGTACCTCCGGGGATAGAATGCGTGCCATCAGTCTAACTAACTAAACTCCTACAAAGTAGATAGCTTAGAAATGAGAGAGAGAAAGGTACAAGTCAGTCTGCATTTTATATTGAAAGCTCAGAGAAAAGAAAGAGACAAGAGCATATTTGTACAGTCGCGAGTTTGAAAGCATACAGACAAGTCTCCTTTGTCCAACCAGGGCTAATAATATCCTCCTCCCGATCAAATCACACAAAAATCCAAATAAAGTTTGTTCAAGTAATACAAATTCAGTTATTCAACCCCAAAACTTTTATTACACTCTGTCACAGACTCGAAACTATAGTATTTAATAGATGTGCGATATGAGCATGTTACCGGAGTAAGTTACTAAGTTAGAATAATTTCATTCGAACAAAGTTTCAGTGAGTGAGTGCACACATATAGGATTTTGCTGGATTAGTGAACAAGTCGAGTGAAAAACGATAAACACTTGCAATCTTTGATTTCGACATAAAAAAAGCAAAAGTTCATATTGTTGACTATTGCTTGCGACTTTTTGAGTTATAAAAGCATCAGTACATGACAGGCTTTTTACGTCTTGCTACGTTACGTTTGTACGTGTCATCGAGGCAAGGAGTGATTCCAAAGCTTACATTGTACGTTACGTAGAAAAATTAGTCAAAGTTAGTTACTAACTAACTAACTGACAAGCAATTAGTTTAATATTGAATGAGTGACTGGAGTTACAGCAATCAAGAACTATTAGTATAACATAGAGGAACGACTAATACCTGCTCTTTTCACCTACTCAAGCCTAATACATCGCATGTTCCCATTTACTTTCATACTTTTGAGTTAATTGAATTAAAATGATGTCACGTCCTCAAGGTACGTCTGGCGGCAATTAGTACTCCTGCATTCTATTCTTTGTTCGTTAGTTACTTACTAACTACAGCACACTTTTTAGTTCCCCTTCTTGACAAAAGGAACAAACGGGCCAAAAACTTTGTTTGCTGCTTGTGAGAATGGTGATTGGAATAGATACTAACTACTAACTGACTATGAGAAAAACAGTGTGTAAAGAGGATAATCTTGTTATTACTATAAATCTGTGAGAAAAAGTTGGTTCAGTAGTGATTGTGTGTCTACGTGCGCTTCTATACATACGTAAAAGGGAAAAACAAGATGACTTATAGGTGTCCAGTTTTCACAGGGAGCACAGCTCTTTCGTTTCTACTTTTACTAGTGGGTAAGTTTCCTGTAGACAGTTTCTTTCCGTTCTTCTTCAAGAGTCATAAAAAATGATATGAGATATGAGTAACCAACTGACAGGGCCGAAACTATATGGCTTGAGAATTACCCCTAGTCATTATATTTTGCCTTGGTGAAATTTGGAAACATGGTATCTACATTACATAGAAAGTTTACTGCTACTTCCGTTCAGCATAGTTAGTTAGTTAGTTATTAGTTTGCTTTTTCGACGGCTGTCACAATCTAATGTGTATGTGGATAGATGGTTGTGTGGTAGGATTCGGATTAGTTGGAGTAGTTACTAGTGAGTAAATGTGGATAAAATTTGAAATTTCTTGATTAGAGGATTCAAAGATTGAAGAATATGAATAAGTTATTATGAATATGTGAGTTTTATGCACATGGCTACAGGAAATGAGAGGGCATAGCAAAGGTAGTTTTCGGCAATAAAATACTGATTCTGAATCACTGATTTTCTCATAAAATATTTATTGGAGTTTACAACTTTTCTTATATTGCGTGCTGGTTTGGGTTAATTTCTTATTGCAGTTTGTATCAATGATAAACTGCCTGCAAAACAGATGTAAGTATGTAGCGGTAGAAACGTAATGGCAATAGTAATGTAAAAGATACGTAAAAAAATAGTTACGCATTGGAAAAACCGATTTACTACGCACTTAAAGATCGTTATTGATAGGCTTCGCTTGAACTTTTGTTGTCATATTTGAAACTAACTAGCAACATCAATAAGATCAAAAAAACCAAACTATCCGGGTTTTTTTAAGGTCAGTTATTCATGTTGGTAAACTTTTGTAATGAGACATTCGGAATCAGCATTCTAGATAACATTAGTAAACTTAAGTTTTTAACTTCCCATTAAAATTGACGAAAAACACAATTAGTTGGCTTTTAACGACAATGCATTAAAATTGAATGTAGTAAAATGTGGTGGTCATATTGGAAATCAGCGTTACCAACAGCATCAGTAGGTTAAAAGATTTTTTATTTTCCTTTATACTTGCAAAAAACAAATTACCCTATTCTAGGTTCTCCAAAGGTTCATTTTTGTACTTACAAACACAAAAAAACTGTGTTTTACAAATTTCAAAACCTACGCCCCAAGATATCAAGTACTATTAGGAATTCAAAACGTCGACCCTTTGAGTGTTAGATAAATATCCGACCGATTTTGCTCATCTAAACATATCAAACTATAAAAATATTTTCAAGTATATGCATACAAAACTGAAAGCTGTTCATGAGCTACATTACACGGACGGACAGACGGACGTGACTGTGACTTACCGAGTATTTTTCCAATGTCTAGCTTACGGAGATGTTATGGGAATTGGACAAATTATTATTGAGAAAGTAAAAAATATTTTTGCAAAAAAGAGTCTAGAAAATTTATATTTTTAATTCTCTTAAATGTGATTAGTTGCATGTTGCGTTGCAAAATAACAGCAATTTATTAAGATTGTTTCAACGGTAAAGGTCCATAATGTCTATTTTTGTATTTTACTGCGCATTCATCATCCATGAAACTTAAATACTGCGCCCAACTTTTGGAAAACATGAACACAATTCTGGTTGTTAAACACGGTAGTAAATGTGGAAAAGTGTGAGATAACAAATCACCTAACTATGTGCTATAAACAAAGGAAATGATTCGTGCAGTTTCTTGGTTCCAAATAAACTTTTTGATCCCTGTCATTTTGTGGTGCACAGCATTTCCTCAATTTCTCTAAACTCTCAGATAGTTAAATATTTATTGTATGTAACATACTCAAAATGGCATCATTTGATGCATGTCATTGCACAATGAACCAGCAGTGCCAATAAGCACACTTTTTCCCCACCCAAAACTATTGTGTCTAATGTTGCACATTAGCACAAGACTAATTTCCTTATTCTATTATGTTCTAAAAACTGGATTCATGTTTCCACTTGTAAAAAAAGTGCTGCGTAGGCCCAAAACAAGTCCCCAAATACTTTCTCCACCGACATAGTTAGTACATTATTCATCCTGTGTCTTTTATCCCCCACCCACCATACATATGTGCGGATTGTGGATCAAGTGCTGACGCTATAGTACTAATACATTACGGCCCAATTTTTTTTCTTCATTTTACTTTGTAAGTTATTATCATTATGTGATGTTTAGTAGAAGTCAATATCGTCATAACAAGAAGACTTTGTATAAATCCTGAGGGATCGGGTTACGGAAAATGACATTATCAGTTTTGTTTAGCTCCCATACAAGCGGAAAACCTCAACTTACAGTGTACACAGTTTGATCAGCCTGTCCATTATCGGCTGGTTCCAAAGGATTCAATAAATCTTCACAACAGTTTTATGTTATGCAAAATATAAACTAGGCTAAAAATATTATAAAATGGATATCCATTTTGCATGATGGATGGCTTTTTTCCGGTAATATGATGCCAAATTTTTCAAGCTTTTCCTCAAAAGTACATGAAAAATGAGATTGTTTCAACAACGACTCATGTACTCTTTTTTGCTTCAAACTTGAATGTATCATTTTGTTCTCACATCTTTTTTATGATCCAAGGGAACAATTAGATGGAATTTGCAAGTTGAACGAGCTAATTTGATTTTAGCTTGTTGGAAAGAGTGTATAACTACATGCGTTAGTTAGGAGCAGGCTGGGGATTGTGAAGCCAATGCAAAGTAATGTTTACCGCACCGCCCAAACAAGCATGAAGCTATCGACTTGTACAATGTTATATACCACAGCGGGAAATAATGATAGGTAGTAACTTTTTTGGGCGAAATGAAGAGTCAAAATTGCTGACGAAAGAATCCTAAGTGGATAGAACAAGGACCTAACGCTCAAGTGGGTGTTTTTAGCATCATATGACAGCAATGTTGTAGTGTAAGAAGGAAAACCGGATTGTAAAAAATTAGACAATTTGGATTAAAGGGATCCAATTTCACCACACTTTATGGGGAAAAGAAATGAGACAACAACAAAATAAGTTCATTTTACGTCCTAGTTTTTTCTATAGTAGGATTTCCACACCATTTTAAAGTCGTCCAGCCTCTTTCATCACCATATATTAAATCCAGGAAAACGACTTTTGGTCAAATTGTTTTCATCTTCATCTCCGGCTATTTAGCTTACGATTGAAGCTAATTGATTTTGGAAGTGGAAAAAGATGCGATTACAGAGGCGTATATTAGTTCCCAGTGAAACCGCAATTTAAATTCTCATACAAAGAGGTGGGTTCCAGTCCAGCCATTACAATGCAATTATATTACACAGGCGGGGACAGTTGGTTAGCTAGGATCATCCTCATCCCATTCCGGTTGTAGTAGTTAGTATTTATCCTCAATTTACATAAAGGTCCGCAATAATTTTCCTTTTAAACTGACTGCTACTGAGAACGCCATGCAGAGCCTGACTTGATGCATTTAATTAACCTTCGTTAGCCAGTCATAAAAGAATACTGCAGTTAGTGACTAAAAAAATTTACCTAATCCCCAGCCGATACAGTATTAGTAGTACAATATTTGGACTAATGAGGGAGAGTATCTCTTATGTAAAAGGAATAGCAAACTTTGAAGTTTATCGAAAAAAACTTCAAAGGCTATCGACACGACTGTTGTTCCTTATTCATAGTAAAGTTCCCGAGTAATGACTATGATGATCCACCACTTTCTTACTTCTTTTGACTCTCCTTCCTTACAATGGTTCACACACATAAGGCTAACAAAATTGACTACATTAAAATATCGTGGTGTATAAGGTACTTGGATTCTTTTCTAGATCAATATTGTATTAATGGGTTACACATTATACTTCTTGCCGTAAAAAGTCACAAATTCAAGTCTTTTGTGTGGAAGAAAATGAGGACGTGCCCAAGACTTGAAGTTAAAAAAATTGTGAATTATTCACACAAAGCATTTTTTCCGGTCTTTTCCAGACATTAATAATTTACTTTTTTATCAAGACATTTCTTCAATCTGTGCAACCGCCCATCCCATACGTTCATTTACTACAGTCAATCTAATTTAAAAAAATTATACACCCATGCAGTCCATGCCACCAGTGAATGACTCCATCGTATAACAATGAAAAAAATTTCCTCCCGCTCACACTCTCAAAGCATCAAATCTGGTAATAATAATAATCTCAACATAATAATTACGAACCAAGTAATGCTATCCCCAAAAGTAAAAAACTATTTGAGCAAAAATTCATAAATTGTTGTGTCAGAATACGTGCGACCACGAATCGAACAAAAAGCGAGGGAAAAAGAAGACTTTATTCATCATATGTGGTGAACCCAACTTATGTAAAGGTAGACGACATTAGTAGACAGCCAAATAAGTTTCTAACTGATGCCTATAGTAAATATAAAGATCAGTGTTCTCCTTTCAGTATAATCAGCAATAAAAAGTAGAATTTATTATTCTGCAACTCGCATCGTAATCTGTTGGGCAGACTTAACGAGAAAATAGTTGTACAATGTTATGCTCCTTTCTCTCGTTTAAATTCTACAGAGTCCTGTGAAGTTGGTTCCTAAGTAGGGAAGTAACTAAAATTTTGGGAGGCAAACCTGCAAGCATATACATACATATATGCATGCATCATTTTGCTTATTATTCTTCCCAACAATTTTGCAGATGATTGATGGTATGTGACTCAACCTCAACATACTGTTTGCATATATTATATTACGGGAGGGAAAAAATACAATTTTATGTATGGTATGGTTAGTTGAAGCCATCAAATGGATTATTATTAGCATGAAGAAGAGAAATGAATCTGCTAGCTTCAGATTTGAGAACAATACCGGATTTGCGGTGAACAGAGGATTTCGGTTTCTCAAGTGAAATTGAAAACAACTTGTGTGGAATGTTTCATGTACTACTCGACGGTTTGATAAACAGATTTAGGATGGATGAATGAGCGAACAGAATAAACATGTTTTATAGTGCGTCCGTACAGTTGTCGCTCAAATCTGGCAAGCCAAGTAGGTAGGTGTTACGAAGAAAAGCCATATCGCATTGTACTTCTTGGAGCTACAAAACGGATTTTGAGCTGAATTTTTTTCATAGAAAGGTGCCTCGCATTATGTAACATGGTTGGTGAGTACAATGTAGTCCTCCACATACTTTCAAGTTTTTCATTTTATGCTGAAAGTTGTGTACTACATATTCTTTTACGATCTTTGGATCAAAAATATTAAACGTTGTGCTGAAATCATAGAACTGGTGTTGACAACTAACTTTTTTTCTACATAATAAGGCTCCAGTTTTATTTCTTGTAATTCACGTGGAAGAATTCTGATGCCGTTAGTCAAGCTAGGGAAAACCTTTTGGTATTATCAAGAAACTTTCATTCTTTTTGTACGCGTAGACAGAGCCGCGGGTATTTAATTGGAACCCTAAAACGTCCGTCAAAATCAAAAGGTACTTTGGTGTGGAGCATGATTTGGATAGCTGAAAGCAGTTAATTCGGCATTGTGACGAACTCGCCGTTTTTTCAATCCATCTCCTAGAAGTAATGTAATAATGAATTTTGAACGCGTCTTTAATAGTATTCTTATTCATGATGCATAAAACTTCGCTTTGTTTTTTGTTTCCACAAACAGGAGTTATACAGTATTGTTGGACGAAAGACGAGTTCTTTCTGTCTTTGTCACACTTATCTGTTGTGTACCCACAAACTATGAAATAGAAACCAAGTTACAAATTGTTTACAATTTTTGTTTTTCAGGAACCCAAGTGATTGATTGTGATGAACAAGAGATTCGTTTGCTGAAATATCTGATGAGTACATACGACCCGGCTGTGATTCCCACAAAGCATTTTTCTCAACCCCTCTCTGTCAACTTTAGCTTGTCTTTGCATCACATCATAGATGTGGTATGTGAAAATTTAGATTTGCAAAGCAAACAAATAAATTAGTTGGTAGTTAGTTAGTTCTGCACACAATTTTAGGAAACTCTGTTTAAACTGTGAAAAAGTAGAAGCCAATTCTTTTTTGCATGCTGGTCTGCCTGTTGTCGTTCAATGTAGATATGACCAAGTCTTCATTACATCTGATTCATACATAAAACTGCCTGCTTTGACAGATAAGACATTTATCACGTTGAAATAACAAATCCATTAAAAATAACTAAACTTGAGAAGCAAAATACTAATGTAATCTTTCGAGTTTATTAAATATACAGATATACAGAATTTTAGCAATAAACTCTAAATAAATGATAGGCTTTGGTCCACAGTGTCAAGTTGATGTTGAAAAACGAAATAAGAAATAACTGATTAAGTGTTTTTCTTTAGGATGAAAAAAACCAAATTCTTACCACAAGTTGTTGGCTAACTCAAATATGGATGGACCACCACTTAACATGGAATGAAAGCGAGTTCGGTGGAATTAAAGTAGTCCGTTTGCCTTATCAAAGAGTTTGGTAAGTTGAATAATACCCAAACCCAACTTTCTCTTTACGGTTATTCATTCTAAAATACGTGTGCCACAAAGTTGCAACCACACAAGGCTCAAAGAAGTTAATATTTTCTGTTACAGGAGACCGGATATAATCCTCTACAACAAGTATGAGCAGTTTTCTGAATTCAATAATGCCATAGTTTTTCAATAAACTCTTTGAGCTGCATATGCCGTCCTCGCCTAGTTTGATTTCCATATCATCAAAATTTATCAAATTTTTGCTCATTTTTCTTCTTACTTTCTAATTGGGAAAGGCAGCTTGCATTTCTGCTTACTTAGTTTGCTATGTCAGTTTGTTAAAATAAATGGCCTTGGTTTTCATTTCCCAAGTCATTAGAGTGAGCCAGTTTCTATCATATTTGGTCAAAGTAAAATCAAAGCGGTGGTGGGAAATTTTCGCTAATTCAGCACAAAGTCTGCCAAATTTTCATTTTCATTTGGTTTCATGCATTTCATATGTTTTATACAGCCTGTTTAGCT
>Ga0210040_10006590_pt1 | contig 14405 bp, 8 predicted proteins | sample CryGeyCG12114_NA_FD_185462 | JGI IMG/M metagenome (GOLD analysis project Ga0210040, IMG submission 185462) | Groundwater microbial communities from aquifer - Crystal Geyser CG19_WC_8/21/14_NA (SPAdes) (version 2) | ecosystem: Environmental > Aquatic > Deep subsurface > Groundwater | place: USA... | reverse complement strand
GAGGTGACGGTGGCGGTGGCGATTTGAACATCTCCCCAACTACTGCAATTTGTCCGTCATTTTATTTAATTTGTTGACGAGTTCATAACCCCTGGTTGGGCTCAGCCAAGTTGCTCAGGAAGTTTTTACTCACTCAATTCGCTAGTCATCTTATTCATTTTATTTGTGTTTGTCATCCTATCATTTATGTGGCTTCAGTTTTAAGAGAATGCTGCAAAAAACTGATTGGAAATCTTAGAAGAATAATCTTATAATTGAAACTCTCTACTTGTGGCTGGTAAACTGTTCAGAGAGAAATTACATTTTAACTTCGACCGACGAAACATTTTCCAAGCTATATACTCGCTATTTCCGCGCGAGTTTCATTCCATGGACAAGTCAAATGGGCAGCTCGGTTCATTTATTTAATGTTGTGTTTCGAATTTGATCATCATCCATTCATGCTGAAACGTTTAAATCCAGTGGAATCTAACGTTTACCAATTATAAAAAATACTTTTTTTCAACTACTCATAAACCTTAGTAAAACTAAGAGAGTAGGAGAGTACTAAAATTAAACTAACTAGGACAGCATTATCCTCAACTTTATTTCGGTACCAGTACCAACCAACATTTACTCCGTCCAATTCACAATGATGTTTACAAACAAACTTTGTAAATAAACAGTCTCATGACTCGAATTATTAGCCCAAATAAAAACAAAAGACAATTCTTAGGCCGACTGCCGACACAGTAGATACTTTCGACGAAATCATAAAAATCTGTTTACTAACCTTCTTTTGAAAGGAGTCCACTTGGACAAATGAAGTACTTTTTACGAAAAAGGCATCCAGTTAAATCCAGGCGTTCAAAAACAAACTCCAGGGTGAGGAACAATAAATTATTCTTAATACTTGTGAATTCAATCTAACGATGGATTATAGTAGCTGTTTGAACAGTATTTACTGTCGACAAATGTCAACTGCAATTAAACTTTGTTTTCACTTTTTTTCAACAGAAGTAAATGCGTAAATTGAACACCAAAAAGTGGCAAAAACGACGAAATTAAAATGGCAGAGAAGAGCACAAGAAGATGAGTAAACAAAGGATTCGTTAATGATGCATATTTCGACAGTGATATTGCAAGTAAAGATGGGTTAATTGCAATTATTTTTGATTTAGTTATTTGGTCAATTGAAAATTGAATTGCTTTATAAGTTGAAAGTGAGTCCAAGGGCAAGTGTATTTCACGCATGACTATTTGAATCCTTATCCTATAGAAAATGTTTTAATATCTAACACAGGATGGCGCGCTAGGCTCTTTGTTTCATCGTGTTTGCAAATCTACGTGATGGCTATGTTCTTGTGTTGTGCAAATGGATTTTGAAAATACTTTAGGATAAAGATATTTGGACGATATTAGTATTTTTTGGACAAAAATTTGCCTTAGCCCTTATGAATTATTAATCAATGACCCTAATTGAACTTCCGGTTTATTGTTCTCTCTCCATCCTTGCCGACCTAGGAGCGCCAAAATATTTAGAAATTTTTAGCAAACAATACAGTTACGAAAAATTTAGCAATTCTAATAAATGCTGTAAATGATTCGTGTTTCCATCCGCGCGTCAATTTGGATCTTGGATTTGACCCTCTTCAATATCAAGTGTTTGCCACAAGATGATAATGGAGTAGGAATATATCAAAATCACGGCCCGATCACCACCAGATAGATTGTATTCAGATGGTGAGAAATGCCAGATTGTTTTCCTCGTTCTTTTCTCATTCAGTTTCATTGTGATCGTAATGAATATCAAGTCTGCAAATAATCTAGTCTTCGTAGTGCAAAGTTTATTTTCATATACACAAGAAAAACGGGTACAGAACTTTTGCTGATGCTGTGAGATCAGCAGATGTCTCTGAAATTGGATTATAGATTATTTATTATTATACTGAAGTTCTTCTTCATCATCTTCAACCAGGTTACTTTTATTATTATAAAAGGCAAGTGCAATTGGTCAAGGACTGTAATTCGTTAAAAGTTAAAAGCTTGATACGGCATTAGCTCTTTTATTTACTCATATTACTTAATAAAAAAATTTGCGATAGCAGTAAAGTTCTATCAGATAAGCAACCGTGTAGGCCGTGGTGTGATGAAATGGAAGGCAAAGATCTTAAAGCTTTTGATTTATATTCAGATACGCGGATAAGATCCTGGTTGCTCAATTCATTGACATGCTGGATCTGTTTTCGTATTTTATGTGAGAGTTTAATGTATGACATGAAAGGTTCAAATATCAAAAGCTATCAATCGCCGCATCAAATTTTTTAGAAGTACCAATATAGATTATTATTTTCATTTGACGCACTTCGTGCACATTTTTGCTGCCTCATCCACTTTTTTCTAGATAGTCATCGCCTTTAGAACATCAATAGTTTCGGTTGTATAAACAGTTTATCTAAAATATGGAAAACAATTTACCTTTTCAGAAAATCTGTTTCAATGCAAACAAAACTTTAACTCATTCAGAGTGATGTATATTTTAATACTTTTTATTATACATGCAACTAACTAACTATTTTATATGCTGTACCTCACGCTCGTTCTTGGACTCAGGTAAATACGGACGTAAATATTTACGTTGGATAATGGAGTACATGGAAATTAGCCAAAGTGTAAAGTGAGGTAATAATATGCCTTTAGTCAGTTGAAAAATAATTTTCTCTCGCTTGTTCCGTAAACCAGCCAAGAGAGAGAGCCGCAACGATGATGTACTTTAACGTTTACGTTTGCTTTATCGATGAACAAGATGTCTTATGGAGACGAAAACCTTAAATTGTTTGGTCAATTGGAACAACATGCTTTATGAAAATTTCAACTGATAATTAACCTCATATTTCACTTATATGTCGTATGTGCACCACCTGAATTTTTTTCAAAATTCATTTAACACTTCAGATATGAATGGTGTTAAGTATCCATTGTTCAGTGATCCGTTGGTTCGGAAAAGTGAGTTAAAATTAGCCAACTTCGAAAATACTTCATGCCAAGTATTTGGTCTTCATCAGAAAATTTGTCTATATTTAAGCATGGAATACGATAACAAAAATACTGCTTTTCAAGAATTTGGGAGCGAACGAGGACTTGTGAAAGTGGAAAAATATATTCTAATTTTTTTTATTGTATGATTGCCATTTTATTCTTTATTGACGACAAACTATGCGAAGTACCTTTTAAAGTTCACATCCTCATTGTTAATACAATGATATAATCATGGGAATTTCTTCAAAGATAAAAAACAGAACAGGTGACAAAGAATATATGACATCAGAAATGCGAGTATTTTCTTCTTCTGCTGTTTTTTCTGTTCTAAACACGACTTTTTAAAGCAAAGAATTAAAGTGTATTCTAAAAATGGGCAGCTTAGAGACTTTCAATGTGTTTGATTGACTTGACGTCAGTCCACGTGTTGTTAGTCAAAGTCTTTCAAGCTTTTTTTATTAGACTTTTCCTTCCTTCACCCTTAGTTTGTTACAAATGCATTATTACGAGGATTTGAGAACTGCCATGATATACATATGCACAACGGTTTAACAGGCTTTTAGTTAGAATGTAGACAAACCGGACTCACTACTACGACTGGTTTTATGCTCTTTGCATTTTCTTATAATCTATACCGTGCTATCCGCTTGTTTTTCTGGGAAGAAAGGTGAAGAAAAAATGGAGAATTTATGAAGTTAACTTGTCAAGTGGACATCTGGTTTAGACATCACATATGCATACATACTCTATCAGGTATGTGGCTAAACATTGTATTTTAAATGGCATATTAACTATCTAACTTGTGCATATAGCTAATGAACTTACAAAGGGTGTTTCGTATTTAACTGCTGAAGAATTAGAAGAAGAATTTGCTAGTTGCCACAGCTTGAGTTCTGAATTGTATTTAGTTTACAGCGAAACTCAAAACTCATCAGCACTGGCTTATATTAACGGATTGGGACTGTGTTTATTTACTTTTACACACTTTTTAGTTTTGTTTCTTGAGTCCAACAAAATGCTTAACGTATTTAAGCTTGCGGTGAGAGCTTTTTAGAAAGTTTGTTGACGATTATAGAAGGATCGGGTGACTAAATCTTTGCGTACCTCTGAACTTTGATTTAAAAGAGACATTTTAGCTGGTCGTCGTTCCAATCGATTCCTCCAGTTCTTGTTTTCTTCATTAGATCAGCATGCAGTCAAAAGACGTAATTGAAGCATTTCATGGGTTCTTAAGTATAAGGATCAAGATTTAAAATCGCATGCTTTCATTTAAATTCGGATTGGAAAAAGTTAGTGAACAATTACTCCTATATGTTACGTGTATGTTTACACTATGCAGCACATAAATTGTAAGGTTTTTAGAACAGCCAAATGTGTGCCGCGTGCTGTCCACAGTCACTAGTTTTTGTCTGCTTCCAGTCCAATGAAAACGTAAGAAAAAAGGCAACTCTTTTTGTTAACCAACTGTAAAATATTCAGATGAAACTTACCTGATAGATAGATAAAGATAGTAAAGTGAAAAAGAAATCATGTATGTATATGAATTCATCGTTCATACTCGTCTTTAATCTTCTCTCCGTCAACTTTCTGGCGTCGATATAAAATAACTAGGTGCTTAATCTTTAAATTTATCCTAACTTTTTGTTGTGTATAGCCATTTTCGTAAGTTCGTGTGCATGCAATGCACAAAATGTATATGCATTTTCTATCAAATAGGTGCATACAATTTAAGAAGGCAAAGACATAAACAGTGTTTTTTATTAATATTACGGTCCATTTCCTGATGTAACAGAACATGTAACACCAATTGAACGAATTTTTGATGAGCTGCATTTGAAATTATTTTGTTTTTAAAGATACGCGTAGACATTAGAGCTGATAGTGCATGAACTGCGTAAGATGATATTTAATGCTCCATACTCGACTACATGAATCGCATTACATCTTCAACCTTCCATGAATAATTTAATTCATTTGAGTCTAGTATAGAGCCTTAAGTTACAATCTAACTATACGGTAGACGAAGCATTCATATTTCTAGCAGAAAGATAACTCCGAGACACCATTTAAAACGCATAAAACTCCATTCCCATCCGAAACGGTAGTAAAATTTGTGGCATGAAAACATGCATGAGAACCAGGAGGCAATAATAAATATTTAGGCAAGTCATTAGGCCACGATACGGTGTGATCGTATTACCGAGCAAATCAATTTCACATGTATCGGCATGGCATTGAAATTGCAGCAGCCACGGCTACTTAATTACGGCCTTTTTAATGCTAGCTTGTTGAAATGCTAGACTAGCGTTCTTTTCCTCTGAAGACAATAGATTAATGATAAAAAGTAAAATTGAAAAATGCAACATGAATTGGAACTACATGCAATCATTATGTGCACTTTTTACCATGAATTAGGTTAGTATTAACACGTGTCGCCTCCAGTGAGCGATTCTCAACTGGACGAAAACTGAACTTGGCATATACAAACTAGGCGGACGTCAAATTTCAGAGAAATCTAACATTTCTTCGAAAATATTTTCTGAAGCCCAAAAAGATTCCCCTTTCCCAGTTTAAAACTTTTCGAAAGAAATGGTAGATTTTCCCGACATATGGCGCACGCCCTGTAATTTTCATGGAGTTCAGTTTTTTGGTTCAGTTATTTTCGCCCAGTTGAGATTCGCGGAATCGCGGACCACGGGAAGATGCTATGAACACGAACGTCAAATTATAATGAAGTATCCGTTGGACAAACTCTTTCACTAGTATTTTCATGTTTGCTTAACAGCAGAAAAAAAAATATTATCCATACGACACAACTCGTGAAAACGTGTCAGCTTTTGTAAAATGAATGTGTAAAGTGTGTAGAAGCAGTATAATAGCAGCACAGCAGCAGTTAGTATTTTTGCCAGTTTAGTATGCGAAGTAAAAATAAGCCATGAGAAGACTGGGAGCTAGTTTTGTTGTGAGAAGACAGAGATATAAAACAGTAGGGGTACACCCGATGCCGTGTAAACTCGTACATTTCTACGTGCGTAAATCTCCCAGCCAATCAGATCAGACTTTCAACCTCTCCTTACTAATCTGATTGGCTGGGAGATTTACGCACGTAGAAATGTACGAGTTTACACGGCATCGGGTGTACCCCTAGTGCATATTATTCTATAGTTAACTCACAGTGTTAAAGGCATCCAAAAATAGCTAGAATTCCTTCAACAGTGCATTCTTTCTAATTGCCTTTGGATATGTGTATTCTTTTTGGAGCGCTCTTTGTAATGATCTCAGGACAAAAACTTCGATTTTCTCGACATTTTTTTCCGACTGCATGAGCCTGTGGGTTATCAATACAACCAGTGTTCCGCTTTCTACAGCTGAGGGATTAAACTGTTGAGGGACATTAACTACCCGGACTAAAGCACGTTTAGTTTGTAAAAAAAGCTTTACTGGACAGGGAATTCCGGTGATTGAACTGGGGAAGAACGAACAAATAAACTAAATTATAATCTAATTACTCGGCTCATATTTTTAATGTATTAATAAATGATTAAATTTTAAAAAGAGAACACAATATTTCAATTCACAATTCACACTTATGTAATGCATGAACGAAGACTCTTTATCAACTATCACATTAGGTTTATGTAGTGAGAACTGGATATCATGGTCTTAATTATCCCTTTCATTTCAAGAATTCGAAGAAGAGCAGAACACCATCTGACTGTGTGAATTGTAAGCAAAGCGATACACAAATTAAGTTCAACTATTATTATAGACTTCAAAACTTCTTTTCGATGGTATTTTTGATGGAAACCACGCTGACTTGCCTTTCTTATCAAATATATATCGAAGATTACATTTCCGGTACAGCTGTGCAGCAAGAAATGCTGTTTAATTCGTCACACATTAACGCACAACAACACAAGAGCAAAGCATAGGCCAACCACTTGATTCTAAAATGTGCACCACTTGGCATCCCATGCCAAGAATCCAGAAGGGGAGTGCGGACAGCCACAACAGCTGAATCCTGAAATTAAAAGAGATATGAGAATGCGAGGGAGATGAGATGCGTAATTTAGACAGTTTATTTTCAAAGATAAAATAGAATCGTGCAACAGGAGGTTGGAAGTCAAAACACTTTTTTCTAGAAACAGTTTCCTAGTCTGAGAAATAAGTTAAATTATCAAAATCATATTAACAATTTAATGTTGAATGTTCATAATCTATGGCGGAGTCAAATGGTTCCGTACGATTTGAATTACTGACTGACTGAGTGAAATTCGCATTTGGAGTCCTCGGCAAATTAAAAGTTAAGGATCATAAAAACAATATTTGCACCATTCGTACAAATGTTTAAATTTCAGCTGTTTGTCAAAATGAGTGTCATTTCATTTCCCTTTCCCCACGGTGCTGATTCCAGTAATTTTTTTTGCGTACTCCAATTGAAATCAAGCGGCAAAAAACATTAATTTGTATTTTAATGTATTATGTCAGGTAACGTTCCTAGCGCATTTGCAACTAGAGGAGTGGTAGCGGTGTGACACCGCTACCACTCCACACACCGGCGGTGTGTGGGTGAGTATGGAAGAAATAGATAATAAGATATGCATTTCTGTAGATTTTAAGACAAAGCCTGAAAAATAAAGTTACATGAGGCCAACTAAACTACTTGACATGGTTAACGAAATAAAAAAATTGAAAAAATAGCCTTCAGAATATCAGACTACTTACCCGTCCACAGCAACTTGTGTTTCTGGGGATGAGGGGGCTGGATCTCAGAGGGGTTAATCGGTTAATGTTGGCCGCTAAACAGCTTGATTTAGTCAGAAGATCGATGAATACGGGGGTTTGAGGACATCATTACCTGACAGTATTAGACGATCTCAAAGACCGAAAAGTCTTTCTAATGCTGCCCGGTAAGATGGACTATCACTCCCTTACCGCAGGTATGACGACGACTGCACCATGCTCCCGAAAGAAAGGTTTTCCTTTAGAAAATTGACATCCAACACTTGAGGCAGGCATTAACTTGGCTGCATTGAATTGCATGAACGGTCTTGCGAAGCCCTGCATGGCCAAAATGGCGCACATTTGCAAGTTGTACGATGACTGAAGTCGTCCAGTTATCCAATTTGAGTCGTGTATTAAATCATCATCATCATTTCATCATTAACAAACGGCCAAGACAAGTATCCATAGTCCATAAATCTACGATAAAACGGTAATACACCAGACTATACTACTACTCACTTAATAAACAACCAAATCAACGCTGACTAACCACTACTAACCGAAAATCCGAAATCTTAAGTCACCTCATAATCCGGCATTCTAAAGTTGTCCCTGTATCACCTCATTCTTACCACGAAAAAATTACTACTTTCACCAAAATTTTCATTTAGTTTGTATAGCTTAGTCTTGAGTAGAAACGTTACTGTATGATCAACAAGATCAAATCGGCTAGTCGAAAACTGAAAAGTTTCGAAAAACTCTACACAGCCAATCAATTTTTCACACAAGGACACAAGTCACCCTCACCATGTTGTTGTCCACTATGAAAACTTCAGACTGACTGCTCTCTTGCTGAACCCCAGTTGAAACTGAATGAGGAGTGGAAAATGCAAGGACGACTTGAAAGTACAACATGAATGCGTGTTTGTTAATAATATACTAACTAACTACAACTGGTGAAACGCACATATTGAGTGAGCGCTCAAGAGCTCAGCATTTCATATACACCATGTACATAATGGTGCCTGAATGCGGCAATTGAACAACACACTGACTAACAAGTAGATTGAATGGCACAGGAGTCATGCTTAGGCCAACACCATAGGCCGTAGGGATCAAGCAAACAGAAAAAAGATAACGCTTTTAACTTTTATACATAGCAGCCTATGCTCACTAACTAACTAACTAAGTAACTAAACTACTGATGATGATAATATGATGATGATGCCCATTGCCAAAGGACTGAAGAAAAGTTCACTTTTACAGTAGACACGTACTGTAGTTATAGTTAGTATGTGTGTATGTGGTATTGTGGCATAATAATGATGATCTGTGTAGTGTGTTATGGCTATTTAGTTAGCTGGTTAGTTTAGTAACTTAGTTGGTCTGTAAGAATTAGCTATAACCAGATAGTAAGTTTCAGCTAGGGTTAAATAACTGTGAGTATAGTTAGTTAGCTAGTAGTAGTGTTTGCTAATGAAATATGAAGAGGCAAAATTGTAATGCTTGATGTACACAATTTCATAATTGTGTGAATGGTGGGTTAAATGAATTAAACTTAAAGTTGTGTAACTTGAGTTTTAACGGAGAGTGTACTAATGTATTGTTTGGCTGTTGGTTCAAACATAGTTTGTAAGATCTTTTTAGCGCATGTTGGCTTGTGTGGTAGCTCATTATAGCTAACTATGATTGTGAAAAAATAGTTTGGATGGAAAAATGTGCGGTATTTGTGCATATAGTAGATTCGCTTTGGCTGAACGAAATGGAGTACGTTTTTCACTGAAGATTTATATCCCAAAGTGCCTACATGACTGTATATTAGATGAATATACAGAGGGAAAAGACGAGTCAACAGCCCACAAACTATATGATATTCAAAACAACGAAGAAAAAAGTGAGCTGATAAAGCATATGTGACTAATGTTTGTTGTATAGCAGACTCACATGGATTCATTAACTATACCAATACCAAGCCCAACCACCACGCATAAGTTTAAAATTTATTAAGCTCCAGAAAAGCTTATTAAAATATGTTCTGAGTGTGAGTAGGAAGTAGCCAACTATATGGGCTAAAATTTTTTGTACATTTTGACTTCTGTGTCCCCTTCTATTTCTGTTAACTTCTAACTAAATATATAAGTCGACAGGGCAAGAGTTTTGGTGATGATAACTTTTATCAACTTATTGTATTAGGAAATTAATTTGGCAACATAAAATAGTTCTCACATGACTTGTTTTTGAGATGGTAGGCAGTGAACCAATAAGATAAAAGTACAAACAAATGCATTTATATACATTTATGTATGCTCACATCGTTTCAAATAGTATCTCAAGTTGCTTGACTTCTGACCTGACCCAAGCATTCCAATCAACAAATATGAATAGCATGGGCTCAAACAGTCGAGTCAGTTCTCATGTGCACGTTAAATTCTTATCGTCATCTGGAAATAACTCCTCTGCTGCCATGTAAAGTTCACTATTGACTCACAAACTGCTAAAATAGTGATACCTAATGAATGTACTCTTTTATTTGGTCATATCACCACCAGCTATCTCTCTCAGTCACTACTTTTCACAAGATAGGGGAAGTGCAGTGCAGGTCATGAGGACTTTGGAATCTCAGAACCCAAGGAGGGGTGACTTTGCCTATTATCAGTTAAGTTAGTTAGTCAAGACCATGCTAGTGAGTGATAAATAGGTTTCCTACTTACGTATGAGAATTTGAACATGGCAAGTTTAGCCAGAAACAGAACTAAAGAAAAAATAGCGTTGCCACTTGTCCTACTCTTTATCTTGGGAATGAAGATTAGCTGTTGATAACAAAAAAAGAGAGGCAAACTGAAAAATGAACAGAAGGATGGGAGTTAGTTGAACTGAGCCAGAAAGTTTCTGTCAAATGCAGTCAGAGTAATGCTAAGAAAATGCTCATAGCGGCAGCAATAACAATAAATTAACAACAGCAATGGGTGAAATTTTACCAGTTGGGAATTAAAGCTTTAGAAAAAATATTGGCTCATTTAATGTGCACTACATGTGTGTTTTACATTGTACTAATGCCATGCTGTTTAGAAAAATTCCTTCCGGAATACTTTTACTTTCAACGCATTTTTAAATCCGCTTTTATATATAATTTTTTTGCAACTGATTACTGTTTTATGTATCCGATAGATTTTTCCTTCAGTTATTTAACCCTATAGGTTCTAAAATACATACTCTTGAGGAATAAATAGACTACTGGGGAAGTCATAAAACCTGAACCACAATTTACGTCCAACAGAGACAATAATGGGAACAAAAATAAGGCCCCACAGGGAACAATGCAAAGGTTATGCCATGGTGTATTACTGGTGAATATGAAGCACACCAAGGAAGGGTTAGCATGTGGATTCCAGTGAAATGACTAATACCACTCATATGAGCCACTTGAATCTAATTGAAGCAACTGATGGTAACGGAATATTTTCTGCAGGCAAGCGTTATGCCTGAAACTTTTTTTAACCTGCTATTCAAGTCTTTTTTAAATTCTTTGTAGTTTGTACATATTACATACTGCATATACTAAGCCATTGGTCTAGCTACTAATCAATCTGCACTACGGAACACCATGCTACCTGAGTTCTCTGTTTCAATCACTCATGGCACGCAATAAACATAACTTTTCCTCATGCACAGTCCATAATACATACATGTGCACACTAAACAAAAATCATACTCCAGGAAGGAAACAAACAAAACCAAAATACAACTATAGAGTTCTTGCCAACTAACTAATGATTTCATGTAGACTATAGCTATGTATTCATCCAGCTTACATCACATATGCTGAATGAAAGTAATTCAAATTTTTTCGGTTCTTACACAGCCATTTATCGTGCATGAGGAGGAGTGAAATAATAACTTGGCTGCATAAAGAACCAAGTTTCTCAACAATCTTGAACATATGCTTCAAAACTTTCTCCATGCACTCTAATATCGTGGTCAAACGAGAGAACCATAAAATTTCCACTGGACTTTACGCCACAACATATGACCTGATTAAATAGCACGAAACTAACTACTTCTTCTAACTCCATGCATGTAAATGGAACAGAAAAGCCACGAACTATACTAATCATAGTCTGAAATCTGTGGAAATTAAAATGGAGCGACATTCCCTTGACTTACCAAGTTAGTGGAGGAAATCTCCATAAGTTGATAGCAGCAATTGTACCGACAGGGGTCACAAATAATTGCACGCATAATGCATTAGAACTAAAAAACCGGGACTATGAAAACTTGTTGTTCCTTTGTATCCAAGAAGAATTGTTATCTTGAGATCTGTTTTCTACCCTCGAGTGAAACGGTCGCACCCCTTCACTTTGCTTTATGCTCTATAGTTTCAGTTTCACCATCATTTATTTTCCAAGTTGGTAATAGAACCCTTTTTCACCGTCAAGATGTCCTTTGCACAAGCAGTTCTGCAACGGATACATAAATAAGCAATCTATGATGCATGTAGTGAATTGTCCAGACTTGTTCCCCACACACAACTATGCTATGTCCCTATTGATCATGGATATAATTCTCAAAGCAAATATAATGATTACTGGGGAGGGTAAATAATAAGCAGTCCTTTAATCAAGACGGGATAAACTCCCACAAGTGAACCACATTAAGTGTGATGATTACTATGCTCTGAGTCTGTGAGGCTTTAGGATGGTTACTAGATTGCTAACGAACTAACTAACTATAGCTTGACTGGTTCATGTAGGCTAATCATCATGTTATTATTCATATGGTTGAGAAGCCCACATTGAGTTTAAACAAGTGCTCCAAAGTTAGAGCACATCTGGAACTTTGTGAGCTCTCATGATTCTAGTTATTATTATATGTACTACAGCGGGACCAGACTTTCACTGCCTTGTGTATATACTTGTTGTATGTTATGTATGTATAGCAATTCAGTGTTAAAATGAGAGCAACTGTTTCTCACCCTGCTAATAGTTCCACTGTGTACACAAACAATACTATATGCATAATAATGAGGATCGAAATGGCGCATATTATATTAGCTCTCTCATTAGTCATCATCAACCCTATCCAGTATACAATGTTTGTCAATTGGCTGATCTGCGGATGAAAAAGCCATTATACGTAAAATGCTGGAGACTTTCTGCAGCTGTACAATATTAATTGGTGCAAGTTGACGTATATTTCTGTAATCCTCAACTTTATGCATATGGTAAATGATAAAGATAAGTCTACACTCAATTGAAACCTAAAGTCAACATGGATGGATGGAATTTATTGGTTGCATGCCAATCATAATGGGATCGGTAAAATTCTTTCTTACCTTCGTTGTAGTCATAGTGAATGGGATTCCAATATCTGTCGGGTACAAAAGTTCTAGTTTTCTGTCCACACTGTGGCAATTTTGTTCAGCTGCCATTACGGATGCCAACAGTATTTATCAACTACACAAGTTCACTGCAACAAAAAGTTAGCACATATAGAACTTGGATTAACATATTGTGCATACTTGCTCAGCTTCTTGTTTTCAAATGACACTGACTAACTAACTAACTAACTCTATACTAATGTGAACAACTTAGGAGGAGAGAAGAGCGCGTCAAGACAACTTGTGCTGTACAACCGGAGCCTCTGGTTGACTAATAAATACTAAACCTGAAAACCGGCTGAGAGGGTTAAACTATGGCTTGCAACAGCATACTGTATTTTCCCAACAAATGACGACCAAAAGAAAAAACGAGAGAAGAAACAGCGCTTTGCTAAAATTATATTCAAGTGGCAATAGCACAAGAAGTTGGTTAGCAGCCCCCCACTCATTGCTTGGCTCGGGTCTCTATAGTTTCTTCTTCATTATTATGCGCAACGTTGTGCACACTTTTTATTGTGTCTATATCCTGCGTCTATAATCATGGAATTCACCCTTTAAACAAGTTTATAAAATAGATAGGATAATAATAATAACAAACGGACAAAACTATGTAACCTGTTTAACCACTTCCTAACAAATAGGCAACATACAGAGAATTCTCTGAACTGACTTGCTAGTTGTTTTGTCTTTGCTCTCTCTCACTCTTTGCACTCAAAAGCAAATATACAAAAACGAAAAGCCCTTTTTCCACTAGTGACTGACTGCAGTGCACAAGCATACACAAAGTATTTTGATGATGACTCTGTATTTGTGCACACCAAATACACATTTATAGCAGTCCTCTTTGTATTCAGTGTACTAGATAAGCTTGAATAAACTATAGAGAGTGTGTACAGACTGCTAACGCATTATGTATACAGCAGTATCCTCCTGTTGCGCATTTTACGCTCCTCTGTCTTTGATAAAAGACTCTGAAACCGGTATCAAGTTTGCATAGCTTAGCGATCAAGTCGCATTGTTTAGACAAGAGTTGGGACACTACCTATTTGATTCTGTATTTAATATGGTGACCGTGTAATTGGGTTTAAAACCTTTCATTTTTGCTCACTTTGCTCAAATTAGAATTTCAAAGAAATATAGCATCTCATACCGTCTCATAAAACTTCTGGTACAACTTGGCTGAGCCCGATACAGGTGTTGAAAGATATGCAAAAGTTTAAAACACATTAACAGATTGACTTCAGACTTTCAACATTTTCGGAGTAGTCAAATAGCCATAGATCTC
>Ga0210040_10006588_pt1 | contig 14407 bp, 9 predicted proteins | sample CryGeyCG12114_NA_FD_185462 | JGI IMG/M metagenome (GOLD analysis project Ga0210040, IMG submission 185462) | Groundwater microbial communities from aquifer - Crystal Geyser CG19_WC_8/21/14_NA (SPAdes) (version 2) | ecosystem: Environmental > Aquatic > Deep subsurface > Groundwater | place: USA... | reverse complement strand
GTTTTTGTTCAAAGTGTACCGTCCTGAAATAAGTTGACACAAATAGTGTTAACAAGATGAAAGACAAAGAAGTTAAAGAGCCAGGGAAGCGGACGCAAAAAAATTACAGTTTAGCATTTAAACTGGCGGTAATAGCAGAAGTAGAAAAGGCCACCCTTACGTATAATCAGGCGCAGGTAAAGTACGGCATCCAGGCTAGAAGTACCGTTCTGATCTGGCTACGCAAGCATGGCCGCTTAAACTTGGAAAGCAGCATTACGATGAAAGAAGATAATCCAGCAAAAAGATAAGAGAGTTAGAATCTAAGCTGAAGTGCTTAGAGCGAGAGAAAGAACTATTAAACCGAGCCAATGATATAGCCGATGAGCAGTTTGCCACGGACATTAGAAATAAAATATAAATATTTCTGAAACCAATTTTCAACTTGGATACAGCATTTATTGGACTATTTTTGGATATATAAATTATTTCTTAGCTTGATATATATTCCTGATAATACTTTCTTGAACCTGAATATCACGGCAGCGGTTTTACCAGAATATCTTTGAAATACACTTTACTGGCCGGATCGTGGCCTTGTAAAGCAAAGGTGCCGGACGAAAGCACCTTGGTTTTAGCATCGGCGGGCCGCCACACGTTTTCGGGTTCGGTGTATTCCACTACCGTTTTATCGTTTATTTTGATGGTTACTTTTTTGTCTTGCACGATGATATGTTCGGTAAACCAGACGTTATCCGGTACGTGCACTTCTTTTACATCCTGAAAAGAATACAAACTACCGGTCCGGCGCCAATCGGATTGGGAATTATTTACCTGTACTTCATAGCCCTGCGCGGGCCAGCCGTTTTCCTGGTAAGCCGTATGAATAAATATACCGGAATTAGAGCCCGGCATCGTCATCACCTGCGCTTTAAGCTCGAAGTTTTTAAAATTGTGATTCATTTCCGGTCCTTCGTAAAACAGGTGTGCCCGCGGGCCATTTGCCACAATGGTTCCGTTTTCTACTTTAAAAGTACCGGGATTTTCGTTGGCTTTCCAGTTAGTTAAAGACTTGCCATCAAACAACGGAATCCAGCCATCAGCGCGCGTTACCGGTTTGGTGGTCGAGCAGGCCAGCATCACAAAAATCAGCAGGTTATATAAAGTTAATTTTTTCATGTATGAATTTAGATAAGAAAGAAGCTCTTTTAATTGTAAATTATAGTTAATTGCAAATCAACTTGCTTTATTTATAACACTTGCTTTAACTCTGGTTTTACTCCTCACCGGTTAAACCGTATTGTTTTAGTACGTCAGCCGGCACGCCGTCCCACTGGTTGGGTTTATTGCCTACATACCCAATATCGGCTACGCCTTCTTTGCTCGAGAAGTAACCCGAAGCCGTTAAGTTGCGCATCATATTAAAAAAAGCTACTCCCTGCACCATTTCGGGTTTAGCTAAGCCGGGGTAAGCAATCTGATCCACTAATGCTATTTGTTGTCCCCTGCTACATTTAACAAAAGGTTGCCCGAACAACTTCGTAGATTTATTATTGAGCCAATTTAAGCCGCCCCGCATAGGTGTTTGGTGAGCTGGCTGGTCTTTCATCATAAACTCGATAAAAGCCGGCACACCTACCTCCGAAGCACTCTTGGATTTTGCATCGGCCGGAATTATAATATCGGTCAGCACGGTAACGGTGAGTAACTCCTGCGGGGTAAAGAATTTGTCGGCTTTTAGTTTAGCATCCCGTACGGCTTCAAATTCCTGGCGGCCGTTGCCCGCTTTTACCGGCACTTCCGGTGCTGCCAATTGCTCGGCCGCTATAACCTGAGGGTTTAGCCCCACTAAGCCCAAGGAACTAAGCGATATTAGTTTTAACGTTTCTCTGCGTTTCATAATTTTTTAGCTTTTAGCAGTAAGCTTTTAGCTGGTAGTATTTTGAGTAATTAAAACTAATCTCTAATAGCTAACAGCTAATCGCTTTAATTATTAAATATTATTTTGTTTTACCTGCTCAATAATATATTCCGAGGTCCGCATGGAGCAAGCCAGAATGGTCCAGGTTACATTTTTATCGCCTTGCGACGGGAAAGCCCCCGCATCTACTACAAACAAGTTTTTCACATCGTGGGCCTGCTGGTAGCCGTTCAGGGCCGACGTCTGCGGATCGTTGCCCATGCGCACGGTGCCTACTTCATGAATAATTTTACCCGGCGCTTCCAGGCCGTAATTGTTCTCGGGACCGGGTTTTTTACCCAAAGCTATACCGCCCATGCTATGGATTATTTCTTCGAAGGTATCCTGCATGTGTTTAGCCTGCTTTACTTCGTAATCCGACCACTTGTAATGGAAACGGAGCACCGGTATCCCGTATTTATCTACCGTGTTAGGGTCTATTTCGCAGTAATTACTTTCTAAAGGTACCGGTTCGCCACGTCCGGCCATGCCTACATACGCGCCGTAAAAACGGCGGTAATCATCTTTTAAATTAGCGCCGTATCCTCCCGCTGGTTTTATTTTGCCATCCCGGCCGGGTATAATGCCGTTGAGGTTTTCGATACCAGAGCCGAACCCATAAGCCGGCATGCCCATGCCACCCCAATATTCAATGTGGTAACCGCGCGGAAAATCAAGTTTTTTATTATCCAACCACCAGGGCGTGAAAACGTGCATCCCGCCTACACCGTCTTCGTTGTACCGTTTGCGGTCCATGAGCGCCGGCACAAAAGCCCCGCGGGAAGCGCCCGTAGAATCGTTTAAGTATTTGCCGATAACGCCGCTGGAATTAGCTAAGCCCTGCGGAAAACGGCTGGATTTGGAATTAAGCAGCAACCGCGCTGATTCGCAGGCACTGGCGGCTAACACCACCACCTTAGCTTGTACAGCCACTTCCTGCAGGTTTATTTTATTTACGTACGATACCCCCGTGGCTTTTCCGGTTTTTTCATCCGTGAGCACCTCCCGTACCATGGCATTGTTAATTAAAGTTACTTTGCCAGTTTTCAGGGCCGGATTTACCAAGACCGAAGAAGCTGAAAAATCGGCGTATACCATGCAGCCGCGGCTGCACTGAGAGCAATAAAAGCACGAACCCCGGTCTTTGTTGATAGGTTTGGTCAGGATAGAAAGCCGGGAAGGAATAACCGGAATGCCGATGCCTTTAGCCGCTTTTTTCAGCATTAACTCGTGCAAACGGGGTTTAGGGGGCGGCAGAAAAATACCGTCCGGCTCGTTGGGTAAATTTTCTTTCGAACCAAAAACCCCGATTAACTTATCTACTTCGTCGTAATAAGGCGCAATATCGTCGTAGCCAATGGGCCAGTCTTCACCCACGCCCGTTAAGGTTTTGCGTTTAAAATCATTGGGCGCAAACCGTAGGGAAATACGTCCCCAGTGGTTCGTGCGGCCACCCAGCATGCGGGAGCGAAACCAATGAAACTCCGTGCCCGGATCGACGGTGTACGGTTCGCCGTCAATTTGCCAGCCGCCCCAGGCCGCATCAAAATCACCGAAGGGCCGGGTCGTTCCGGCACCCCGCCGGGGCGATTCGTAAGCCCATTTTAGTTGGGTAATATATTTGGGATCGGCCGGATCGTAAAATCCGCCGGCCTCGAGTAATAATACATTAGCACCGGCTTTCGACAGCATATACGCCGCCATACCGCCGCCCGCCCCGGAACCCACAATAACAACATCGTATACCTTTGCTGTTTTCTTAATTTGGAATGCATCCATTATCTACAATTTATTCTTAAGCATCAAATTCTAAAATATATTAGCATCTGCATCAACTTTCAAATATGTTTGAGCAAGGCTTGCTTGTTAGTCTATAATGGCATCTACATATATTTCCATTCTGCCTTTTGTTTACCTGGCGGTTCCGCTACCGATAGACTAAGTTTGCGTCCGTGTCTAGTTATTCAACTACATTTATTACCACTAGCCGCTAGTAATCATTTAGAGCACTTGCAGCATATATTCAGTAACGAAGCTTAGATGCTGTTCTTTATTCTTTTATCTTGATCTGCTAAGTTAAGAAAAATATTTAATCGTATTTACTAGAGCATCTCGATTAATCTACTAATTACACAAGTAAAAAGGCAAATCAAAAACGGCAATAGTATGCTTGATTTAACAAAAGCAATAAACTCTTTCTGTCTCTTTTAATCTGTCAGATTTTTGGAATACTTATATTACCTTATAAAGAAAAGTGGCAAGCTATAGATATTTATTTGATTAAAATATTTGATAATACTATAAATCACTTTAAGATTTACACTAATAATTATGAGAAACTATGGTGAGAAATCATTACATTCTTTGTTTCTATTGTAATCTCATATCTGTTTATGTGAACTAGTCTTATAATTTAGCAATTATTATTTTAGATATTGAATAAGGTTATAGTACCTCGGTTTAGTTAGACCAAATTGTTTACTTTCTTAATTGAAATAAGTCGCCATTTGATAGAGAATAGCTGGCTTATTTCGGTTAATACCCTGGTGGGGCTTTTAGTTGTATTTATCTATCCAGCGGCTAATACCTTGGTACAAGGTGATGCCATCCTTGGCTGGGTTTAGATAAATATGCTGGTATTTAATCGTACGCCAAAATATTTGAATAAATATATTATCCAATACTCTTCCCTTGCCATCCATACTGATACAGATAGATGCATCTTTGAAGTAGTCTACATATTCTTTACAGGTAAACTGGCTACCCTGGTCGCTGTTAATTATCTCAGGCTTACCATGCTCAGTCACGGCTACTTTTAACACCTGCAGACTAGCTTCAGCATCCAACGTATTAGACAAATCCCAGCCAACAATATAACGGCTATACAAATCCATCACAGCCATTAAGTACATGAATCCTTTCTGCATTGGAACATAGGTGATATCTATTGCCCATACCTGATTTACACGCGCTACTTTTAAGTTCCGGAGCAAATACGGGTAGATGTACTTTTTGTCTCCCAACTGGGTCAGGTGCATTCTAGGGTAAATGGGGCGTATGTTGCCCAGGCGCATCCCGCTCGTAACCAGACTTATAACCCTGCTCTGCCAGTATGGATTGCATCGTCAGCACACCCGCAGTTGGCTCTTCCAGAATATGGGCATCCATCAGTTGCATCATCCGCAAGTTGTCAGCATTTATCTTGTTGGCTACATAATAGAAAGAGGCGCGGCAAATGGAGAGTAAACTGCATTGCTGGCGAATGCTCAGTTTATCCTGCGGACTTATCAGCTATTTGCGCTCCGCTACAGTCCGCTCTTTTTCAAGCTTTTTTTGACCCCGCAGACGTGCGTCAGCATCGGGCCCAGTCCCGCTCCATTTCTAATTGCCCAATCTTAGCATAAAGCGCTTCCAGATTTACCTGTTCTGCTTTTTGTTTCCCTTCTGTTCCCGTAAGTACCAGTTGAGACTTCTCTACAAACTCCTGCTTCCACTGTGATATTTGGTTGGGGTGTAGCTCATACTTCTCGGCTACGTTTGCCGCTCTTTCAATACTTCCAAAGCAACCTGTGCCTTGAAAGCGGCTGTAACTTTGCTCCTTATTTTTTCATCTTTGCCACTTTTTTAAGTTATTACTTCTAAACTTAAACCGTGGTCTAATTCTGCCGAGGTATTATAATATTCCGGACCACCTCATGCCGTTATTAGTAAATGTCGTACTATTATCTTTATAAGTAAGAACAAATTAAATCAATAGTTTATTAATAGAGTTGATATTAGTTAAAGAAAAATCAAAGCATATAATCTGGCTTTGCTAAATTATGTTAGCCCCTGAAGACAAACTACACACTTTAACAGACAAGGAGCTTTGGAATTGTTTTCAGAATAATCATATGAAAGCTTTTTCATTGCTATTTAGCCGACATTATTCGGTTTTATACAACTATGGCCTAAAACTTAGCCAGGATGAATATCTAACAAAAGATTGTATACAAGAAACTTTTGCTGATCTCTGGTGCAAAAGAACGGAGTTGCTAGAAGTAGTTGCTGTGAAACCTTATTTATTAACCATTATAAGAAGAAGAATCTATAATGCTAAACTAATTACTGCTAAGCACCTGGAACAGGATTGGGAATATAAAAATTATGAGTTCAATATTGAAATTTCGCACGAAGATTTTTTAATTCAGCAGCATTCAGCAGAAGATAATCAGGCAAAATTGAGGGAAGCTATAAATAAGCTAAGCCCTAGGCAAAAAGAAGTAATCTACTTGCGTTTTTTTGATGGGCTAAGTTGTGAGGAAATAGCTAAAATTACATCGGTTAAATATCAATCGGTAATCAATTTAATCCACGAAGCAATAAAGAAGTTACGGGAACACGTACTATTTTCTTTACCCTTTGTTACTGTCTTGATGAACTACATGCTTCCCTAGTATTTAAGCATTATGTTTTAGAAATATTAAGTAAGCATATCCGGTAATTAATAAAAAATTAGAATTTGCTTAAACCTAATAGACCCAAATACAAAGCCAATATTATTTTATTAATTACAGAACCAATCAACTTTTAAACTAAAAAATCACTTATTAACGTGAACTCGGGAATTAATTACTATATAAATTATTATAAAACAGGCACTTACATTTATGTTGGATGAAAAAAGCAACGCTTTTAAACTACATTTCTATTGCAATTCGGAGGAATATACTAAATTATAAAGCCTTTCAAAGGTAAAATGACTTGTTAGCTGCTATAATTTAAAAACTAAGTCGTTTAAGTTGCCTTTTCAGGTTAATTATTGATGTTAATTCCCGAGTTCACGTTTATTAAATAGTTGATTGCAGTTTGTCTCGCTCGATAATATTTTTTTAAATAAATTTATAAAGAAGGCAGTATATAAATCCTAAAAGCGCCACTAATAAGTGAAGGTAGTAACAACATTCTTCACTTCATGGCAAAAAACTTTTACACAGTAGCAAATTTAATAGCCGATGATTCTTTTTTGGCATTTGTGTATAACACCGATGAGCAATCAGTTATACATTGGCAAAAATGGACGGATAATCATCCAGAACAATCGGCCCTCATTAAAGAAGCAACCTTAATTGCCTGGTCATTAGCTTTAAAACCAATTTCCATTCCTGAAGAAATCATAAAACAGGAACTAAGCAAACTGGAAAGTAGCCTTGCCAAAAGCAAAATACATTCTCTTAACTCGCCTGCATCTAAAAAATTAGCATTGAGAAGCAGCTGGCTATCTGTAGCAGCAACGGTGTTGCTTCTTATAACCACTACTTTAATTATCTGGCTTTATTCCAAACCATCTTCGGAAATGGTAAGTTTTGCCACTAAGACAGGTTCGCCTGCTATGCTATTGCTGCCCGATAGTTCTTTGGTATTCCTCAGTAGCAATAGTACTATCCGGTATAACAAAAACTGGCAAGAAAAAGCAGTCCGTAAGGTTTGGCTCGAAGGAGAAGCTTTTTTTCATGTAAAGCCAAACCCAGTAACCAATGGCATTAAATTCCAGGTTTATGCCGGTCCGGCAACGGTCGAAGTAGTGGGTACCCGTTTTAATGTTCTAAACCGCAATAACCAAACCAATGTAGTTTTAACTTCTGGTAAAGTTAATTTTAAAGTGAAAGAAGGCTTCCAAGAAAAAGAAATTACCCTCAGGCCGGGCGATATGGTTTCCCTAACCAAGAATAACCTTTCACCGAAGAAAAAGATTAATGTTCAGCAATTCCCGGTGCTGAAAGAAGATAAAATTTTTTTTGAAAATACATCTATCCGTAAAATTGTACTCTTGCTCCAGGAACAATTTGGGATAAACGTTCGCCTGCAGGACAGCGCTATTGCCGATTTAAAAGTAAGTGGCAGTTTTCCGCTTAATAACGAAAAATTGTTTTTGCAAACTTTAGCTGTAGTTTTAAACCTGCATATTGAAAGAAAAAATAACGAGGAAGTTGTTTTTAGATATAAATAATTTATAAACTTAATTTTTAACTTTTATCCACCACACGCATGAGAAAAAATTTTTACTATTGCTGGCGTAATGCAACTGTTGCTTTACTGTTACTTGGTCTCACTCCTGCCAATATAATAGCGCAGAACCTTGCTTTTATAGCATACAAAAGCAAAACAAAGTTGTCTTCACAACAAACAAATCGGTCTTTAAAAGAAGTTTTGCGGGATGTACAGAACCTTTATAAAGTTGATTTAGCTTATCAGGAAAGTTTAGTTGCTAAGAAGTATCTTGTTTGCCAATTAAAGGAGGAACAAGCCTTAGAAAAAACGCTTAAGGAAATTCTTGCTCCTTTCGGACTAGTTCACCAGAGGATTGCTTTAACCCAATACGCTATTATCAGTAACGATAAAATCACCTCTACAAATACAAGTGATTTTGGGCCGTTGTTATCTGCTTCTAATTATAATGGGCTCTCTGCGCCAGGCTTTAACAATTTAGTAGAAACTAAAGCTCCTGATATATTAGTTACCGGAGTAGTAACCGGGGAAACAGGAGAAGGCTTACCAGGAGTTACCGTGCAGGTAAAAGGAACTACCGTAGGCGCTACCACCGACATACAAGGTGCTTATAGTCTTTCAGTTCCGGAAAATGCTGGCACCTTGGTGTTTTCGTATATTGGTTATGTGTCGCAGGAAATTCCCATAGGTAACCGTACCACTTTAAATGTTACCTTAAGGCCAGATGCCAAGTCGTTAGAAGAAGTAGTGGTAATTGGTTATGGTTCTGTAAAGAAGCGGGAAGTTACTGGAGCGGTAACATCTGTAAAACCTGAGGACTTTAATAAAGGTGCGGTAACCGATGCCATGCAACTTATTCAAGGCAAAGTTGCTGGCTTATCCGTTACCAGAACCAATGGCGGCGACCCCACTGCGGGGTTAGAAATTCGATTAAGAGGCACTACCAGTCTGGCAGGTGGTGGACAAACGCCTTTAATAGTAGTAGACGGCATACCGGGTGGTAGTCTGGAAACTATTTCTCCAGATGATATTGAATCGATAGATATCCTAAAAGACGGATCGGCTGCCGCCATTTATGGTACCCGCGGTAATAATGGGGTAATCTTAGTAACAACCCGGCAGGGTAAAAAAGGAGCGCTGCAAGTAAACTATTCTGGCCGATCCTATACCGAATCGACCCTGAGACAAGTAGAAGTATTAAGTGCCGATGAGTACCGGAGCATGAAACAAAAATTAACATCTACTCACCCGGACGTTGCCAACAGCATGATCGATTACGGTTCTTCTACAGATTGGTACGATGAAATTACCCGGACTCCAATCAGCAGCCTGCATAATTTATCGCTTAGCGGAGGGGCTGAAAACTCTTCTTACCGCCTTTCGCTTTTTTATGTAAACCACGAAGGTATTTTATTAAACTCGGCTAAGGAGGAATACCGAGCTAGTCTGAACATGAATCATAAGGCCCTGAATAATCGTTTACAATTCACCTCCCAGTTAGGCATGTCTTACTACAACCAAAACCCGGTTGATTATAATGCCATGCGCCAGGTTATACAGCGTAATCCCACCGAATCAGTTTATAACGAAGATGGAACATTAACGGAATATATTGGTGCCTGGCAGTACGACAATCCGGTGGGTATACTAACCGAACGGGTAAGAAATGATAATGGTACGCGGATGTTTGGGAACCTGGGCGTTAATCTGGATATCACCAAATCGCTTCGATTAGGGGTATTGGGGGGCTTACAAGCCAATCGGAGCTTAAACGGCTACTTTGAGCCAAGCTATTCTTTACCGCAGGAGACCGCCAATACGGCTGGATCAGCTTCGCGAAATGCCGGGTTAGATTTTACTAAAACCTTAGAAACCACCTTAGATTGGAACAAACAAATAGGAGAGCATAAAATAGATATTATTGCGGGTTACTCTTTCCAGGAATTTAGCCGGGAGGGATTTAATGCCAGCAATGCTAATTTTATTTCCGATGATATCGGCTACAACAATCTTGGTTCTGGTACTTACTTAAGCGATGGGCGGGCCAGCATGGGTTCTTTTAAAAATGAAAGCCGGCTGGTAGGCTTTTTTGCCCGGAGCGTTTATAACTTAATGGGTAAATATTTCCTGTCGGCAAGCGTAAGACGAGAGGGGTCTTCAAAATTTGGGGCCAACAACAAATGGGGCACATTTCCGGCCGTTTCGGTGGGCTGGGACATTACCAAAGAAAGTTTTATGAGCAGATTGCCTCAATTGGAAATGTTAAAGCTCCGGGCAGGTTATGGGGTTACTGGTAGCCAGGGTATTGATCCTTATATTTCCTTGCAACGGCTAGGCACTTCTGGCTTTTTCTACTATAACGGAGAATTTATTCCGGGTTACCAACCTGTTAGCAATCCTAATCCCAATCTTAAATGGGAAACCAAACACGAGTTAAACATAGGTCTGGATTATTCATTAGTGGGCAACCGGATTGGTGGAGCTATTGATTGGTATTCGCGTGAAACGCGGGACTTGTTATTAGATTATAGCGTGCCTACGCCACCTAACCTGTACGGTACCACTTTGGCTAACGTAGGAACTTTACGCAGTTCCGGTATAGAGCTATCTATTAATGCTATTCCCATCAAAACTGCCAATTTCCAGTGGAACGTCGATTTTAATATTGATCACCGGAAAAATAAAATGGTATCGCTTTCTAATGAATTCTATTCGTTAACCTCCCGCAATATTGGCGATATAGGCCCTCCGGGTATTAGCGCTTGGACCCACCAGTTACGCGAAGGGGCTCCGTTAGGAATAATTCATGGTTTGGTATATGAAGGACTCACCGACGATGGTAAATGGATATTTCGCGACTTTAATCCTTTAAACGGAGAATCAGATGGTAAAATAACCACCGACGATCGGGCTGATATTGGCAATGGTATACCGGATTATTATTTGGGCCTAACTAATACATTCCGCTACAGTAATTGGGATTTGTCGGTAATGGCTCGAGGAATGTTTGGCCACCAGGTTATTAATGCCAAACGCATTTGGCACGAGAATCCACAATTCTTGCCCCGTAATATTCTCCGCTCGGCCATGGATTCTCCGTTGTGGGCTGCTCCAGAGTTCTCTAGCTTTTATGTAGAGGATGGTGATTTTGTTAAAGTAGATAATATCACCTTAGGGTATAATCTGCCATTAAAGAACAAATTAATGAAGGCCACCCGGATTTACCTGACCGGTAACAATATGTTTCTAATAACCGGCTACAAAGGATTAGATCCGGAAGTTGCCATTGGTGGGTTAGAACCTGGAAACGATAATCGGTTTGATTATCCCAGTACCCGGATGTATACAGTAGGCGTTAATTTAACTTTTTAATACTGTAAAGAGATGAAAAATAAATTAATATTAATATTTACGTTTGTCGGTTTATTTTCTTGCACCAACCTGGACGAAGAAGTTTTTGACACTATTACGGATGAGAACTTTTATAAAACCGAAAGGCAGGTATTAGCGGCATCTGGCCCGGCTTATTCTAACCTGCGAGCATATACCGATCCCACCAGTATTTGGGGACTCAATACTTTAACTACCGATGAGATTATGCTGCCTACCCGGGGTAAAGACTGGTTCAATGGCGGGATTTTTCAACGCTTGCACCGGCAGCAATGGACTTCTGCTGAAGGTGAAATTAACAACGGTTGGAATTTTGTTTTCATCAATGTAACCACCTGCAACCGGTTATTATTTCAGTTTGAGCAAATCGAAAACAAAAGCGAACCACTACAAGCCATTATTAAAGAACTACGGGGTTTACGGGCATTTTATTATTTTTTAGGGCTGGATATGTTTGGTAATGTTCCGCTCGTTGATCGCTTTGATGTTCCGGCTGGATTTGCTCCGAAGAACATGACCCGTAAAGAAATCTTTAATTTTGTAGAGCAAGAGCTATTGGCGGTAATTCCGGAGTTGAGTGCCGAAACAAATATAAGTACCTACGGCCGTTTTCATCGTTGGGCTGCTTATGCAACCTTGGCTAAGTTATACCTGAATGCCGAAATTTATACGGGCGAGCCGATGTGGGATAAAGCCATTGCCGCTACTGATGCTATTATTGCCTCCGGTAACTACCAAGTCGCAACCGATTTTTTTTCGAACTTTGTCGTAAACAATGAAGGGTCGAAAGAAAATATTTTTGTGATTCCTTATGACGACAAACTGCCCCAAGACTGGGGTGGGGGTGGAATTACATCCCGTATGTTCCAGCATCAATACTGGTCGTTGCATTTTAACGGCAGCCAAACGTACAACATGCAGCAAGGCGGCTGGAACGGTTTAGCCGCTGTACCATCATTTTACAATTCCTATGATCCGGAAGATGTTCGCCGCCGGGTTTGGCTCGTAGGACAACAATATTCTGCTACCGGCGAAATGCTTTATGCTAATCAGGAAAGAGCTGGCCAACCTTTGGTGTATACTGTAACTTTAAATTCTCTCGAGCAGGCGTTTGAAAATGAAGGTGCCCGTTTAGCGAAATACGATTATACTGGCGCAGCCAATTTTACCCTTTCTAATGATTTTGCTATTATCCGGTATGCCGATGTGGTATTAATGAAGGCTGAGGCTTTAATGCGAAAGAACGGAGGCGCTGCCACTGCGGAAGCGGTTGTGCTTGTTAATTCGGTGCGTTCCCGAGCCTTTGCCGGCAATACTGTCAAACTATATACGCCAGCAACGCTAACCTTGGCAACCTTATTGGCCGAACGGGGTTGGGAGTTTGCCGGTGAAGGATGGCGTCGGAATGATTTAATTCGTTTTGGTCAGTTTAACCGGGCCTGGGATTTTAAACCCGTAGCTTCGCCGTCTACAACCCGCATATTCCCAATTCCGCAGGCTCAAATTAATGCTAATCCAAATTTAGTCCAAAACCCGGGCTACTAATTTAATTGGGGCTATTTAGATATTCTAAATAGCCCCTTTATTAATCTTTAAATTCTTATCTGCTTTGTAGAGCATTATTCCAATAACTCTAAATTAGAAAAACCTAATTTAATCTGTCCGGGCACTTATTAGAACTTTGCATTATGTATTAAAAATCCCTTTGCATAAAGTGCAAAATGGTAAGGATTACGCCTGTATGAGTAGCTTTTAAGAGTTTGATTACTTAGTGATGTAATAAATGTTATAAACGCATTTCTAGTCAGGTGTATATATAAGCTACTTAAAAACAATAGACCTTATGAAATATATTTCTTCTCTAATTTGCCTCTTTTCTTTTTTGTTTTTAGGTAGCTGTGTTAAAACCAATACTGCCGTAAATACTACACCTGTATCTAACAAATACACGCCCAATTGGCAATCTTTAGAGAAATACAACGAACAGCCCGAATGGTTTAAAGATGCAAAGTTTGGTATTTATTTTCATTGGGGAGTGTTGTCGGTGCCGGCTTTTGCCAATGACTGGTATCCTCGTAACATGCACATCAAAGACAAACCTGAATATCAACACCATGTCGCAACCTACGGACCACCTTCTAAATTTGGCTACCATGATTTTGTGCCGATGTTTAAGGCTGAAAAATTTAATGCTGATAATTGGGCGGAATTGTTCCAAAAAGCAGGTGCTCGATTTGCAGGTCAAGTAGCTGAACACCACGATGGATTTGCCATGTGGGATAGTAAAGTTACACCTTGGAATGTAAAAAGTATGGGCCCGAAACGTAATGTAATGGCGGAACTAGAAAAAGCTATTCACGGACGAAATATGAAATTTTTTACTTCTTTCCACATGGCGCGTAACCTGCAACGCTATGCTGACAATGCTGCTCAAAAAACGGATACCAGCTATTTCCCGCATGAACCAGATATGCCTACTTCCTCTACAGATCCTAAACTCCGGATGCTGTACGGAAATATTCCGGCCGAGCAATTTTACCAGAACTGGAAGGCAAAATTGTTTGAAGTAATAGATAATTACAGCCCTGATATCATTTACTTTGATGGTCTGGAAGCTTTGATTCCGGAAAAACACCGGCAAGAATTTGTAGCGCACTATTTTAATCAAGCTAATGCCAGAGGCAAAGAAGTAATAATTACTCATAAAGACAATGATTTTCCGGATGAGGTAAGTATAAAAGATTTTGAAAAAGGTCGGATGAATGACATAACTCCGTTTACCTGGCTTACCGATGAAACGGTTAGTACCGGTAGTTGGAGTTATACAAATGATTTAAAACTAAAGCCTACTGCTGATATCCTGCACTTATTAGCAGATATCGTAAGTAAGAATGGTGTTATGGTTCTGAATATTTCACCGAAAGCTAACGGCGAAATACCAGCAGATCAACAACAAACTTTATTACAAATCGGAGATTGGCTAAGCAAGTACGGGGAGGCTATTTATGCTACGCGTCCATGGTTTATTTATGGCGAAGGCCCCACCCAGTTAGAGAAAGCAGGCCATTTCTTACCCCAAGTTAAGTACAC
>Ga0210040_10006587_pt1 | contig 14410 bp, 16 predicted proteins | sample CryGeyCG12114_NA_FD_185462 | JGI IMG/M metagenome (GOLD analysis project Ga0210040, IMG submission 185462) | Groundwater microbial communities from aquifer - Crystal Geyser CG19_WC_8/21/14_NA (SPAdes) (version 2) | ecosystem: Environmental > Aquatic > Deep subsurface > Groundwater | place: USA... | reverse complement strand
ATTAAAGCCATGATTATTGCACTATGATTAAATGGTCGAACGACAAAAAATTACATTATACCAGTTAATGATGGTAATAATAATAATTTTTTACTTTGCAGGAAAAGAACATGTTTGTCGTTTCATTGGATGCGGACGAAATGAGCGATTCAATTATGTTGTCATGCAACTGCAAGGACGAAATTTAGCTGAACTCAGAAGAGCTCAACCCCGTGGTGCTTTCTCACTCTCAACTAGTCTTCGTCTTGGTCTTCAAATACTGAAAGCTATTGAGAGTATACATGAAGTGGGATTTCTGCATAGAGATATTAAGCCTGTGAGTGATTTTGAATGTCCGACTATGATATTTTATTGCAGTCATTCATATTGTGCGTTATTCTTTGGAATTATGAATAATTTATATAGTAGCATAGTACGATGTGAATGGAATGAACTCTGCTCTATATAATAATTTGTTATTCAAAGAAAGTATTATGTGTTGATAGAGGAAGATGCAAATCAATTCCTTGATATCCCACACTGTAAAATATCTTGTGCAAGCTTATATGAAAACATGATAGAGCAAACGAAAATCTCATTAGCACATCTATAGTATTTACAGTTTGCTATCTAGGAGTGCATTGAATTGGACTATGGATAGAAGTATGGATGTTTAGTAGTGAGAAGTTACGACCAGTGAAATCAATATGGAAATGTAAGAAAGCAACAGGAATAGACAGCTAGAATTGGGAAGGTCCCAAGTGTATAAGATTGGAAGAAAAATGAGACAGCTTGAATATATTATTATGGCAATGGAGTTTTTGTTGTACTTTCCTTCAGTTCTCATGAATAGGAAATGCTGTGTGGCAAAATTACAAATTTTTGTGACCAACATTGTCAATGGATAGATTTTTTGGAGTCGGCAATTTCCTCCCTGACCTATTTTTTAATGTGTTTGCATACAAATAAATAGACAATTGGAGAAGAATGAAGAGAAAACGGGAATATTAATAAATAGGAGAATGTATTTTTTCTGGTCTGGGGAGCTATAGAAAAGGATTGGGAAGCAGGAAAATATATATTTTATTTGTCTCGTATTGATTGAAAGTGGAGCCGAAAACGAAAGACACTACGCCATGTTAAAACACCGGGAAACATAAGGGACAAGGATAACTGGACTGAGATTCACTATGCACTGCGCACATTTATGTTTATTTTTCATTTAGGAAAAAAAACTTTTTCTAGATAAAAACTTTTTTATCTTCGCTGCAGCCTATCCTAGTCTTTCCTATCGTACGTTATATGAACGGATCATTTGATTGTCTTACAATTGAATCTTCCTATCCTCCTCAAACTTTTGCAAGGCTACTTAAGCAAACAAAAGTTTTATTTCTATTTTCGGCTCAAAATGTATATTTATTTCTGCAAAAACTAAACTAGTTTAAAAAACAAACGTACTGACGTTACAACAACTAAATGTTTACCTTGACCGAATTGCTCACTAATTATTTTTGATGCAATGAAGTGATGAAAGATGAAAGTTGACTTTACGAGCTCAAGTCATGATTGACTGATTTCAAATAATCTGCAGTGAAAGTAAATGTAAAAAAGGTAGTGGCTAGCCAAACAAATAACAAATGCAACGAAGCCAAATTTTTCGGTCCAATTCCTTTAACAAACTACGTACATCTCGCATTGATTTTTACTCGTCAAAATGGGTCGGAAACAGCATGTGAAAAAACATTCTGTCATCGGCTCCCAAGGTAAGCTAAAAGCGAAAGTAAACTGGAAACCCATAGCGCACTCTATCTACAGATGAACATTTTAGCTTGTCCCATCTTGTCCAATTAAGTGTGCTTTCAGTTCTTCTCTCGGTAATGGAATGAATGAGTGAAGATTGAAACATCAGTAAAAACAGACGGGCATCCTGTAGTCTATCTATATTCTATATTACTTGCTGCAAATGTGTCTTGGTTTGCTTCCTAAGTGTGTCAGTAGGTAGATTTGTATATTTATAGAGACAGCGTTTAGCTTTGAAAACTAAAGACGGTAAAAACGCGTCCAATTAATTTTATTAAGAGTGACAAGAGTCAATATACAAAAGTCTTATCTGTATATTTTCATCTGGATGAACTAAATATGGTTGCCAAATGGAGGAGTTTTATGAAAAAAGATACACAAAGACTAAACTATTTTGTGCATTTTTTTTCAGAGTAATTTTTCAATGGGAAGACTTTCTCATACTGGTCGTAAGGTGTACATGCTCGACTTTGGTTTGGCACGTCAATACACGACAGCTACGGGAGAAGTGAGGGCTCCTAGAGCTGCTGCCGGTTTTCGTGGCACCGTCCGCTACGCTTCAATGAATGCTCATAAAAACAAAGAAATGGGTCGACATGATGATCTCTGGTCTTTGTTTTACATGCTAGTAGAGTTTGTGAATGGACAACTTCCGTGGAGGAAAATTAAAGACAAGGAACAGGTAGGTATAGAGCCCCTGAATAGGGCGATAAGCGCAAAGAGGGTTGCAAATACTGATGTAAAATATTATTAAGCTATGAAATCTTTTGTTTGTTTCCAGGTTGGACTCATCAAAGAAAAATACGACCATAGACTGCTCCTAAAACATTTACCATCAGACTTCAAGCAATTTTTGGAACATATATTAAGCTTAGAATATAATGATAAGCCGGATTACATGGTAAAGCCTATTTTCGGTTGCATAATGCTGTATTTGAATTGAAATACACACTCATTACTAGTGGCTAGTTAGCATAAATATAAACATGTATGCATTTTTTGTGTGCAGATGCTCGCCGGCGTTTTTGAAAGATGCATGAAACGGCGTGGTGTAAAAGATACTGATCCTTACGACTGGGAAAAAATTGCACCTGACAATAATTCTACAGGAAATGTGGCTACTACCACACCACCTGCCAATGTTATAAAACCAGCTGGGTATGTGATGTAACATTGCTAATAGTGGATTATGTAAATAGACTGTTAGAGTGTATTAGAATGTACACAAAAGGGATTCATAACATTCAATATTTGTATCACTTTTCATGCAGAGTGGATAACAATCAAGAAAACATCGAGCCCAAAGATAATAAACTCGTTGCTGAGGTAGGAAATCTACGGATTGCTATCTTTTCTGACTAGGCGACTTAATGTACAATTTTTATGAACAATTTATGTATGACAACTTTTCAGGGGCGAGCTGATGCAGAAAATGCGAGACGTAGACGAAGAAGAGAAGTGTATCTTCTGGACAGTGTTGGTGGCAGTGGAGTTCAATCTGGTACAATGCCGGTGCCCTCTGTAAACAATCAAAGCGACTCAACCAAGGAAAAAGTTTGTAACAATAATAACATTGTTGAGTCCCCAAAGAAGAAAAAGAAGGATGATTCCAATAAAAGGCAAGAGCAGCAACAGCAAACTCCACGTAAAAAGGAAGTGGATGAAAAAGAGGATCATCAGGAGAGTGGGATTGATGTTGAGGGCGATAATGTTATGCAGGTACGAAGAGTAAATTGTAGAATAAAATAAAACGTATATTTTTTGAAAGATATCGGCATACTTATGGGCTGTGCACGATTTTTTGAAACGAAGGTCAATATAAGTGGAAGCATTACTCCTGAAAAGTCGTCAAAACCAGTTCCAAGCTCAAAACCAGCGGTTGTTGCCAAAGGAGTGAACAAGGGATTAGTTCGTTTACGTTTGGCATCCCAGCAAGATGAGACAGAGGCTGATGACGGAAATACTGCTGATGGTGCTAGTCCTAGAATTCGAGAAATGACGGAAACTAATGATTCCTATGCTTATGACTATAAAGGTATGTCATGTGGGGTATCTCTGTAGTAGTAAAACACTATTAAATAGTATATTTTCTGTCATTTAGCGTTGAAGAATTGAAAAAACCTTACTTACACAGGTATAAATTGTTTGTTTAACAAAACGCACAATAATTTTAAATGTTCCATTTTTTGTAAATAGTCAGCACAGATAATACTATTATATTTGCCGCCATTATTTAAAAATTGAATTACAAAACTGGAAACATGGATTGAGCTGATGCACAGGCATGCGCAGTAAAGTTGTCTTTGTTCTTTGCTCAGAGTCTCAGTCAGAGTCTAACGTCACTTTTGGCTGAACTTATAATCGAACATAATTTTATTTTGGATCACTTTCTCGTGAAAAATAAATTTTCGGATAAAAAATTTGTGATATTTATTTGTATCAGCAACTAGACTTCAATGTAGTCTGTCAGCCTGTCACAACTATAGTAAACAATATTGACTATTGTGCTGATACTACAAATTGATTTATTGTCCAGGAACATCGGTTCAGTCCTCAGCAGTAGATTTGGATACCAGAGATGGAGAACCTGTAAGTCGAACAAAAGATGGTACCCCCGTTGGAGCTTCTGGGATGACAAATGGCCCCTCTGGTACGCAACCACATAGAGAGCCAAGACGATCTACTGGTCATGGTCTTAGTCGTAGTCGATCCGGACGCGGAAATAGGCCTTATTCGCATCCTCATAGTCATGCACATGGAGGGAAAAGCATGGATCATTCCATCACACAGTTTGCTGAAATCGATGATGCCAATGTGTCTGCTTTGCAACAAGTGACACGAGGTGGTGGAGGTCTCACGATGGCTTCCCAATGGAAGTCTCAGTTTGACGACTCGGAGGAAACTGACAATGAGTGGAAAGGGGCAGAACCATTACAGAGTCCGGAACATAATAAGAATGTCTCCATGAGTCAGGTATGTTAATAACAGATACTTACTGTCCGTTCCAATGTAATAGAGAGTAACTTTTTTCGATGTTGCATGGCAAGATCTGTGTAGTCACATAGAGCTAAATCTAAATTGTAAAGAAACAGACAGAATCTCCATTGAGTCGAGAATAGGGTTATTTTTTCTCCAGACTAAAAATGTATTCATTTCCTTAGCTATATTGAATTTACTAATATAGCTTCATAAATCAAACTGCAAATCTACAAAGACACCAAAATGAATTACTCTCTATTTAAATGGAAAGGATGTAAGTAATTAATAGTTTGGATAGTGATTTCTAAACGGCTTTGCAATTCCAATCAGCTCAAAATATATTATTTTTCTTTTCATTTTCTATCATTATTGATTTTTAACGGAATATCACCTATTGATTTACTGTATTTAAAACTTGAGGCGGTGAAAGTCATAAACAATGTTTTGAAAGATTGCAATGCAATTTGGAGATTACAAGTATTTTTTATTACGGTTTCTATTTGCACATCTGTCCTCACAATTTTTCTTTTTTCCTGTTTATGCTGCTGTTCTGCACGTAACTTTTCCATTGATTGAAATATCCCTGCACTCCAAATTACAATTCCTGCTGAAATTCTTCAATTTAAACTTATTTAACATGAAGTGAACTGGACATGGTTTTTATAAAATTGTTTCTAGCACTGTTTGTTAGTCTCCAAAAAGAATTTGTAAATATTACGATTCTAGTGCGATGACTGTTGAGTTGTATTCTTTCTTCAAGTTTGTAGTTTTATAATGTACGAAAAATAATTTTAACAAGCCGTGCCATGGTTTAATGCTAGCAATAACCAAAAGTTGTATTGTAGTTTATATTTAGCTATATTCCCAATTTGCAACCCTTTCTTTTGTTCACCATTTTCATTGAGTTTTTCACATTTTTATGTTTCTACCTTATAGAGCTTTAATATAGCCAAGCTTTAAGCTGTAAAAATTATCTACCTGAATTTGCTAAAAGTGCTGTTAACTACAAGTACTTTTGCTGTATATAATATTGCGTGACAAGTTACGCTCTTATCTCTGTTTGCCAAATGTTATGCGATCGTATTTTAAATTAAATACTTGCTAATTTATTCATTACTTTTTGTAAGCAAAAACCTCATATTGTCAAATCATTGACTTTGCAACTTCCATGTACTGTGAATAGGCCCAGTATGACGTAGATGGAGAATTGCATGACTCTGCAGAAAAGGGAATGAAGGAAACGGAGAAAACTAACAAAGAGAAAAGTGCTGATCAACTTTCACCTACGAGAAAAAATTTGCTTTCTCAGGTAAACTTATTGGATTTCACTCCAGCACACTCTATTATAATAGTATTTATATCACACTATGTATTATTTATTTACGGGAATCTTTTAGGAGAGAAATGACAAAAGTCAAGGGGAGCTTGCAGCTAATACTCATCTTGGGGCATCTGAAGACTTACAAAAGTCAACTGGGAAAGTTGAAATTTCATCTGAACCTAAAGAAGGCACCATGATTCAAAGGACTTCTCCCGATGGGTATACTTATGAAGTAGACGTGACGAGTAATATAGCACTAAAGAGACGAACACCGTCTCCTTCTTGTGATATTAACAATGGTGACGATGGGAATGCTCATGTGAAGCTCAACTCTTCGTTTATTTCTGCTGGTGCTGAGGACTCATCTCCAGACTTGTATCGAAATATGCCTGTATGTGAACAGTTGTTCTAAAATACGCAGAAAAATGCCAAACTTGTTATGAGTTAGTGTACTCATAATACGGTGTTTTTATTTTCTAAAACCAGGTTCTAAATCGGCTACTTTCTGTGGACTCGGACCCTGAAAATCCTGAAATGGTCGCTGGTCGACTAGAAATTCGTGTAGTCAGCTCAGGCCAACCTGATTCTAATGGTAAAAAAAGTGGTACGATTTCTAATGCAGAGGCATATGTGGCTACGTCTGCTACTCCCAGTTCGCTTGGGAAATCCAATTTGGAGAAGCGAGAAGAGGCTCTAGGAAATGCCGTAAGTTTATACAAACAGTCTAGTAAATTAGTTTATTTAATTTAGGATTTCACAGATTGTAAAACATTATGAATGGCGAAAATACATTTTTATGTCGTGTGCATTATAGGTTGAAGATGATAAATTGCCCAGTGTAGAGGATGCCAAGCGAAGCCCCACGTCTTCCCTTCAGCAACCTAAATTGCTCAAAAGCATTTTGAAGAATAAATCGGATCCATCTATAGGAGAGAGAGCACTTAAGATTGACCACAAATTAACGGTGCGGAAAGACTCGGGAGAAATTGCCGCCAGTGGAGATAAAGAGCCAAATACACCGGATATAATTGTGTCGTCTGAAATTCAAGCTTCTAAATTAGTGTCTGCGTCTGGTGCTGATGAATTTCATTCTGCTGGCACTAATGATAATGGGTAAGTGTCTGCACAAAGTCTAGCTCGTTGTTCATTAAGTCTTTCTTACATAATGTGTGATTCATAGAAAAGAGAATGGAATAATCTAAAAATAATAAGAAAAAGAGAATCTCCCATGTTCATTTTTATCCACTGAAATATTGAGAAGTTTTTCGCCAATCATTGATCGGTCGGATTTTCGGTACTAATTGTGCTAATTTTATTTGTATTTTCAGTAATCGTGCTGGAGAACCAGGCTCAGCCAACCCAGAAGACAGTGTATATTTTGATGCAACTGCTGGGCTGCACCAAGGGAATGAAAATGACTCTTCAGGATCTCACCCAATTGGAGACGTCAATAGAAATGAAATAATTTCTGCGCAAGGGGACACAGGCATGATGGTAGAAGGGAAATTCATAGTAGAAAGTAATCATAGTAGCGGTCCAATTGCTTTAAATCCAACAAACACTGGACTTGCTTTGGGGGGTTGTACGCCGGGCTTGAGGAGAAGACGACAAGCATCCGAAAAATACGCTACAGATCCTTCTCAATTAGGATTACGTTTTCAACGCAGAAGACGTCACCATGCTGGCAATTTTGAAACAGAGGAGGAGAAAATATGTGCTCCTTTGGCTGATTCGGAAAATGAGGGAGCTGGTGAATCTGAAAGGTATGATTTAGACTATTTAATGTATACTATTTGATTTAAGGTCCATATTTGTATCGTAGATTTTAAAAATATTTGATTCCGATGTTTCAGCAACGAAAATGAACAAAGAGGCGTCCCAAGTCATTTGATCGGAGGTCGTCCATCAGGAGCTCCTGAAGATTCAAGTTCAGAGAGCAACGAGTCCCCACACGCTGTTCCTGAACCACCAGAAGGCGATCCGACTGAGCCTGAATTAGACACTCGAGTTAGACGTTACGTGCCAGCAGATAAGACTGGTGGCAAGCAATAGCCTTGTTATTAGCAGTATAATTTTCAAATGTTTACGGTTCACTGGTTGCTTACCATGACATAGAATGACGACATGTTTTTTTCAATTTTTACGTCAATCGATAGCGATAGTAGTACATAAATAAATAATCTGACGGTATTTATTGTAAAGGTATAATAGATACCGAGTAGAACGATAGTAAATGGGTTATGTTATTCTAAGTAAGAAATAATCGCGCTGCAGGCCGCTTTAAATTCAGCGTTGAAAATCATGTAAACTATTTTAAAATTTAATCCAATGCTTTAATATTATGTTGATTTTGCATTCATCTTGTTTTTTATTCTTGCAAGAAGTAAGTTTACTCATTTTAATTAGTGTTGTCCTATTTATGAGTGTGAAACCCCGGGGCAATGAAATGACTAGAACTTGAGTCGTGAATATTTTTATGAAAAATGCGCAACAACCGTCAAAAATAACGTAAATTTAGTTATTTGTGAACTCTTTTTTGAACACAGATCTGTTTTTATCATTTTTGCTAGTCAATAATACCTTAACAATAGTTACAAAACCGTCTAGAGTATTATTCTATACCTAACTTTATTAAGCTATACCTTAATATATATAAACTCAACGTTGCCAGATTCATGAGGCTTCACATTTATTCGTTAGTTCTTCATTTTCTTGTCCACCGTGAGCAACTTTATGTAACACTTCTTATTTCACTTTACACGTAACCACGCTTTGAAAACTTCAGCCAGCCATTGCTATAATTCCATAGTCTTGTAAGCCGCCATAATTAAAAAACCTATGTAATAAGTCAAAGTTCTCAATATAGATAGCGTGCACTGTCCACTCAACATACCCAAAGTTCACATTTAGAGGCAATAAGTCACGCTAGTCAAATCATGTCGGAAGAAAAGTATTGAAAAAAATTCTAATTGTACCAATGGATGACTAACTAACTAACTATAAATGTTTTTTCCCGAACTAAAGGAGCATTCTCAAAAGTTTTCCTATCAGAATTGCGTATAGCATTGAAATAATGTGTAAACAAAGTTTTATGCATTACAACTCGGCCTTTGTAGTGACTAGTGAACTACAAAAGGACGAAAGAGTGATAGTTTCCATTACTACTATATGACTAAATAGCTAACTAACTAACACTTATGTCTATGTAAAAAATCATGTACGCACGGTCATGTAGTCCTATTGTTTAATTAGCAACTCAACATGTCCTCTATTCTGTACAACATGGGAACTTTGTAAAATGATTACTCAATTTGCTGTTGGTCTCTATACTTTGTCGCACTTCCTAAAGAAAACATATGTAGTTTACTAAAAGTTAACTGAACACCAAACTAACTGTAACTCCCAGCCAAAGACCCTGTATATGCAAACCTTAAGATAAGTTTGACAGCTGTAGACACATGTAATTTGGAATGATAATATAATGCGAAATCTCCACAGAAGTGCGTTATAAAATCTAGTCCGTGAATACTAAACTACAATAGTCTGCGGCTTCTTCAAGTAGTCCGTGATTTATTACTTTTTAGTTAGTTTTTTCTATGTAAGTCCTACATGTGATAAGAATAATGTATTTATTCTGTTCGTGAGTGTGAAGAGAGTGATATACAACAACTGCGCCTAGTCACAAGCATGATGTTTAATTTATTATATAAAACCGCGTCCAGTGGAATTTTTGAACAAATGCTGATGCTATAATCTTATTGTTATCATCAATACTGTTATTATTATGCTAATAATGGATTCCTTTCTTCACTGTTGACTGGAACAGAAACCCGTTTTTGTTTCCACTATATACTTATTTATGCAAACAAATAAATGTAATGATGAAAGAATTCGATGCTGTGATGAGTTCCATGCATTTTTCACACATAAATTCTAGATGCCAAGCACAATGAAAGTAAATTCCCATACACATATAATCATATTTATCATTTAATATATTAATTTATTGTTTATAGAATTTTTGGAAGTCTAGTATAGCATACGCAAAAGACCACGAGAAGTAAAGCACTGCGACGAATCGTTCGTTCTAAAAACCTTGTAGTTGTTGTTGCCTATCTTTATATATTACTCCATAGTTTGCGATCATTTTGACCAAATTAACTACATTCATAAATCGTACTGTTAAGCAACAATATATCATTCCACTTGCACTGGTCGGTCACCTAAACAAAATAGTACATTCAGAGCATGACTATTGACTATACGAAACACATTGGAAAAATAGCAACTTTAAGATAAACAGGGAATATAAGATTCCGTAGATTACTACATACTTAAGAAACTAAAATCGGCTTTTAGACTCAAAAGATATGAGTTTTTAAGCAGAGTATTTAATATATATTTTCAAATAAATATATAGAGTGCTGCTAGCCTCGAATTGGCATTCTCAAGGATATTCCATGTTTCGATTTTCCATAAGTTTAAAAATGTATAGTAAATTTCATAAGTTTAAACGTAATATGGCAAAACTATAAATGTATACAGAAATTCGAAAAATCCATTAGCTAACTTAACACACTAAATCAAAGCTCCGTACCGTAATCATATATAAAATATTTACGAACTTAATGCGTACTTAAGCTGGTTCGCTCCAATGAAAAGGATTTGCAGCATTGCTCGTTACGAATTGCATGCATGCATGCCTTAAACTATATAGTAAACATTATTTTCATCTAAAAACGTCAAGATCAACACAGAAAGATAAAGAAGTGTTCACTATCCACATGTAAAACTCTTTTGGCATATATGAAAAAACAAGAAAATAACTTTGGTTTCGAGGCGCTCTTTTGTGATAAACATGAGCATAAAATAGAGAAACAAAAGGAATTAAAAACTCTGTAGAATATCATCACCTATTCAGGGATGTTGTGATTGCCTGCGATAACATTGATAGGTTTGCCTGACTTTGGAGGTAATTTTGGTGCCACAGGTGGACTATTTGGAAGAGACGATCCCCTTACACTAGTTGGAGCATCTACTCTCCGTGGACTCCCATGTTGGAAAAAGACAAAGGCTTGAGGATGAGGACTTTGCTCAGGGCCACAATTGTTGTTATTGTTGTTTATGAGGTGACTTCCTGGAATTCCCCCAAAATATACGCTCTCAGTACCATTATCAATACATTGCGCAAAATGCTAATATACCTTGCTGGCAGTGGAAAAAGAAACTGGCTAATCTACGGGGCGATCAACATTTAATTAAGTAAATTCGAAATTAGCTTACCAGAAGGAGAGTTCAAAAGAGGTGGAGAAGATGTTGTTGGAGCTCCAGGAGTCCTACTCAAACCCGGCGAAGTTACAGAGGGATGAGGACTTGGCACCGAAGATGGACTCATTGCGGTCGAATTTCGACGAGGAATTGGGGGCTTTGGAGTACGTGGAGAAACTTTTCGAGGTGGTAGTGGCGGAGGAGCATCCATTCCATCTCTTAGATGCGAAAACTGAAAATAACAAAAAAAAAAGTTGCACTGAGCGTGACAGTTTGTATGTAGGAACTAAATAGTCGAAATAAATGCATTCAATTCATTTACCCGTGGACTGGATGCATCTCCACTAACAGAACCCTCCCTTCTAGGTCGAGGGGGTAGAGGCGGCGGAGGAGGAAGTGGCTCAACTGGGGATGAGCTGAATACCGCAAGAGAAGCTAAGGAATGCTTTGATGGCGATGATGACATATTGTTGTGATTATGAGACGTTTCCACGCTGTATGACTGAGAAGTGGTCAGAGGTCCTAGCAAAATAAATTATTTACATGCATCACTTCCAAACAATGAAAAGTAAGGGAAAGTACCACAAAGCAATCAAAGTAATATACCTTGACCAATGAGCACTGGAGCGAAAATGGAAAAGTCCCCTGGAAACACACTTTGAGGTGAACCTGAGCAATTTGACTGAGTGGGAGTGACTGGTGAATTTGGATAACAGAGGGACATATTATCCCCTTCCCTAGAATCTAATGTCATGCGTGAGAAGGAGGAATGAATTGGGTCCAGTGAAGTTGAAGTTGATGGCAACGAAGGAACAGGATGAGAACGGAATCTTTTGATCCCCGGAGACTTCAATGATACATCCGGCCATCGTCTTGGACTCTGCAAACAAATACAGTTCAACGCGATCATAATACAACAAATTCAAAATGGATGCATTAACGATTTAAAACTTGTTTACCGATTTTGGTTTAGTAGATCCTCTGGGTTCAATAGCAAGTGACCTTGCATACAACCAATCGGCAATATCGTTCTCAGTTTGATCCGGAGTGAATGGTTGTAATTTATCAATGAATTCTCGAATACGAGGCTCAACCCCTAAACAATAGTGTGAATATTGAAATTGTCGGATTTCACTAGTGATTTCTGCCACACGACGACGCTTTCCGAAATTGATCAGATCATTTGACTTTGGAAGAAAGTCTAAGTTTCCTTCTTCAATGTGTAAAATATTTGTCAGGTACATGCCTACGTAAAATTACAGCATTATTATTATGTAAGATGAGTTCCTGTTGTGTTATAAAGTTTTGGCACAAACTATATACCAAAAAAAGGAACACAAGGCGGATCAATAGATCTCAGTCTCTCTTGATACTTTTTGTAATGATCTTTTTGAAGTTCTCTAGCCTCTTCTAGCGCCTTCCAAAGATGACGATAATTTAATTTTATGGCCTGTGAATAAGATAAAACTTGGAAAAAACTCGCATTCCTCGCTGTAATAATGCATCATTTTCGAAAAGTATATTTACCTGGGATGAAAGGTGCAGTCTATGAACAGCAGCGGAGCCCATTGCACTCAGGACCGCTATGACACCATTAAAATTATTGAGGTCTTGCAAAACGATCATCATCTCCAAAATCCTACACATTATGGCAACCCGTTCTTCAAAATTCTCAGTCTCCACAATAGTTTTCTCAAACCATCGAGTCACCTGAACAAATAAATTAATAAATGCAAGTTAAATACATAATTTTACTTAATAAAAAACTTAAATGAATAAACAATACTACTGTGTACATTTGTTGTGTGCCGAATCATTTTTAACAGGTTTGGGGATGAGTCTTGCTTATTTTTCTTGGTCCATACAACACCTACTAATTCGGAAGGTTTTACAGAGCGATAATATTCAGATTCTAAAAGTGTCAATTGTCTTGCAAACTCCACGGGATGAATCTTTAAAAATAATTAACAAATGTAAAAACTCCGTTTCATTAAGAAATATGAGGTTGTTTTTGGACTTACAGTAAGTATACTCCATTCATTAACAGAACATTTGATATGATACTCAAAAGCAGGTGGAGATTTCACATCCGAATAAGAACGATCTTCGGGAATCATTTTACTGTTCTCGTACTATAAAAAATATTTCCAGTCAAAAACGCAAATAAACGCTACTGTTTTTAAACGCATTAGTATACCAGTAGAGTAAAATAATACTTACAGCTTTCCTGAGACATTTTCTCACTGACTCGAATATACGACTAGGACAGACACAATTTTTTCCTTTGTTTTTATCAGCAGTGTCGAGAAATTCTTCTAGCTTGACTTGCAAAGTTATGTCTCTTTCGAAATCATAAAAATGATGAAGAACCCACTGTTTGATGGCATTCAGCACCCTACAATATTATAAATTTCCGTCCAACAAGCTCCAAAAAGATTCATAGAAAGTATGAAAAGATGATAAGAACTTGGACCATACCTTAAATGAACATGTCTAACATATTCCTTTCTAAATCTTTTCAACGTTTCTCTAGTTCGCAGTGACTCGGACTCTTCTACAGGAGTCTCTGGATCAGGAACATTAAAACGCTCAATGAGCAAATCCAATAATTCCTAAAAGGTAAACAACAAAATTAAGTTTCCGAAAAAACATCAACTACTTGTTTCTATTTTTGATAGTGAGAAATTTGAGACATACATGCGGCATGCAAAAACTTCGATAGGTCGTTAAAAATGTGTTTATAAAATGAGGATCAGAATATTGATGATGCGTCAGTCGTTCCACTAATTTCAAAAGTGTTGCACCCTAGAAAGTAATACAAAATGGTTCATAATGACAATCTTCTCAATACCAGCGTTGAATTGTAGAAATTCTAGATATAATGCAGCATTTATACCTTGATTAGAAAATGATTTCCATTATCCTTGTCGAAGACTATATTGTCTTCAGAATCAGGTTCAGAAAACCTGTACTTTTCTTTGGAAGGAAGTTGCAGAGGATGTTTCTTTTCATCTTCGGACAATATCCTATCTAATAATCGATCTAGCATGCTAAAAAATAATT
>Ga0210040_10006586_pt1 | contig 14412 bp, 13 predicted proteins | sample CryGeyCG12114_NA_FD_185462 | JGI IMG/M metagenome (GOLD analysis project Ga0210040, IMG submission 185462) | Groundwater microbial communities from aquifer - Crystal Geyser CG19_WC_8/21/14_NA (SPAdes) (version 2) | ecosystem: Environmental > Aquatic > Deep subsurface > Groundwater | place: USA... | reverse complement strand
CGATACTGTGCCGACCTACAGCCTCGCTAACATCACCGTCCCGGTGGAGCGCTATTCGGTCAACGCCCATGCCGATTACGAGCTGACCGACGCGGTCAAACTGTTCGTGGAGGGCACGTACGGGCACGTCTATGGCGAGCTGCTGCAGACGGCCTTCTTCACCACGAGCCTGCCGATCTACGCCGACAACCCGTACATTCCGGCTGCCGTTCGCGCTGCGCTCCCCGCGAGCCAGCAGGCGCAACCGACCGGGCCTGCCTCGCTGACCCGCCCTGCCGCGCCGGCCTTTGCGATGGGTCGCCTGTTCGATGACCTCGCGCGCGGCTTCAGCACCTCGGAAGCGGACACTTGGCGCGCGTCTATCGGACTGGAGGGTACGTTTGCCGGCGATTGGGCGTGGGACGGCTATTACCAGTACAGCCGCACGGATCGGCTTCAGGAGGTGGAGAACAACCTTGTCGTCGGCGATCCGGTCATGCCGGTCGGCAACCTCGCGACCATCGCGGCCAGCAACGCCTTTCTCTACTTCGCCGCCGATGCGGTGGTGGATCCGGCGACCGGCAGCCCGACCTGCCGCGCGCTGCTCAGCCCCGATCCGGCGCTGCGGGCGGCGGCGGCGGGTTGCGTGCCGCTCAACCTGTTCGGACCGAACAATTACGACCCCGCAGCGCTCGACTATATCTACGAGACCCTCGTCGAGGACATCAAGCTGCAACAGCATGTCGTCGCCGCGAACCTGCGCGGGCCGGTGGCGAGCCTGCCGGGCGGCGATCTCGCGGTGGCGATCGGCGGAGAGTTCCGACGTGACACGATCGACGTGACGCATGATGACCTGTCGAACCTCTACGCCTACTTCCAGAACTTCGGCGCCGACTACAACGGCAAGACGGAGGTGATCGAAGGCTATGTCGAGGTCGGCCTGCCGCTGCTTGCAGACATGCCGGGCGTCCGCTCGCTGAACGTGGATGCCGCGCTTCGCCAGACGCATTACGACATCTCCGGTTTCGGCAGCTATTTGCGCACGCAGGCGGAGAACTCGTTCGATGCGACCGCCTGGAAGCTCAGCGCGAACTGGGAGCCGACCGAGTGGCTGCGCATCCGCGCCAGCCGCAGCCGCGACATCCGCGCGCCCAATTTTGCCGAGCTGTTCCTCGCCTCCGCCAGCTCCTTCACCACGCTCAACAACCGCTTCAACCCGAGCCAGACGAGCAACCCGAACCTGGTGAACGGGGGCAGCCCCTTCGTCCGGCCGGAGAAGGCGGACACCTGGCAGGTGGGCGCGATCCTGACCCCGGGCGGGGCGCTCGACGGGCTGCGGATTTCGGTCGATTACTTCGACATCTCCGTGAAGGACTATATCGGCACGCCGCCGGGCGGCTTCCAGAACATCATCGACGAGTGCTTCCGCGGGCGCGAGGCGGCCTGCGGGCTGATCAACGACGGCAGCATTGCGGTGGGCGAGGATATTACGGAGATCCGCAGCGTCTCGCTCAACCTCGAGGAACTGCGCACCGACGGGATTGACATCGAGGCCGATTACCGGATCGACATGGGCGGGCAGAACCAGCTGTTGCTGCGAGGGCTGGCCACCTGGACGCACGAGCTTTCGACGCTGTCCTTCGGGCAGTCGATCGACCGGGTGGGCCAGACGGGCGTTGCCGCCGCCATCGCCGCGCCGGAATGGAGCGCCAACGGCTTTGTCACCTTCGTGAACCCCGGCTTCAGCCTTGGCGTGCAGGGCCGCTACATCGACAGCGGGGTGATCGACACGCTCTATACCGACCCGAGCGACCCGGGCTATTCGCCAACGCTGCTGAACAGCATCAACGACAACAGCGTGCCTAGCCGGTTCTACGTGAACCTGTTCGGCACGGCCAAGATCCCCGGCTTCGGCGAGGACCAAGGCTTCGAGCTGTTCTTCCGGGTGAACAATCTGTTCGACAAGGACCCGCCGATCATTCCGGAGACGCAGTTCCCGACGAACCCGGTCTATTTCGACACGATCGGCCGCTATTACACTATCGGCGCTCGGGCGCGGTTCTGACCGGGGGCAGGGGGCGAGGGAGCCTCAGAGCTCCTTCCGCTCCGTCGGGCGGTGCAGTTCGTCGGCTAGGGGATCGTCCTCCAGCCCCTTCAGCGGCGTTCCCGAAAGGTAGGCGCCGCGGGCGAGCAGCTGCGCGCCGAGCGGGAGCGTCACCAGCAGGAAGACGATCGGCAGCCAGCCGGACGCGGTGCGATCCACCTCGCCCGATGCCATGACGCCGAGCAACAGCAGGGTGGTCCCCAGCGTGCCCGCCTTGGTGGCGCTGTGCATCCGCTGCAGCGGATCGGGCAGCCGGATGACGCCGATCGCCGCAATCAGCAGGAAGGCTGCGCCGACCGCCTGCAAGGCCATTGCCAGCATGCTCATGGCTCCTTCCGCTTGCGTTCAAGGAACACGGCGAACGCCGCCGTGGCGACGAAATTCATCAGCGAGACGCCCAGCGCGATGTCGAGGAAGGCGCCGCGCCCGGTGCTGAGCGCCGTCAGCGCCGCAAAGCCGACGGCGATCGCGGTCAGCATGTCCAGCGCCACGAAGCGATCGGCGAAGCTAGGCCCGCGCACCATCCGCCAGCCGGCGAGGATGAGGGCCAGCGCCAGCACGATGCCGAGGATCGCCACGAAGGTGTCCTGCCCATTCATGCTTCCAGCTCCCTGATCCAGCGCTCGAAATGCCGCTTGAAGCGCGCGACCGATGCCTCCGCATCCGCCGTGTGGAGCACGTGGATGTAGAGGTGGCGGCGGTCTTCCGGCACGTGCAGGCAGGTGGAGCCGGGGGTGAGCGAGGCGAAATAGGCGGCGAGGGCGACCGCCCAGGGCCGCTCCAGCTCCACCGGCACGACGATGATCGCGGGCTTTGTGTCGATGCGCGGCGAGAGGACGATGCGCGCCACGTCCAGCGATGCGACGACGAGGTCCCACAGGAACACCGCGATCAGCATCAGCGCGGCCCGGATGCGGCGCAAGGGCTTCATCCGATCTCTCCCAATGCCCGTGCGGAGAGCTGCGCGACGGTCCAAAGCCGCCCCGGCATCAGGCCGATCGCCACGGTCGCGCCCGAGAGCAGGGCCATCGCCAGCAATCCGCTGCGGGGCATCCGCCCGCGCGGCTGGCGGTGGCGCGGGTCCTTCCAGCACGCATCCGACCAGAACAGCGCCATGGAGACGATCGTCATCAGCCCGACCAACAGAGCGACGGCGCCGAGCCACGGCAGCCCCGCATCGAAGCTCTCCCGGATCACGATCAGCTTGGACCAGAAGCCGGACAAAGGCGGGATGCCGGCGAGGGATAGCACGGGGATGGCGAACAGCAGGGCGAACAGCGGCTCCCGCCGCACCATGCCGCCGGTGCGCGTCATGTCCCAGCTTCCGCTCGCGCGGCGGATCAGCCCGGCGCCCAGGAACAGGTTGGCCTGCACGATGATCGAGTGGATCATGTAGAACACCGCCGCCGCCAGCCCCTCGCGCGTCGCCAGGGCCAGGCCGGCCATCATGTAGCCGACCTGCGCGATCACATGATAGGCGAGCAGGCGGCGCATGTCCGTCTGCGCGAGCGCGCCGGCCGCGCAGACCAGCATGGTCGCCGCGGCGATCACGCCCAGGACCGGCACGAGCTGCGCGGCGGCTGTCCCTCCCGAACCCACGCCGAACAGGCCGGCGAACACCAGCAGCAGGGCATAGAACCCCATCTTGGTCAGCAGCCCGGCGAACAGTGCGGCGACCGTGACGGGCGCGGTGTGGTAGGAGGCGGGGATCCACAGGTGGAACGGGAACAGCCCGGCCTTGAGTGCGAATCCGCCCAGCAGCAGCGCCGCCGCCACGGCCGAGGCGAAGCTCGGCGGGCGTCCCGCCAGCGCCGCCGCGGCCCGGCCGATGTCCAGCGTGCCGGTGATGCCGTAGATCATGCCGATGCCGATCAGGATGAAGGTCGCCGCCAGCATCCCGAAGGCGGCATAGCGGATCGCCCCGTCGATTTGGGTGCGGCGTCGGTCCAGCGTCAGCAGCCCGAGCGCGCAGATCAGCGCAAGCTCGAACCAGACATAGAGGTTGAACAGATCGTCCGTCAGGAAGGCGCCGTTCACCGCGCCCAGCATCGCGAGCACCAGCGCATCATAGCCCGCCCGACGGCGCCGAGGGCCGATGTCGCTCAGCGCATAGATGGCCGAGGCGAGGGCCACCAGCGAGGTCACCAGCACCAGCGCCGCCCCCGGAAGCGCGGCGGAGAAGCCGATCCCGTAGGGCTTGGGCCAATCGCCAAAGACGCTCCCCACCAGCCGCTCCCCGCCGGCCGTGCGCCAGAACAGCGCCAGCGTCAGCAGCGCGAGCGTGGCGGCGGCGAGCAGGCCCACGATGCGCGCCGCCGCTGGGCGGTCCCGCAGCAGGAGTGCGATCACCGCGCCGATGAACGGCACTGCCACCGGCGCGAAGACCAGAAGCGCATCTGGCAGCGCATCGGGCAGCAGATCGAGCAGGACCTCAGGCATTGGCCGGGTCCCGCTCCTGGGGAGGGCCGAGGCCTTCGGCGGATTCGACCTGTCGCGAATCCACCGTCCGCTCTCCTCTCCAGGCGCGCAGCACCAGCACCGCCAGCACCACCGTCAGCGCGAAGCCGATGACGATCGCGGTGAGGACCAGCGCCTGCGCCAGCGGGTCCGCCGCCTGGCCGAGGGTCTGCTCGCCCTCCGCGATGATCGGCGGCTGTTCGCTGCGGACATTCCCCACCAGCGAGAGCAGCAGGTTGGCGCCGGTCGCCAGCATGGACAGGCCGAGCAGCACCCGCACCAGGTTGCGCGAGAGGATCATGAACAGGGCACAGGCGACGATGCCTGCACCGACAAAGGCATAGAGGATCGTCACCGCGTCGCCTCCCGCTGCAGCCCGAAGAGGAAGGTGAGGACGGCGCCGAGCACGACCAGGTAGACGCCGAGGTCGAAGATCATCGTCGTGCCGAGCTTCGGCAGCCATCCACCCGGCTCCCACCACAGGTGCGTCAGGTAGGGGCGCCCTGCCGCGAGGCCCGGCAGTCCGCTCAGCAGCGCACAGGCCATGCCGCCCCCCACCAGCGACAGCGGATTGAAGCGCAGCGCCTGCTGCGCCCGGTCCACCCCGTAGGCGAGCGCCAGCAGCGCGAAGGCGAGCGCCGCGACGAGGCCGCCGACGAAGCCGCCGCCCGGCTGGTCATGCCCGCGCCACAGGATCACCAGCGAGGCGGCGAACAGCAGCCAGCTGAGCACCCGGCCTGACACGAGGAAGGAGAAATGCACCGATTGCGCCTTACCCGCTGCGACGTCGCCGCCGCGGGTCATCAGCAGCGAGCGGGCGAGGACGGCGGCGATGGCGATCACCGTCGTCTCCCCCAGCGTGTCGAAGGCGCGGAAGTCGACCAGGATCACGTTGACCACATTGTGTCCCTGCGCCGCCAGATAGGCCGCCCGGCTGAAGAAGGCGCTGGCAGGAGAGGGCTGCGGATCGGCCGCCATGTCGACGATGCCGAAGAACAGCAGCGCACCGATCGCGCAGAAGACAATCGCGTCGATCCGGCGCATCAGCGGCGTGCGGGTCGTCGGGGTGGCGAGCGGCACGGCGAGGAGGAGCGCGGTCAGCAGCACGACCAGCAGCACCTCCACCGCGAACTGGGTGAGCGCGAGGTCCGGCGCGCCGTTCATCATGAAGGTCAGCGCCACCGCGAAGCCCGTCAGCCCCGTGGCGATCATCGCGCCAAGCAGGCTCGGCGCCCGCGTCGCGGCGAAAGCGCCGCCGAGGCCAACGAGGGCGACGATCGCCGGGGCGATCCGCAGCGGATCTCCTTCGGGAAAGCGCGGCAGCAGCCCCACGGCCGCGACCGACCACGCCCCCAGCGCCACGATGCCGAGTGCGACCAGCAGCAGGTAGCGGCGCAGGTCCCCGTGCTGGAGCACCTCGGTCACGACAGTGGATGCACGGATGAGGCTTCGCAGAACGGCTTCCCACAATCGCTCCACGCCAAGCGTGTCGAACCGGTCCATCCTGCGCAGCCGCACATGGATCGGGTGCCAGAAGCGAACGATCAGCGCCCCCACGGTGACGACCACGGCGCTGAGCAGCAGCATCGGCGTGAGGCCGTGCCACACCGCGATGTCGACCTCCACCGGCGCACGATAGACCGCTGCCACCGCCGGCCGCAGCACCACGCGCGTCATCCAGTCCGGCTCCAGGCTGATGACCAGGCCAGCCAGTGCGAGCACCAGCGGCGGCATCACCAGCGAGAAGCTTTCGCCGTGCCGGACGTCCGGCCGCGCGGCTTTGCCATCGCCGCGCCCGAGGAAGAACGGGCGCAGGGTGACGACCCCCGCCACGCCCACCATCACCGCGTTGACGAGGACGGCCACCGCCAGCGGTGCGACGACCCAGCCGCTGCGCAGCTGCGCCTCGAACAGGAATTCCTTCGAGATGAAGCCGAGGAAGGGCGGGATGCCGGCCATCGACAGGCTCGCCCCCAGGCTGGCCAAGGCGGTGAGCGGCAGCACGCGCGCCAGCCCGCTCTTCGGCCGCAGCCGCTGCATGCCGGTGGCGTGGAGCACCGACCCGGCGCAGAAGAACAGCGCCGCCTTGTAGAGCGCGTGCGCCAGCAGGAAGCCGACCATCGCGACCGTCGCTGCCGGCCCGTCCAGCCCGACGAGCAGCGTGAGGATGCCGAGCGAGGCAATGGTGGAATAGGCCAGCGCGCTCTTGAAGTTCTCCGCCCTCAGCGCCTGTGCGGCGGACACCAGCATCGTCAGGCAGGCGACCGTGATCACCGCACCGCGGCCCCAGCTGGTCGCGGCGAACACCGGCTCGAACCGCGCGAGCAGGTAGATGCCCAGCTTCACCATCGTTGCCGAGTGGAGGTAGGCGGACGCCGGGGTGGGCGCCTGCATCGCGTTGGGCAGCCAGAAGTGGAACGGGAACTGCGCCGACTTGGTGAAGGCCGCGATCAGGATGCAGGCCACGATCGCGTCACCATAGGCGCTCTGCGCCAGCAGGGGTGCCTCGTCGATCGCCCGGGCCATGGAATAGGTGCCGAGGACGTGGCCGATCATCAGTACGGCGGCGAGCAGCATCAGCCCGCCGAATGCCGTCACCTGCAGTGCCATCAGCGCGGCCCGGCGGGAGCGGGCGCTGCGGCTGTCGAAGCCGATCAGCAGGAAGGAGATGATGCTGGTCGCCTCCCAGAACATCAGCAGCACCAGCAGGTTCTCGGCCAGCACCGCGCCGAGCATCGCCGTCAGGAACAGGAGGATCAGCATGAAGAAGCGGCTGCGCTCCACCCGCGACTTGTCCGTCAGGTAGGCGCCCGAATAGATGATCACGAGCGTGCCGATACCGGTGATCAGCAGGCAGAACAGGAACGAGAATCCGTCCAGCCGCAGCGTGAGGTCGAGCCCGAGCGAGGGCGCCCATTGCCTCCCCTGGCCAAGCACCCAGCCGCGCTCCACGAACTCGGCCATGTCGATGAAGGCCAGCAGCAATCCCAGCGGCAGCAGCGCGATCACGAGCCCCGCACCCCGGCCGATCGCGCGCGCCAGCAGCGGCATGAGCAGCGCGCCGATGAGCGAGGCCAGGAGAATCTTCAGCATCGGGACCTATTGCCCGACGGCCGCCGAGAATACACCCCGTTCGGTGCACATCCAGGGCAGCATTGCCCCACAGCCGTTTGATGAGCAGGCAGCAACAAGGGAACGGGGCAGGGGCGGCATGGTTCGGGTCGCATGCCGTTGACGGACGCTGCCTCCAATCCGCTGTGGCTCAACGCGGCAATCTTCATCACCGCCGCGATCATTGTCTGGTTTGCCGGAGTGCGGCTGACGCGGCAGGTCGATGCGATTGCGGAACGCACCGGCATGGACCGCGCCTTCGTCGGCATGCTGCTGCTGGGCGGCATCACCTCGCTTCCCGAGGTGGCGAATGTCAGCACCGCCGCCTCGATGGGCAATCCGGCGCTGGCGGTGAACAATCTGCTCGGCAGTGCGGCGATCAACGTGCTGCTGCTCGCTCTGGCCGATGCCTGGATCGGCCGCAGCGCGGTGACCGGCGTGGTTGCGCGGCCCTCGACGCTGATGATGGCGACCTTGTGCATGCTCGTGCTGATCGCGGTGGCGGCGGCCATCTCGATCGGCGATGTCGGCCTGTTCGGCTTCGGCGTGGGCGGGCTGATCATCTGCGCGCTGAGCCTCGGCTCCCTCCGGCTTGCGACCGGCTATGACGCGCGCTCGCCGTGGTCGGTGGAGACGAGGGATCAGGAGCAGAAGCTGGAGGAGCAGGACAGCGTTTCGATCAGCCTGCGCGGGCTGTGGCTGCGGGTCGCCTTCAACGGCGCGGTGATCTTCGCCGCCGGCTACGCCCTGTCGCAGACCGGCGATGGCATCTCGCAGCAGACGGGGGTGACGAGCGCGCTTGTCGGCTTCGGCCTGATCGGGCTGGCGACCTCCACGCCGGAGCTTTCCACCATCGTCACCTCCCTGCGCCTTCGCCGGCCGGAGATGGCGTTCGGGCAAGTGCTCGGCACCAACTTCGTCAACCTGTCGCTGCTGCCGCTGGGCGATGCGCTGTTCGACGGCGGGCCGCTGATCAACGAGTTGGGGACGTTCGAGGTCGTCTCCGCGCTGCTCGGCGCTGCCATGACCGGAGTGTTCCTGGTGGGCCTGCTGGAGCACCGCGACCGGACGATCCTCAAGATGGGCTACGATTCGGCGGCCGTCATCCTCCTCTTCGCGCTGGGGCTGGGCCTGCTCGCCACGCTTTGACGACCGGGCGGGGGAGTTGGCAGACGAGAGATCGCTTCGCCGGATGCGCGGGATCTCCGATCATCTGTTGACCGGGGCCAAGCCGTTGTGGCAATCGGCGAGCGCTTGCCGGGCGGGTTTGACCGCGCTGCAGGCCACGCACCCGGCCTGGCGCGACATGCTCCCCGGTTCAGGTGTTTCGCGGGTGTAGCTCAATGGTAGAGCAGAAGCTTCCCAAGCTTACGACGAGGGTTCGATTCCCTTCACCCGCTCCACCGCCCGGTGTTCCTTGTTTTGCGAGCGATCTCGCTAACGGAGGCTCCCTCGTCACATCATCGGCGACGGTTGGGCCGCAAACCTGCCGAGCAGTGGCGAGCTGATCTCACACGAAGCCCCCGCATCGGCAGACGGGCGCCGCGCCACTCACTAGCGCGGTCGCCCGACATTCACGACCGTGCGTCGATCACTCCATCTCGGGCGCGGGCTGCACGTTCCGGCTGCGGATCAGCCACTGCCCGTCAATCTTCACCACATCGTCCACCCCGTTGCCGACCGCCGCCACGCGCGGGGTGGGGGATACCCCCGGGCCGCCGAAGACGGTCTGCCAGTAATAGTGAACGCGCGCGTCGGTGGGGCTGGTGAACTCGATGTACTGATTGGACATGATGTGATGCATGTTGCCCATCGGCTCAGCGTCGGGGCCGGAGGCGCGTTCCGCCTGGCTGGTCTTCAGGTCCGCGATCATCTTGTGCAGCCCGTCACGCCCCTTGGTGCCGAGGAAGGAGCCGTCAGGGGTGAACAGCTGGACATAGGCATCCGCGTCGAGCGGGTCGGCGGCGCGGACATAGTCCCACATCAGCCGCTCGATCGCCACGCGGTCCGCCTCCTGACCGAGGCTGGCCTGCGCGGGCGAGGCGGGGGCAGGGGCTGCGGATTGCGCAGGGGCCTGCGTCGGCAGGGTGGCAGGGTCCCAGTGCTCGTCCGCCTTCCCGTCAACGAAGCGCCAGGTGTCGAACCAGGTGGTGGTGTAGCTCTGGCTCGCGTCGTCGGCATAGGGGATCGAGCGCTTGGTGAGGATGGTGACGTAATCACCTTCCGCCATCACTGCCACGACGCCGTTCGGGTCCTGCGCGCTGAGGGCTGGGCAGGGGTCTGTCGGCTGCCGCTTGGCAACGTTGATGAAGTACTCCTGGACGCCTTTCAGCCCCGAGGCTGCGACGGGATTGTGCTGGATGTAGGCGTCCGTCAGCCACTCGTCGGCCTTGGCCCACTGGTTGCACTTGAGCAGCTCGCGCTGGATGCGCAGGGCGGCCTGCTTGTTGCGATGAAGCACCGGATCATCGCTGGTGAACAGGCTCTCCGGGTTCGGATGCGCCTCCACCGGATCGCTCAGCGCGCGCATCTGCGCTTGCGCCGGGGTCGTCATAGTGATGCCGAGGAGCATGGCACTGGCAAGCAGGGGCAACGATCGGGATCTCATTGGCAGGTCCTCTCCACTTTTGTTTTGCGCACTCTGCCTCAAGTGGGAGCGGCAATCTACAGCCCTGCAGACACGAGCCAGTCATGGAAGATCCGCACCGGGCGCGATTCGAGGTCCACCGGGCGGCAGATGAACCAGTAGGAGTAGGGGCTGGCGACCGGCTGGTCGTAGAGCTTGGCGAGCCGCGGGTCGTTGTTACGCTTCAGGTGGTCGTCATGCATGATGGCGATGCCGAGGCCCTGTGCCGCCGCCTCCAGGATCAGCTGGCCCGAATCGTAATGGTCGATCGCGTTGGGCTGCAGGTCCGACAGGCCGAGCGCCGCTTTCCAGGCGTCGAAGCTCAACGGCATGTCCGTGTGGACGAGGAAGGTCTGCTGCGCCAGCGCGTGCCGATCGGGCGTGGAGCCGAGCCGCTCCGCCAGGTTGCGGTTGCAGATTGCGTGGATCGTGTTCTGGTCCAGCTGCACGCGGTGGAAGCCGGGGCCGGGCTCGGTCGTGATCAGGATCGCGGCATCCAGCGTGTCGCCCACCCGGTCCGCCAGATGGGGCCCGGTGTCGATGTCGATATGCAGCCGCGGGTGCTGCTGGCGCAACTCGGGCAGTTTGGGGAACAATCGCTGCGTGCCAAACAGCGGCAGCACGCCGAGCCGCAGGCGCAGCAGCTGCAGGTTCTCCGACTGCATCTCCACCGCCACTGCCAGCGCTTCCAGGTGCGGGGCCACGGCATCGTAGAAGGCGCGCCCTTCGTCGGTCAGCCGCATGGCCTGCCCGGTGCGGGAGAACAGCTTCTTGCCCGTGAACTCCTCCAGGCTGGTGACGCGCCGCGACAGGGCGGAGGGGCTGAGGCTCAGCTCATCGGCCGCGGCGCGTGCGGAGCCAAGCCGCACGACGCGCACAAAAGCCTCGAGCGCCCGGAGGGGGGGAAGGCGGCGCATGGGAGTGTCAGTGTTCTAAAATTTGCAACCGTTGTCGAGTAATGCTTTGTCGCAGTGCAACAAGGTTTTGCTGCAATGCGCAAGCCCTATGCCGCGCTTTCCGCCTCGACCTGTTCTTCCGGGCGGTGGAGCCGCAGGCGGGTGACGTGCGTCTCGTCCCCTTCCGTGACCTCGATCCGCCAGCCGCTGGGGTGGGTCAGCACGGTGCCGGGCTGCGGCACCTGCTCGGCGAGCACCACGGCCAGGCCGCCGATCGTGTCGACCGCTTCTTCCACCTCGGCGATGCGGGGGTCGTCCACCAGCTTCGCCACGTCATCCAGCTCCGCACGGGCATCGGCGTCCCACAGCCCTTCGCCGATCTGCACGACGAGCTCGATCGGCGCCTCGTCATGCTCGTCCTCGATGTTGCCGACGATCTCCTCGACCAGATCCTCGATCGTGATGACGCCGTCCGTGCCGGAGAATTCGTCCACCACGATGGCGAGGTGGACGCGCCTGGTGCGCATGTCCGCCAGCACGTCCAACGCGCTGCGGGCCTGCGGCACGTAGAGCGGCTGGCGCATCAGAGTGGTCCAGTCCGCCGGCGGGGGCAACCTGCGGGCGAGAAAGGGGAACACATCCTTGATGTGCATCATGCCGATCACCTGGTCGAGCGTCTCGTGATAGACCGGCACGCGCGAATGGCCGTGCTCGGCAAAGGCCTCGACCATCTCCTCCCAGCTGGCGGCGGCATCGACCGCGATGATCTCGCCGCGCGGGATAGCCACGTCGTCCGCGTCGTGCTCGCTGAAATGCAGCAGGTTGCGCAGCATGGTGAGCTCGACGGGCGAGAGGTCGCCCTTGCCCACCTTGTCGCCGGCGGCCTGCTCATCCTGCCGCTCGTCGATCGCCTCCTCGATCTGCGCGCGGAGGGAGGTGTCCTCGTCCTCGTCGAAAAAGCTGCGGATGACGTGCCAGAGGCCGCGTCGACTGTCCGACTCTCCGCTGGAGTCGCCGGCCGATCGGGCCGGACTTCTGGAACCTTCGGGCATCGCCCTTTCACTTTCCCCTCTATTGAGCGGGCCCATATGGGTCCGCGATCCCCATCACCGCAAGCGCCTTTGTCTCCAGCGCCTCCATCGCCTCCGCATCGGCGTCCGATATTTCGTGGTCATGACCGGCGAGGTGGAGCAGGCCGTGGACGATCAGATGCGCGGCGTGATGATCGAGCGGGATGCCCTTGGCCTCGGCTTCGCGCGCGCAGGTCTCGTAGGCGAGGGCGATGTCGCCCAGCATTTCCGGCGGGCCATCGGCGGCGAGGGCGAGCAGGTCCTCACGCTCCAGCATCGGAAAGGAGAGCACGTTGGTCGGCTTGTCCCGTTGGCGCCACTCGCGGTTGAGCGTGTGGATTTCCTCGTCCGAGGTGAACAGCAGGCTGGCTTCGAGGCGCTCGTTGGCGAGCGCAGGCTCTACCTGCGTGGCGGCCTCGGCGGCGCGTTCGGCGAGGGTGAGCCAGTCGGCTTTGGGCCAGTGCTCGATGTCTATTTCAAGCTGCATCAGCGGGCTCGGTTCGTCGCATGTGGAGCACGCTTGGAACGCATGGAACAAGGTCTTGGGGTGAGAAAATCTCTTCGGGCCACAGGGGGCGTTTTTCTGCGTTGGAGGGCGCGGAGTGGCTGCTGTTCCATGGGGTGCCGCATAGCCCGGTGGGGGCCATGTGGGAAATGTCGATGTCGGTGCTGACCGAGGGAAATGCCAGCTTTCGCTGGCATGACGAGGGCGACTTTTGCGGATCGTTTCGCGCCTTCAGTCCACTGGCTATGCGGGCAAAACTAGGGGGCGGCGATCAGTTTGCCTGTCCTGCATCAACTCGTTCATTTCTCTCACCTGAGCTATCGTTTTCCGCAGCGCGTTCTTCTGTTCGGCAGCCGACATTGAGCGGAGCGCGGGAAACAACTCGTCTATTACCGGCTCGATCTCGACTGGATTGAGGTACTTGGCCAAGAACCACTGCACCAGAACCTGTGCCTCAATCGGTAATGGCATAACTTGCATGAGATCGAACCAACCTTCCGCAAGGCGAGCCTCGTTCTCGCTCTCCAAAGGGGTGGCTAATAATTCCTCGTCGTTCCTCTCCTCCCCATTCTTATGATGACTGCGTTTCATGGCATTCCAGAAGACGTTTCGAAGTTTCGGCAGGTCGGCCTCTGTCAGTTCGGAATGCACTTCCAGTGAGAACGCTGAGAACGGCTTACCGCCCTTCTTCGCCAGAGCGTTTGCAATTTCGCAGCCGCCGGACGCGAGCACGTGTACCGACACAGGATCAAGGTCATCCAACCATAAATGAAGCGCCGTTCCCAGTTGCCGACGAGCAGCATCAGCCTTTAGCGTTCTTGCGGGGTAAGGATCATGCATGAGAGCCTCCTAGAGTGCATACTTACACTCACGGTCGAGCAGCGCGCCGGCGCCGCTGAATGGCTGAAAATTGAGAACGAGATGCAGCAGAGACATGAGCAAACTTAAGGAGTAAGCCGTCCACGAGTTGCTCACTCTAATCCTCATCGTCATTCCCGCGAAGGCGGGAATCCAGTTGGGCGGCAGCGGCTCCGCACTAGATTTGCGCCTGCGCGGGAATGACGAAACGTAGCGTTAGGGCTCAGGCGAAAGCATCGCCGTCGCAGCGCTGCTCCTACCTCTCCTCACCCTCATAAGCCTCAACAATCCGCCCCACGATCGGGTGGCGCACCACGTCGCCGACACCGAAGCGCGTCACGCCGATGCCGTCGACGCCTTCCAGCCGGGCGACCGCGTCGTGCAGGCCGCTGTGGGTGGCGCCACCGGGGATGTCGACCTGGCGGGGGTCTCCGCAGACGACCATGCGGCTGTTCTGGCCGAAGCGGGTGAGGAACATCTTCATCTGCTCGCGCGTGGTGTTCTGCGCCTCGTCCAGAATGACGAAGGCGTCCGCCAGCGTGCGGCCGCGCATGAAGGCGATGGGCGCGATCTCGATCTCCCCGCTGGCGAGGCGGCGGTCCACCTGCTCGGGCGGCATGCAATCGTAGAGCGCGTCGTAGAGCGGGCGCAGGTAAGGGTCGACCTTCTCCTTCATGTCGCCGGGGAGGAAGCCGAGCCGCTCGCCCGCCTCGACCGCGGGGCGCGAGAGGATCAGGCGCTGCACGCTGCCGGTGATCAGCTGGCTGACGGCCTGCGCCACGGCGAGATAGGTCTTGCCGGTGCCT
>Ga0210040_10006585_pt1 | contig 14412 bp, 11 predicted proteins | sample CryGeyCG12114_NA_FD_185462 | JGI IMG/M metagenome (GOLD analysis project Ga0210040, IMG submission 185462) | Groundwater microbial communities from aquifer - Crystal Geyser CG19_WC_8/21/14_NA (SPAdes) (version 2) | ecosystem: Environmental > Aquatic > Deep subsurface > Groundwater | place: USA... | reverse complement strand
GGGCAGCAACCCAGGGGACATCGCGATCATCTCGCGCTAACACACCCGAACCAAGCAGTTCAGCACGGCCTTCCCAAGCTGCCGAGCAGCGCACTCCGCAGCATCTCCCCTGCAGCGCGGAGGCGTGACCCCTTTTCCAGACGTCCAGCGCTGGTTTGCCGCTCCCCGCTTTCAACCATTCGTTCATGTGATTTACACCGGCTATCGTCAGGGTGCGACTGGTCTGCGGCTAGCGAATCGACAGGATTGAAGCGTAGTCCTGTGCACTGTTCAGAACATGAATGACCACGACCTCGTCGGCTTCGACACAGTAGAAGATCAGATAATTACCATGCGCGCGCCGCCGCAGGCCTGCGGCTTCGTAGCACGGAAGCAATGGGAAGCGCTCGGGCATATCGCCCAGTCCGAGGCATTTGGCTCGCAGTTCCTGGACAAAGCTAAGCGCCCGAGCTGGACTGCCGCATGCGCTAAAGTCGCCGATGGCCTCAAGGTCGTGTTCGGCTTCGGCCGAGACATGGACGATCATTCTGTATCGGCGGCTATGGCACGAGTTTTGGCCTCAAGCCCGTCGAATACGTCCGCCGCGGGCTTGGTTCGACCAGCGTTCGCATCCGCGATCCCACGCGCGACCGATTGGTCGAGTGCGGTGGGTCGGGTTTTGCGGTCTGGCGGGCGCGGCAGCGCTGGGGCCCGCGCAGGCGCAATGACGTAGAACAGCCGGCGTTGGTCGCGCCGGGGTTACGAGAACATCGGACTCCAGTTTCCGAGGCCGGCGTAACGGACCGTCCGCTCCTCGCGCTCAATCCAGAAGGTGCCGGAACCTTCCGTTCTGCTGAAGAGGGTGCAGGGCTACTCCGCCGCCTCAATCATCTCTGAGTTGGCGATCTCGAACCTGTCGCGTCCGAGCCGCTTGGCGCGGAAGAGCGCGCGGTCAGCGTCGCCGACGAGATCCCCCGGCGAACGCTGCTGATCGGCGGTCCAAGTGTCGATACCGAATGACATCGTGACCGGTCCGAGCCGATTGCCGCTGAAATCGATCACCTTGTCACGGATCTTGCGGCGCAGCCCCTCGACCCGGTCGATAATCTGGTGTTGCTCGGCACCCGGCGCGATGATGATGAATTCCTCTCCGCCATAGCGGCACACGATGTCACCGCGGCGGAAATGATCCTCGATCAGCGACGCCACCTCGCGCAGCAATGCGTCGCCGGCCTCGTGTCCGTGCGTGTCGTTGAAGCGCTTGAAGTGATCGACATCGGCCATCACGATCGACAGCGGCGTTCCACTCCGCTCCGCTCGTGTGCTTTCGAGCTGAAGCGCTTCCTCCATGTACCGGCGGTTGAACAGCCGCGTCAGCGGATCGCGGATCGACTGTTCGCGCAGGCGCCGGCGCAGACCGTCGTTCACCAAAGCGAGCGCGACATTTTCCACCAACATGCTCACACGGAAGCGATCTTCACCGCTCAGCGGGCCTTCAAGGTAGAGAAGGCCCAGCACTTCGCCGCCGGCCAGCAAGGGCTCGCACAGCCGCTCCACAGGCGAATCGTTCGGCGCGTGGGCGCACACCAGGTCGGCGCCGGGCGTTTCCACCACATGTGTCTGGCCCCGGCGGAGCGCCCAGCATGCCGCAGGTTCAAACGTCTCGTGGGCTGCCCGCGGTTCTCCCCAGGTGGAAATTCCGACGAGCAGGTTGCGCGAGTTGTTGTGGACGTACAGCACGCCGGCAAGTTCAGGGAACACCTTGAAAAGATAGCAGTCGAGGACCTGCTGAAGCTCCCCCTCCTGCTGGATCGCCTGCAGGCGGTGCGCCATGTCGCTCAGTACCTCGATCGAATTCTGCCGCTGCTCCAGCGCCTTGCCGCGTTCCACCAAAGCATCATTCGCGCGCGCCAGTTCAAGCTCGGCACGCGCCTGTTGCTCCATGGCGCTGCCGAGCCGCTCCGCCATCTCGTTATAGGCGATCGCCAGCTGTTCGAACTCGATGCTCTGGCGCGTCAGATGAGCGCGCGCCTCTCTCTCGCCGCGGCCGAAGCGGGTCACGACGTCGAGCAACTCGGAAAGCGGTACGGCGATGCTGTTGCGCATCAGCCACCCGAGAACCCCGATCAGGAGCATCAGGATGGGACATCCGATGATCATGAGAATGCGGGTGTTCTCGGCAAGGCGCTGAGCTGCGGCCGACCGTTGCACGAGCAATCGGCGTTCTTCTCCCGCCATCACTTCGACGGTCCGGGACAATTCGGCCATGATGGACGTCGCGCGCTCGCGCCTCGCCGGGTCGATATCGCCTGCTGGGCCTGCCCGGTCGACGACGGCCTGCATGAGCTGCGCCTTGGCGATGGCGAGATCGCGCAGATGCATTGCCCGAGGCACCTGCACTGGATTGTCGCTCACCAATTCGGGAATGGATTCCCGAAGCTCGGCTGCCTGGGCGAGATTCTGGGCAAAGCGCTCCAGATAGCGTGCGTCGCCCGACAGAAGATAGCCGCGCAGTCCCGATTCCGCTTCTCCCAGATTGGCCTGGAGTATGTGCAGATCGACGATGACATCCTGGGTATGCTCGACCCAGAAATATGCATCGCGCGAACGGGCGGTGCTATGGAGTACGAGGGCGCCGAGCATCAGTACGGCGGCCATGGCAATGCCCGTGATGGCGTATATCCGGGAACTCAGTGAACGGAACATGGCTTACCCCGCCGCCCGAAGAGGCATGGTTTGATCGCGCTCGGCCGCCCAGTGCTCGAAGGCACCGGCTGGCATGGGGCGACCGAAGAGGAATCCCTGGCCGCTGTGACAGCCTGCGGCGCGCACGAACTCGCACTGCGCCTGCGTCTCGATACCCTCGGCGATCACGTCGATCCCAAGGCCACTGCCCAGCGCCGCCACCGCTTTCACGATCAGTGCGTCCGCCCGATCGGCGCCTGCGCAGGACACGAAGCTACGGTCGATCTTCAATCGACTGAGGGGATAGGCCTTGAGCATGCTGAGCGAGGCGTAGCCCGTACCGAAATCGTCGAATGCCACCCCCACGCCTTCGGCATGCAGCGCCTCGAGGGCCTCGAGCATCGTTCCGTCATGCCGCAGGATCGTGTTTTCGGTGACTTCGAGTTCCAGGGCAGAAGGCGGCAGGCCGGTACGATCGAGGATCGAGCGGACCTGCGCGACCAGCGAGCCATTGGCGAACTGCGCTTCGAACAGGTTCACGCCCATCCGAAAGCGTGGGTACCGCCGACGCCATGCGACCGCCTGGGCGCAGGCCGTTTCCATCGCCCAGGTGCCCAGTTCGGCAGCGAGCAGCGCCTCCTCCACAGCGCCCAGAAAGTCGCCTGGGCCGATCAACCCGCGTGCGGGATGCCGCCAGCGGATCAGCGCCTCGGCGCCTGTGATCCGTTCACCGTTGAGGCTCACTTGCGGCTGGTAGAAGAGTTCGAACTCGTTACGGTCGAGCGCCCGGCGCAGTTCATGCTCGTGCGCGCGCCGCTTCATCATCTCCTCCCGCAGCCGAATGGTGAACGTGCGCCGGCAGCGGCGGCCCTCGCGCTTGGCCTGGTACAGGGCCAAATCCGCGTTGGAGACCAGTTCCTCCGCCGTATTGCCATGTGCCGGAAAGGAGGCGATGCCGATGCTCACCCCGACTTGGACGCTCTGTTCCTGGATCGGGAAGGGTGCGGCGAGCGCGGCGATGATGCAGTCGCCCATCTGATCGATCTCGTCGGCCCGCGCCGCGCCGGTGATCAGGATGGCGAATTCGTCGCCCCCCAGGCGAGCGACCGTGGCGGTGTTGTCCACGGCATTCAGCAATCGGCCGGCGACCTGCGTGAGAAGCATGTCGCCACCACGATGGCCCAGCGTATCGTTGATACGCTTGAAGCCGTCCAGATCGGCAAGCAGCAGATGGACGGGTTCGTTGCGGGCAATGGCATTGCCGATGCGCTCGAACAGAACGGCACGATTGGGCAGTTCTGTCAGGGTGTCGTGATGAGCCAGGTAGAAGAGGCGGTCTTCGTTGGTGCGCCGCTCCGTCAGGTCGCGCATGATCGCGCCGAAACTTGCCGCTCCGCCCTCGCGCCACATCGACAGCGACAGCTCGACCGGGAAGTGGTGCCCGTCCTTGTGCAGGGCATCGACTTCGATCGTCTTGCCCACCAGCCGGGGCTCGCCGCCATCCACGACACGCTCGAGACCGCCACCGTGCCCTCCACGCAGATGCTGGGGCACGATGATGTCGAGATCGGCTCCGATCGCTTCTTCGGCGGAAAAGCCGAACAATTGCTCTGCCGTCGCGTTCCAGAAGGTGATCTTGCCGCGCTGGTCCGCACACACGATCGCGTCCGGAGACGTTGCGGCGATGTTCTGGAAACGGATCAGCCCCGCATCGCGGGCCACCTGCAATCGGCGGTTCTCCAGCTTCTCGAGCGTCAGGACAGCAAGGCTTTTCAGATCGCGACGCTGTTGCGCTGACAGGCCCGTCCTGGGCCGGGTGTCGAGCAAGCACAGCGTTCCCAGGACGTGCCCCGACGGCGACCGCAGAGGGGCTCCTGCATAGAAGCGGATACCTATCTCGCCGGTGACAAGCGGATTGCCCGCAAAGCGCGGGTCGAGGGTGGCATCGGGCACGATCAGGAGGTCGTCGATCGCTATCGCGTGCGAGCAGAACGACACGTCGCGATCCGTGCCGCATATGTCCGTACCGGTGGCCGCGACGAACGTTTGTCGCGTCCGGTCCACCAGGGTGATGAGCGCTATCGGGACGTTGAACAGCCGGGCGGCGAGATCGGTGATTTCCTTCAGCCCCAGCTCGGCACGAGCATCGAGCTGCGCATCCAGCGCATCATATTCCTCGAGCGCGGCAATCCGCTCGTCCTCCAGGGGGCCGATCTTCGCAATCCGCACCAGCAAGCGCTCCTCTTTCGTCAAGGCGGCGCTTAACTGACGAGAGTTAACAATCCGTAGATCGCCACCCTGGATTGCCTGGACATCATATAGTCGGAGCGAGGGCCCGACTAATCTGCGTCCTGCTTGACTGATGCCTGTCGCTGGCGATCTGGGCGCCGCTGGGCACCGCCGGGGCTTGAGATGGGGATCGCGGCCGCAGCCGGAGTGGTGCTGTTGGAGCGATTTAAAACTCGAGCCAAGTGGCAAGCGTGCCAGAAGTGCTTGTTCATCAGCGATCGGCTACTTCTCATGACCGGACGCTTGTTCATCTCCGGCGGTACTCGCGCTTTCAGATGGGCGTGAACCTGTTCGAAGCGCAGTTGCAGGCCGTCGTCGACCGGGCAGGCCCAGAAGGCGATATCGGCCCGGCGGAGCGCGAGCGCGCGACGTCCGTCATGGCCGAATTGTCCCGAACCGTCGAAGTGATGGCGGGAGAAGAACGCCGATTGCTCGTTCAACGGTCGGCCGCAGCCCAGCGCCTCGCCGAGAACACCCGCATTCTCATGATCATCGGATGTCCCATCCTGATGCTTCTGATCGGGGTTCTCGGGTGGCTGATGCGCAACAGCATCGCCGTACCGCTCTGGAACGCCATGCGCCAGCGAACATCGTCATCGGCGGCAGATCGGCGGGCGGCAATCTGGCGGTGGCCATGGTGCTGAGGGCGCGGGACGAAGGCCTTGCGCTACCGGCTGGCTTGGTCCTGCTGTCCCTCAGGTTGACCTGACCGAAACCGGCGACAGCTTCGAAGTTAATCAAACAGTGGATGTGGTGCTGCCCGGGTCGTTGATGGCTAGCAATCTACTTTACGCAAACGGGGCGGACTTCGCGCACCCGTACCTATCACCGCTGTTCGGTGATCTTGCGGGTCTTCCGCCCACATTCCTACAAACGGGCACGCGCCATCTCTTCCTCTCCAATGCAGTTCGGATGCATCGTGCGCTAAGGCGCGCGCGCGTGCAGACGGAGCTGCACGTGTTCGAGGCTATGCCCCACGGCGGGTTCATGGGCGGAACACCCGAGGATCGCGAACTGAGCCAGGAAGTGTCGTGCTTCGTTCAAGCGCGGTGGAATGACTGAAAGATAGTTCAAGGTCGTGCAACTCTCCGGTCGAACGTCGGCCGGTAGGGAGCGAGGGCGGACGAGCACGTGTCTGCTCTGGGGGGCGCTCGACCGCTCCTAGCTTCGGCAGCCGGAGATCGCCCACTTTCCTGCCGGGCAACAGAGATCCGTGGGTCGCCGTTCAACACGGTAGGCACCTACTACCCAACCCTGGGTACTCGTTCAGGTGTGCCCTCGGCACCCCTGAGCGGCCGCACCCGCCCGGCGGGCCGACGACGACGGGATTTGGTTCTTGGCCAGCTTTTGGCGACGCCAACAGAGAAGCGCCCATCGGGAACGGCCGCCGACGTCTCCTCAATCAGCTGCGGTGACCGGACAGGATTGGATCAGCGTTGTTCGAGCGTGAATTTTGCCATCGCGGACCAGTCTCGATCACCCATGCCTGCATCGACGGTCTCCCGCATCCGGCCGTGAACGGCGTCAAGCATGGGCAGCGCCCGACCAGCAGCCGCAGCGGCTTCCCTTGCCAGCCGCAGATCCTTCAGCCCGAGGGTCGCCTTGAAGCCGGGCTCATAATTCCCTTGGGCGATGATGGCCGAATAGACCTGATAGGAGCGGCTGCCGAACAACGTGTTCAGGATGAGATCAAAGAAGGTCTCGCGCGGCAGGCCGCTCACCTCGGTGCGATCTTGGCAGCGTTGGCCATCGGTGCCTCCGCGCCCATGGCCCAGACGCGCTTGCCGATGGCATTGAGGACTGGCCGGATGCGGCCGATCGCCACCGGGTCGCCACCCGCCAGTATGTTGAGTTCGCCCTCGGCGGCGACATCCGGGCGGCCGAGGACGGGTGCGGAGACATAGGCAATCCCGCAACCTCGTGCGCGGCGACAAGCTCCTGCGCAAAGGCGACCGATATGGTCTAGAGCACAACATGAATGAGGTCAGGATGTGCGCCGCGCAAGAGACCCGGATCGAGGATCACGCTGCGGATGGCCGCGTCCTCCGGCAGCATCGTCATGAGCAGGTCCGCGTCAAGCAGCTCACTCGCGGAGCTGACCATGGTCACACCGTCAATGGCTCCGCCCGAACGGTTCCAGGCGTGGACCTCATGCCCAGCTGCCACCAGATTCGGACCCTCGCACGGCCCATGGCACCCAGCCCGATACAACCGATTTTCATGGTTATTCACCTCTCCGCGTTAAGGGACTAAAGCTTCAAAAGCGCTCGAGCCATGCGAGGATCGGTGGCAGCGCCGCGTCTGAGCTCTTCTCGTAGATCAGTGCGTGACCATTCCCGTACCAGCCACCCGACCGGGCCAGGTGTCGACCGGGTGAGCAGGACGGCAGGCCCGATCCCGGTCGAGCAGGCGAAATCGACGACGATTCATGCAGCAGCGGCGATGGAAATGGCACTGGAGGGGAGAGCGGCAGCTTCGAGAATGACGCACCCGAGCCAACACGACCTGACGGCCATCGCATACTAGCGGCCGTTTGCGCCGCGAGGGCGCGCAACCGCATACATCGCGTGAGTCATCTCCTTCCACAGCGCGTTGCGATCCTCTCCTCGAGCATAAACCTCGGCCATGCTGTGGGTGGCGCCCGGCACAAAGGTGAAGTCGGCTCGGCCGCCGACCCTGCGCAACGCGGCTTCGAGCCGGTGCACCGAACCATCGAGAAAGTAGGAGTCGGCGGTGCCGACCGTCACGTGGATCTTGCCGTCCAGGTCGCGCTTCAACCGAGGCCAGTCGGCCTCGATCCGGTGTGCAATGTCGTAGTTGTCGCGCCAGCAAGCCGCTACCGACGGATCGACCGCGCCGCTAGCGCGATCGAACATGAAGGCTGGCGTGCCGTCCGCGCGGCGTGGCGAAAACGTCCAGTCGAAGGAGCGAAACTGCCCGCCATTGTGGCCAAGCACCGCCTCCAGCTTCGCGGCCTGCTCGATCGTCGTCATCACCTCGCCGTGGTCGCGCTCAAGCGGCCGCGGGGCGCCTTGCGCATCGCGATACATGTTTGCACCGGGCGCGTAGAGATCCACGCCGAGGAAATCACGGAAGTCCACCGGATCGGGCGACGTCGCCCAGCTTCCGCCGAACAGCGCCGGGTATCGAACCATGGCCCACAGCGCGAACCAGCCGCCCGAACTGTGCCCGGTCAGAAAGCGGCCGGAGGGTTTCGCGTCCATCCGGTAGCGGGCCTCAAGCGTGGGGATCACCTCGCTGACGAGCGCCCGGCCCCAAGGACCGTTGTTGACGCTGTCGGCGAACTCGGTCGTGCCGGTCGGCGTCGCGAAGTCGAGAGCCACCCAGATCATCGGCGGAATGACGCCGGTCTCCATCAGGTGCCAGATCCGCGATAGCTGCTGTCCGTCAAGCTTGTGCGTCGCCCCGAACCCGCCGGCCGTGTAGACCGTGGGATAGGTCGTCCGGGCGCCCGGATCATAGCCCGGAGGCGTCAGCACCCAGGCCGCCACCGTCTGCTTCGAGCCGCGGAAGCGCGTCAGCACGGGAGAAGCAATGCGCTCATCGTTCAGATGCGGCCGCGACGCGGCGATCTGCTCGGCCGCTCTCGGCGGGAGCCCGGCGGTATCGAACTGACCGGTCTCAGGGGGGACCGCGTGGTCAAGCGCGATCGATGGTACGGATGCGAGCGGGAAGTGGACGGTAACGACCTTAGAGACGATGTCTCCCGGACCCCGGCCACCATAGGCGTAGTCGCCGTTGCGATCGAGCACCACCTGCACCCGATAGGCACCGGGTGTCGTCGCGGCGAAGCTTTTCGGAAAAGCGGTTTCCTGCGTGTCGATCATGACGGCGCGCTCGTCTCCGAACCCGGCAACGTCGCGCGCTGCTACGGACACGCCGTCCCCATCGGCTCCGCCCACGTCCACGCCATCGGCGTTCACATTTCCGGGCGTCGCCGGCTCGGCGAAGAGCAGCAGACGCCCGCTTGCATCAGCCGGGAAGGCGGAAGATAGCGTCACGGCGAACCGCGTCTCGGGGATCGAGGCGCCAAGAAGCGCGAAAGCAAAGGCAGGCGCGAGGAGTAGGCGCATTGTAGTTCCCAGCTTGATAGCGGACTTGGGGCCGTTCGGGCGTTCACCTGGCCTTAGATCGTGTACGGGCTATTTGCCCGCCGCGAGTTCGAGCAGGACGGTGGGAATGAGTTCCGACACCGTCGGATGGATCGGCACCGCCCAGCGCAGCGTGTCGATGGGCTGATCGGCGTTCATCATGTCGAGGATGCCGTGGATCGCCTCGTCACCACCCGTGCCGAGGATCGCGGCGCCCAGGATGCGACGCGTATCGGCATCTGCCACGATTTTCATGAAACCCCGGGTGTCGCCCTTCTCCACCGCGCGGCCGACGCGGGTCATCGGCCGCTTGGAGTGGAGCAGCCGGCGCCCACTCTTAGCGGCCTCCACGTCGGTCATCCCCACGCGTCCGAGCGGAGGGTCGATGTAGAGGGCGTATCCCGGCAGGCGCTGGCTCACGCGACGATCCTCGCCGTCGAGCAGGTTGGCGGCGACGATCTCGAAGTCGTTGTAGGCGCTGTGCGTGAACGCCCCGCGGCCGTTGCAATCGCCGAGCGCCCAGATGCCGGGCACGTTGGTCTGAAGGTGGTCATCGACGGTGATGAAGCCCCGAGTATCCACCGTGACCCCCGCCGCGTCGAGGCCCAGATCGTCCGTGTTGGGCCGCCGGCCCACCGCCATCAGCACATGTGAGGCAATGATCGGCCGCGCGTCATGCGCGCAGTCCACCGTCACCGCGACCTTATCATCGCTCCGCTTCAACCCGATGCAGTCGGCGCCCGTGCGGACTGTGATACCCTCCGCTTCGAGGATCTCCCGCACGGTTGCGGAGACGTCTGGATCCTCCCGCGCGATCAGCCGATCCATGCGCTCGACGACTGTGACCTCTGCTCCGAAGCGTCGATACATCTGCGCAAACTCCAGGCCGATGTAGCTGCCGCCGATGACGACCAAGTGCCGCGGCAACTCATCGAGCGCGACCATGTCGGTGTTGGTGAGTATGGGCACATCGTTCACGCCGGGCATCTCGGGCACGACGGCGCGGCCGCCGACGTTGATAAAGATACGCGGTGCCGTGAGATGCTCGCCGTTCACCGCGACGACATCAGGACCTTCAAAGCGGGCTTGACCACGGATCAGCTCGACGTTGGCCATGCCGGACAGCCAGCTCTCGTTGCCGTTGCGGGAGTCAACGATGACCTTCGCCGCTCGCGCCGCCACCGCCTTCATGTCGACAGCGACCGGCCCACCGACCGAGAAGCCATACTCGCCACCGCGCCGCGCGGTGTGGGCAGCATGAGCGCTCGCAACGAGCGTCTTCGTGGGCTTGCATCCAGTGTTGACGCACGTACCGCCTACGAGCTGCCGTTCGATGATGGCCACTGACATCCCAGCGTCGTTCAGCCGCCCTGCGAGAGAGGGGCCAGCCTGACCGGCGCCAATGATGATCGCGTCGAAACTGCGCATCGTGTCTACCTTTATGGTTCGAGGAGCTCGGTCGGAAAGACCGGCAGGTTCGTTGGATGGGCCTGCGCGATGCAGGCCCATTCCGATCAGGCGAGCGTCAGGCGCACGTCGACGTTGTGACGGATGGCGTTCGAATACGGGCAGACCTGGTGAGCGGCATCGACCAGCTGCCGCGCATCCGCTGCATCGAGGCCGGGTAACGCAACGTTGAGCTCGACATCGAGCCCGAAGCCGCCCTCGGTCCGCATGCCGATCCCCACGGTCGCGGTGACCGAGGCGTCGGCGGGGACCTGCAGCTTGAGCTTCTGGCTGACGGACTTCATCGCGCTGAGAAAGCATGCCGAATAGCCGGCCGCGAACAGTTGCTCGGGATTGGTCCCTTCGCCGCCCTGGCCGCCAAGCTCCTTCGGCGTCGACAGCTTGAGTTCCAGCGTGCCGTCCTGAGTGCGGGTCCGGCCCTCACGGCCGCCCGTCGTGATGGCGGTCGTGCGATACTTGACGTCGATAGACATGAGTTCTTCCTTTCGTCGATGGTTTGGCAACCTACCCGCAAGGGGGAGCGTCCGCGGCCGCTGGACGGGGAGGCCAGATTGAGGTGCGGGTGAAAGCGCGGCGGCTCTAGGCGGCGGCAATCTTCGAGTTGCGACGGGCGTCGCTCACGGTCAGCCAGATGGCCGAGACCAGGAAGTAGAAGGCGCCGAACGCGGCGTAGGGAGCGATGTTGCCGATCCCGACCGGATCGGTGCCACTCGCCATTTTGAGCATGAACCCGCCCGCTAGGATCGACTGAGTCGCAGCAAGAATGACGGCGACGGTCTCCTCCGGCATGTCCCATGCGGGGAAGTGGCCGCTGGACTTAAACCAATGCAGATCAGCGGAAGGAAAGGCAGCTTTGGCTCGCGCCGCTTGCCTTGGCAGACAGAGCCGGTCGTGCCTGCCCCAGCCGATCACGATCCGGCCGGTGCTATCGGCTGCGGGCCCGGTCTGCTCAGGGCCACTCGCAAGGTCATGGACGAGCGCATCGAATGTAGGTGTGGTGCTGAGGCTCACCATCTCGGTCGCCATCACCTGCGGATTCAGTTCCCAGGGATGCGCGGACAATTGAGCCAGCAGCGCAGTGCGCGACGCCAGATTTCGACTAAGCATCGGCAGACTGGACCCCGAGCGCCCGCAACAAGCGTCCTGAAATCCCGATGGTAGTTTTGAAGAAGGTGCGTTCCCATCCACGCCAGAACCCGCCCGGGTCAAGCGCAACAACGTTGCCAACGCCGCCGCGTCGGGCGAGTTCGAGCACAATCCGGGCGCCCATCGAACTACCGACGACGTCGATCGCCGCCAAGTCATTATCCGCGATGTAGCGCTCGACGCTGCCGACAAGACCATTGAATGTCCCGCTGTCGTGTTCCGCCGGGGAAGGCGCCATTTCCGGGAAGGTCGGTCGCGATAACCGTGCGGCTAGCGCTAAGCGCATCAAGGATGGTGCTCCACGACCGCCAACTTCCGCCCAGACCGTGGACGAGCAGCAGTTTGCGTCCGGTGCCGCGTTGAGTCTGGTTCATTATTGCTGCCCTTGTTACCCTGGAACGCTCAACAATCACGGCCAGCAAGTGGGGCCGCCGGCCAGCACGTCCCGCGTGCTCGCCGGCCTTGGCAATCGCAGGGCTCGGACAGCCGTAGTACCGCAGGGTCATACCTGCGAGCGCCGCCCGCCAGGATCGCTCGGACGTCGCGGTATCGACCTTGGCGAGCGGCATGCTGAGGATGGCGATCGCGAACAGCGGCCGCACCCCCATGGCGCAAACGTCGGAATTGGCGTTGGTGGCAGCAATACGGCGGAAGCGTCGACAAGCTGCATGAAGAAGTCTGTGGTGGCGACGATGCAACGATCCTCGTGGATCGTCCACGCCGCGGCGTCGTGCTCTCGCGGCTGCCTACAGGAGGTTGTCGAAACCACCCGCGGCCATCTGCCCCTCGCGCACCTCTCACGGCACCGAAGGCTCGGCGAGCTAACAACCCGAGGTTAGGGTGCATACGGTTCTGGACCTAATCATGTCTCGTCATATTCTTGTTGCCCTAATAGTTAGGGGGCTATATTCCTTGACGGAGAGTTCCGGCATGGGCCGCGGCTCTGGGGGAGGCATCTCGCCACAGGCAAACCAGCCCATGCACCGCGATTTCGCGGGCTGGAGGCTGCTGCCTGCGCGAGATCCACCGCCCCGAACAACGCTCGCTCGCCTGAAGGCGGCGCGGAGAAAACAGAATGGCTGGGGAGCCAGAGGGAGGGTGCAATGCGGATGATTGAGCGTGAGCGATCGAGCAAGCGCGGTGCTGCCTGGATGACTACGGCGGCGGCGATAGCCTTGGCGGCAGGCCTGGTTGCAGCGCCGGCCCAGGCACAGGATTCCGGGCCAAGTGAACCTGCGAGCGGCGAGGAGGCTGCCGCTCCCCTGCCAAGCACGAGCAGCGGCCAGCCTGAAGCGCGCATCGTGGTCACCGGCTCGCGCATTGCCCGGCCCGACTACACGGCCACCAGCCCGATCGTGACCGTGGATTCGCAGCTGATCGAGGAGACCAGCCAGGTGAACTTGGAGGCCAACCTCAACAAGTTGCCGCAGTTCACGCCGGCGCTGACCCAATTCGCAACCGAGAACTTCCAGGCCAACGCCAACACCACCATCGGCGTCTCTACCGTCAGCCTGCGCCAGCTTGGCTCCAACCGCAACTTGGTGCTGCTGGACGGGCGCCGCGGCACGCCGGTGAACGGCGCGGGCGTGGTGGACATCAATTCCATCCCCTCTGCGGCGGTCGAGCGGGTCGAGGTGATCTCCGGCGGCGCGTCTTCCACCTACGGCGCGGACGCGGTGGGCGGCGTCGTCAACTTCATTCTCAAGGACGATTTCACCGGCCTTGCAGTGGATGCGCAATACGGCTTGTCGGAGCGCGGCGACGGCGACGAGTACCGCATCTCCACCCTTATCGGCGCAGCGCTCGATGGCGGTCGCGGCAACGTTATGCTCGGCATGGAGCACTACAAGCGCGAGTCCGTCCTGCGGCTCGACCGGCCTTGGTACGAAGAGCTCGCCCGCAGCCCGAACGTGAGCGGAACCGAGTACTTCCTGAACGAGAACTTCATCTCCTTCCCGACCATTCCGGGCGGCGGCGCGGCGGCTACCTTCCAGCCCAGCCAGGCGGCCTTTAACAGCCTGTTCCAGGCTTCCGGCGCGCCGGCGAACGTCAACATCCCGCGCACCTCGTCGGTCTACCTGAACGACGACAACAGCCTGTTCATTAACACCTCCACACGCCTCACGGCGGTACCCCCGGCCACGCAGGGCGACTATGTGCCGCTGTTCTACGGCTACAATGGCACCATTGACGGGCTCAGCCAGAAGCTGCTCGCCAATGGCCAGCTGGCGCAGAACAATGAGGAGCAGCTGCTCTCCACCCCGCAGACGCGCTATTCGTTCTTCGCCAGCGGCGATTACGAGGTGGCCGACAACGTCCGCTTTATCAGCCAGGTGAACTTCGCCCGTACGCAGACGCGCACGCTCAGCCTCAACACCGTGTCGATCGGCTCATTCGGGACGATCATCCCGTATGACGACAACATCTACACCGGCAATTCCACGCTGGGGATCGCCTCTTCGGTGCTGGCCAATGGCAACACCAATCCAGATTACCTGGCTGGCGGACGCTACGGGCTGAGCTGCGGGCCGGTGGGCGGTTGTACCAATCGCCAGGTCTATCCCGTGCCCGACCAGGTGCGCGCGTTGCTCGACAGCCGCGCCAATCCCGACGCGCCCTGGCAGGCCAACATCGTCCCGACCTCGCTCGCGCGCCGGTACACCGACAACTACGTGACCACCTTCCAGCTGACGGCGGGGCTCGAAGGCGACATCGAGTCGCTTGGATGGACTTG
>Ga0210040_10006584_pt1 | contig 14414 bp, 10 predicted proteins | sample CryGeyCG12114_NA_FD_185462 | JGI IMG/M metagenome (GOLD analysis project Ga0210040, IMG submission 185462) | Groundwater microbial communities from aquifer - Crystal Geyser CG19_WC_8/21/14_NA (SPAdes) (version 2) | ecosystem: Environmental > Aquatic > Deep subsurface > Groundwater | place: USA... | reverse complement strand
GCGGGGCCGGCGGCGGAGGAGGGGATGCCGATGTCATGGCGACCAGCCTGCCGACCGCCGGCCACGGGAGACCATCAGGGAAGCCCCCCACCCGACCCTGGTTCCGTTTCCGGGGTGATCACCGGTACCGGGCCCGGTCCGCGCGGTGCGACGATCAGCACCGTGACCACCACCGTGCCCGCGGCGCCGCCGCGCCCGCCGCTGGTGCGCCCGCGGTCCGGGCGCGCCATCGCCGGCGTCGCGGTGGGGACGGCCGCGCACCTGCGGCAGGACCCCCTGGTGGTCCGGGTGGCCTTCGCCCTGCTGGCGACGACGGGCATCGGCATCGTGGCCTACGGGCTGCTGTGGCTCACGATGCCGGTGGCCGCGCCCGGTGACGAGCACGACGAGCCACCGCTGCCGGGCTGGCGGCCGCAGGGCGCCAAGCAGTGGATCGCCACCGTGGTGCTGGGGCTGGTGGCGGTCAGCCTGCTCAGCGGGCTCACGCGCTGGAACAACAGCGTCGTCATCCTGCCGCTGGTGCTGGTGGCGGCCGGGCTCACGGTGATCTGGCGGCAGCTGGACACCGACCGCACCCTCGCCGTCGCCGGCGCCCGTTGGACGCTCGCCGGCGGCGTCGTGCTGGCCGGAGCCGGGCTGGTGGTCCTCCTCGCGACGACGGGCCAGCTGGCCAACGCGCGCAACGGGTTCGCCGCCACCCTCGTGCTCCTCACCGGACTGCTCCTGGCGACGGCGCCGCTGTGGCGACGGCTGGTGGACTCCCGGGACGAGGAGCGCGCCGCCCGCATCCGCTCGGAGGAGCGGGCCGCCGTCGCCGCGCACCTGCACGACTCCGTGCTGCAGACCCTCGCGCTCATCCAGCGGCACGCCGACGACCAGCAGTCGGTGGGCCGGCTGGCCCGCAGCCAGGAGCGCGAGCTGCGCGCCTGGCTGTACGACCCGAAGGTCGTCCGGGAGGGCGGCACGTGGGCCGGGCTGGTGGCCGGCCTGGTCGCCGAGGTCGAGAGCGACCACGCCCTCGTGGTCGACCACGTCGTGGTCGGCGACGCCCCGGTCGACGAGGTGCTGGCGGCCCTGGGGGCGGCGACGCGCGAGGCCCTGCTCAACGTGGCCAAGCACTCCGGCGTCACGGCCGCGGACCTGTACACCGAGGTGACGCCGGACCGCGTCTCGGTCTTCGTGCGCGACCGCGGCGCCGGCTTCGACGCCGACCTCGTGCCCTCGGACCGCCGGGGCCTGCGCGACTCGGTCACCGGCCGCATCACCCGACTGGGCGGGACGGCGCTGATCCGCTCCGCCCCCGGAGAGGGGACCGAAGTGGAGCTCGCACTGCCCAGGGTGGCGTTCGCGTGACCCGCGTGTTCATCGTCGACGACCACGCGATGGTGCGGGCCGGCGTGCGCGCCGAGCTCGGCGGCGCCGTCGACGTGGTGGGCGAGGCCCCCGACGTCCCGACAGCTGTCGAGGGCATCCGGGCCACCCGTCCCGACGTCGTCCTGCTCGACGTCCACCTGCCCGGGGGCGGCGGGCTCGGCGTGCTGGAGGCGCTGCGCGCGGAGCTGCCGGACGTGACGTGGCTGGCGCTGTCGGTCTCCGACGCCGCCGAGGACGTCATCGCCGTCATCCGGGCCGGCGCCCGGGGCTACGTCACCAAGACCATCTCCGGACCGGACCTGCTCGACGCCGTCCGCCGGGTGGCCGACGGCGACGTCGTGTTCAGCCCCCGCCTGGCCGGCTTCGTGCTGGACGCCTTCTCGGCCGCCGGTGCCGCGCCTGTCGCGCCCGTCGAGGAGGCGACCGACCCCGGGCTGGACCTGCTGAGCGCCCGCGAGCGCGAGGTCATGCAGCTGCTGGCCCGCGGCTACACCTACCGGGAGATCGGCTCGCGGCTGTTCATCTCGGTGAAGACGGTGGAGTCCCACGCCTCGAACGTGCTCCGCAAGCTGCAGCTGTCCAACCGCAACGAGCTCACGAGGTGGGCGGCGACCAACCGGTTGCTCTGAAGAAGGACCCCGTCCTCCTCACCCTTCGCACGCTCAGGGCGAGCCTGTAGACGGGGCCGAACCGGCGACGTGGCCCCGGGCCTCCTCGACCAGCTGCTCCGGGTCGGGCCGGCGGCAGCTTGAGCACCAGCTGACCGTGCCACCGGATGGTGAAGAACCGCCGGCCGGTCCGGAGCCCGGCGCAGCCGAACATGTGCCCGGGCGTGACGTCGCCGTCGACGAACCGGTCGACCAGGTCCGCCCAGCTCTCGTCGGTCACGGCACCCAGGGGATCACGCGGTGTGGACCACGTGGAAGGCCTCCGCGAGCCGGCCCTCGGCCAGCCCGAAGCGCTGGGCGGTCTGCCGCATCCACCCGGTGAGGAACTGCTCGACCTGGCCCTCGGGCTGGTGGCTCACCTGGGTGACGTGCCGGCTCAGCGCGGCTAACTTCCGCTCGACGACGTCGGTCACGTCGACGGCGTGGTCGGAGCGCGGGCCGGCGCCCAGCCACACCTCCGAGACGGTCCAGGCCTCCAGGCCCTCGTCGTCCAGCAGCTCCGGGAAGGCGAACGGGTTGCGCGCGTCGGGGTAGACCGCCCGCAGCGTCGACTCGCCGACGGTCATGTGGTCGGGGTGGCTGGCGCCGATCCGCTCCCAGTAGCGCTCCGGCGAGCTGGTGAGCACCCGCTGCGGCCGCACCTGCCGGATGACCCGGCTGATGTCGCGGCGCAGGTCGAGGGTGAGCTCCAGCCGGCCGTCGGGGTAGCCCAGGAACCGGACGTCGGTGACGCCGACCTCCGCCGCGGCGGCGCGCTGCTCGGCCCGGCGGAGCGGCCCCATCTGGTCCCGGGGGGTCTCGTCGAAGCCGCCCGCGTCGCCGTCGGTGACGATGCAGTAGACGACCTCGGTGCCGGCGGCGGTCCAGGTCGCCACCGTGCCCGCGGAGCCGAAGTCGACGTCGTCGGGGTGGGCCAGGACGCAGAGGACGCGGTCGACATGGTCGGCCGGCCCCGGGGGGAGCGGTGCGGTCACCTGCGGCAGCCTAGGGTGACCGGAGTTCCGCCTCAGCGATTGAAGGTCATATGAAGCGCGCACTCGTCACCGGGATCACCGGCCAGGACGGGCTCTACCTGTCCGAGCTCCTGCTGTCCGAGGGGTACGAGGTCTTCGGCCTGATCCGGGGGCAGAACAACCCGAAGGCCGACCTGGTCCGCCGCGTGGTCCCCGACGTGCGCCTGCTCAACGGCGACATCACCGACCTGTCCAGCCTGATCCGCGCGCTGTCGACCTCCCAGCCCGACGAGGTCTACAACCTGGGCGCGGTCTCCTTCGTGGCGTACTCCTGGGAGAACGCGCGGCTGACCTCCGACGTGACCGGTCTCGGCGTCCTCAACGTCCTGGAGGCCACCCGGCTGCACGCGGGCCCGGACCTGTCGAAGATCCGCTTCTACCAGGCCTCGAGCTCGGAGATGTTCGGCAAGGTGCAGGACGTGCCCCAGCGGGAGAGCACGCTGCTGTGGCCGCGCTCGCCCTACGGCGTCGCCAAGGTCTACGGGCACTACATGACCATCAACTACCGCGAGTCCTACGGGATGCACGCCTCGTCGGGGATCCTGTTCAACCACGAGTCCCCGCGCCGCGGGCCGGAGTTCGTGACCCGGAAGATCACCCAGGCCGTGGCCCGGATCAGCCTCGGGCTGCAGGACTCGATCTCGCTGGGGAACCTCGACGCCAAGCGGGACTGGGGCTTCGCCGGCGACTACGTCGAGGCGATGTGGCTGATGCTCCAGCAGGAGCAGGCCGACGACTACGTCGTAGCCACCGGCGAGACGCACTCGATCCGCGAGTTCCTCGACATCGCGTTCGCCCACGTCGGCATCGAGGACTGGCAGGCGAAGGTGACCCAGGACCCGCGCTTCCTGCGGCCCGCCGAGGTCGACCTGCTCATCGGCGATCCCACCAAGGCCAGGGAGAACCTGGGCTGGCAGCCCAAGGTCGGCTTCGAGGACCTCGTCCGCATGATGGTCGACTCCGACCTCGCGGAGCAGAGGAAGATCAGCGGCCGGTGAGCACCGTGCGCGTCCTCGTGACCGGCGCCAGCGGCCAGGACGGCAGCTACCTGGTGGAGCAGCTGCTCGCCGAGGGCGCGGAGGTCCACGCCCTCGTCCGTCCGGGCGAGGCGCCGGGAGCCGGCGTCCACCCGCTGCCCGGCGAGGTGCACCAGCACGAGGGCGACCTGCGCGACGGTGCGGCCCTCGAGGCGCTGGTGGCCGAGGTCGCCCCCACCGAGATCTACAACCTCGGCGGGTTGAGCTCGGTCGCGCTGTCCTGGCAGGAGCCGGCGCTGACCGCGCAGATCAGCGGGCTGGCCGTGGGTCACCTGCTGCAGGCCGCGCACGACCTGCAGGAGCGCGGCGGCAGCCCGGTGAGCTTCGTGCAGGCCTCCAGCGCCGAGATCTTCGCCCGCACCTCCCGCGTCCCGCAGGACGAGACGACGCCGCTGCGCCCGCTGTCCCCGTACGGCGCTGCCAAGGCCTACGCGCACCACCTCGTCGGCGTCTACCGCGCCCAGGGGCTGCGGGCGTGCAGCTGCGTGCTCTACAACCACGAGTCGCCGCGCCGTCCCGATACGTTCGTGACCCGCAAGATCACCGCCGGGGTCGCCCGGATCGCCCGCGGCCTGCAGGACGAGCTGGCCCTGGGCAACCTGGACGCCCGGCGGGACTGGGGCTGGGCGCCGGACTACGTGCAGGCGATGGTCCTGGCCGCCCGCGCCGACCGGGGGCGGGACTACGTGGTCGCCACCGGCGTCTCGCACAGCGTGCGGGACTTCGTCGAGGCGGCCTTCCGAGCCGTCGGCATCGACGACTGGGAGCGCCACGTCACCCTCGACCAGCGCTTCGTCCGTCCCAACGACGCGCCGGAGCTCGTCGGGGACGCCACCCGTGCCCGGGAGGTGCTCGGGTGGGAGCCGCAGGTGCGGTTCGAGGAGGTCGTGGCCCGGATGGTGCGGCACGACCTCTCGCTCGTCGACGCCGGGACGTGAGCGGCGCGCGCGCCTGACCGGACCGGTCCGTCGCATCGGAGCTGCGACGTCTGTGACGGTTGTGACTGGTGGGCCCGTTTTGAAGCGAAACGGTTCCGCGCTTCGGCTTCAGTCCCGGCTCGCGGCGTTTGCGGACTTACAGTGACCACGCCATGACAGAAGCCCAGGCGCTGCCTCTCCCCGGGAACTCCGCACCGAGCCGGAACGGCCAGGCCCTGCGCCTGCCGGTTCCCCGGCCCGAGTTGGACCTCGTCCCTCCGCCGTCGCCGCGTGAGTGGCCGGCCGTGTCGGTCGTCATGCCGGTCCTCAACGAGGAGAGGCACCTCGCCGCGAGCGTGGGGCAGATCCTCGGTCAGGAGTACGGCGGCGAGCTCGAGCTGGTCATCGCGCTCGGCCCGTCCAAGGACGCCACCGACCGCATCGCCCGCAAGCTCGCGTTCAGCGACTCGCGCATCACGCTGGTCAGGAACCCGACCGGCCGGACGCCGGCCGGCCTGAACGCCGCCGTGCTCGCCGCGAGTCACGACATCATCGCCCGGGTCGACGGCCACGGCGTCCTGCTGGCCGGATACATGGAGAAGGCCGTCCGGCTGCTGGAGGAGACGGGCGCGGCGAACGTCGGCGGACTGATGCTGGCCGTGGGGGAGACCCCCTTCGAGCAGGCCGTCGCCCGGGCCTACTCCTCCAAGGTCGGGCTCGGTGGCGGCAACTTCCACGTCGGCGGCAGCGAGGGTCCGGCCGAGTCGGTCTACCTCGGCGTCTTCCGCCGGGAGGTCCTGGAGCGGCTCGGTGGCTTCAACGACCACTACCACCGCGCGCAGGACTGGGAGCTCAACTTCCGCATCCGCCAGGCCGGCGAGCTGGTCTGGTTCTCGCCGGACCTCGCGGTCACCTACCGGCCCCGGTCGTCGTGGCCCGAACTGGTCCGTCAGTTCTTCCACACGGGTCGGTGGCGCCGCGAGGTCATCCGCCAGTACCCCCACACCGCCTCGCCCCGTTACCTGGCGCCGCCGGTCGTGACCGGCGCCATCCTCGCCGGGACGCTCGCCGGGGCCGCGGGTACCGTCGCCCGGGTGCCCCTGCTCCGCCACGGATGGCTGGCTCCGGTGATGTACGTGCTCGGCGTGCTCCTCGCGTCCTTCCGCGAGGGCCGTGGCCTCCCCTGGCGGGCGCAGGCCCTGCTGCCCGCCGTCCTGGCCAGCATGCACCTCAGCTGGGGTTCCGGTTTCATCTTCGGAAGCCCTCCGGCCCACCGCGGACGGATCGCCGGTTCCTGATGTCCGCCCGCTCCGGCGCGGCCGCAGCGTGCGATCTCGACCGTCAGAGCGCTTCGACGGCGACGCGATCGGTGGCTGTGGAGCAGGCAGGTCATGATCGAAAGACGCGGAAGGAACGCGCAGTGATCCAGTCGGTGGACAGCGACGCCGAATCGGCAGCCCCTCCAGTGCAGCCGGCCCCCGTGGTCGGACCGGAGAGGCGTCGGACGCGAGCGCCCCTCCGCCGTCCCCGAGCCCTGTGGGACCGGCGCCGCGCAGTCGGTCTGCTGCTGCGCCGTGACCTGAAGATCCGCTACGCCTCGTCGGTCCTGGGCTACCTGTGGTCCGTGCTGGATCCGTTGCTCATGGCGCTGGTCTACTGGTTCGTCTTCACCCAGATCTTCGAGCGCTCGGTCGGTGCCGAGCCCTACATCGTGTTCCTGCTCTCCGGCCTGCTCCCGTGGACCTGGTTCAACGGTGCGGTCCACGAATCGGCCAGGGCGCTCCGGGTGGACGGCAAACTCGTCCGTTCGACCAACGTGCCACGCGAGGTGTGGGTGGTCCGCGTAGTGCTGGCGAAGGGCGCCGAGTTCCTCTTCGGCCTACCGGTGATCGCCCTTTTCGCGGTGATCTACTCGGCCGAGGTGAACTGGCGGATCGTCCTCCTCGTGCCCGCGATCATCATGCAGGCTGCGCTGCTGCTGGGCATCGGACTCATCCTCGCCCCGCTGGTGGTGCTGGTCCGCGATCTCGACCGAGTGGTCGGAATCCTGCTGCGCCTCGCCTTCTACGCATCACCGATCATCTACGCCGTCGAGGATGCCCCGGGCGCCTGGCAGACCGTGGTCTCCTTCAACCCGCTGGCAGGCATCTTCGAGTTGTGTCGCGCCGCATTCTTCCCCGGCTTCCTGAACTGGCAGCACGTCGCGCAGGCCGGCGTGATCTCGTTCGGGTTGCTCATCATCGGGTGGTGTGTGTTCGCCCGCCTGGAACGCACGGTGCTGAAGGAGATCTGATGACCCAGTCTCCGCGACCCGCGGACTTCCTCGGCCAGCCCGTCATCTCGGCACGCAACGCGGGGATCGCCTTCCACAAGGGTCGGCGGCACCGCAGTCTGCGCGATCTCATCCTGCGCGGGCAGGGCGCCTTGCGCAGCGAGGAGTTCTGGGGCCTCCGGGACATCACGTTCGACGTCTATCCCGGGGAGTGCGTCGGGGTGGTCGGGCGCAACGGTCAGGGCAAGTCGACTCTGCTGAAACTCATCGCGGGCGTCCTCCTCCCCGACCGTGGGGAGGTCCGCGTGAACGCCGGCGTCGCGCCGCTCATCGAGATCACCGGCGGGTTCGTCGGGGACCTGACGGTGCGTGAGAACATCGGGCTGATGGCCGGCCTGCACGGGATGAGCCGGCAGTCCATCGCGGCGCGGTTCGACGAGATGGTCGACTTCGCGGAGGTCGAGGGCTTCGTCGACACCCCGTACAAGCACCTGTCCAGCGGCATGAAGGCCCGGGTCGCCTTCGCGGTGGTGTCGCGTCTCGAGGAGCCGATCATCCTCGTGGACGAAGTGCTCGCGGTGGGCGACAAGGCCTTCCGGCGCAAGTGCTACGGCCGCTTCGAGGAGCTCATCGCGGCCGGTCGCACCCTCTTCCTCGTCTCCCACAGCGAGAAGGACCTGCGCCGCTTCTGCACCCGGGGTCTCTACATCCGGGACGGTTCGCTGATCGGCGACGGTCCGATGGACGAGGTCCTGAGTCGTTACGCCGAGGAGACGGCGGATCGCGCACGGGCCTGAGAGGGTCCTCCTGTGTCGTACCCGGTGGTGCCGCTGCCGCCGGCTGACCGAGCATTGGAGTTCGGGGCATGTTGCCGATCCGCCAGATCATCCGTGCGTTCATCACCGGAGCCTCGGCGCAGGCTGTCGTCCTCGGGCTGGTGCTCGCGCTGGTCAGCAGCGTCAACGGGTGGCGCTGGCCGTGTCTCGCCGGCCTCGTCGTCTCCGCACTGGGTGAGCTGTTCCTCGAGAACCGGCAGCCCGTCGTGGCCCGGGCGCTGCGGACGGCCTCCCTGGGCCTGACGGTGAGGATCGTGCTCCGGCTGCTCGTGGCGCTCACCATGGCCGCCACGGCGGGGGCCGGCGAGGGTGACATTGCCTTCTTTGCCGCATTCGCCTGCCTTTTCGTCGCCGGCCGCGCTGCCGACGTGCTGCTGCTCGCCCAGCTGCGGCCACGCCGCCGGCCGGCGATCGAGACGCGGAACGTCCCCCTGCCGGGCTTGGAGATCCCGGATCCGCCGGCTCAGGTCCTGCTCCGCGGCGGTGGGGTGGTGGTCTGCGTTCCCGAGCTCCTGCTGACCGTGCCGGCCTCGCTCTGGAGTGGGAGTTCGGATCTCCTCGGCGTCCTGGCGCCGTTGGGCGTGGCCGGGGTCTTCGCCTTGGCGGTCGTGTACGCGGTCCACGTCCGGCGGGTCGGCCGCCGCCTGTCTTCGGACGCGATGCGTGTCCTTGTCCAGGCGTTCCTCGACGAGCAGCGGCCGAGCGTCCTGCTGTACTCGGGGGACTCGAGGACGTCGGCGTACCAGGTGCGGATGTGGTTGAGCACCGTCGAGAAGCTCGACGAGAAGGCCGTCGTCGTCCTGCGAAACCGCAGCATGGTCAGCGCCATCGGGCAGACGTCCCTGCCGGTGCTGTGCATCCCCGCCGCTGTGGATCTCATGTCCCTCGACCTGTCAGCGATCCGCGTCGCCCTGTACACGGCGAACATCGGCAACAACATCCATCTGCTCCGGGTCCCGGGTATCCGCTCGGCGTTCATCGGGCACGGTGACAGTGACAAGACGGCGTCGTTCAACCCCTACACGCGGGTCTACGACGAGGTGTGGGTGGCCGGTCCGGCCGGTCGCGACCGTTACCTGACTGCGGATGTCGGGGTGCGCGACGAACAGATCATCGAGGTCGGTCGGCCCCAGTTGGACACCCTGGTGGCACCGGTGATGCGGCGGGAGGGTCATCTGCCCTCGGTGCTCTACGCGCCGACCTGGGAGGGCTGGACGGACGCGCAATCGAGCTCGTCCGTCGCCGAGCAGGGTCTCCGGCTCGCCGAGGCGGCGCTGGCGGAGGGCTCCGGGGTCCGGTTCATCTACAAGCCGCACCCTTACACCGGTCGCCGCGACCCAGGGATGAAGGCCGCGCACGAGCGGATCGTGGGAATGGTCGCCGAGGCCAACCGGCGGGCCGGGAACCGCACCCAGATCACCGTCGACTGGCCGGATGTCGATCCCCTCCGCAGCGTCCGGGACCCGGCGCTACGGACGCAGCGCAGCGCCGCGGAGGCGTTCCTCCCGGCGGCCGAAGAGGTCGAGGTGCTCCGCGGTGCCGCCGAGTCCGCCTTCTGGGCCGCCCTGCCGCCGTCGGAGCACGTTGTCGTGACCGCTGCCGGGCCGTCGTTGTTCTCGTGTTTCCTGGAATCCGACGTGCTGGTCACGGATGTGTCGAGCGTGCTCAGTGACTACCAGATCACCGCCAGGCCGCACGCGGTCTGCAACATGACGGAGCTGGTCGGCGATGACTTCCTCGCGACGGTTCCCTCCGCTCGCGGAGCGACGCTCATCGACCGCAGCGGTGCGGGAGTGGACGAGATCCTGGGCCTGGCGCGGGGGGACGTCGACGACGCGCGGGCCGGCGCGCGCTCGTCCGTGCGGAGCTATCTGCTCGGCGACACCGCCCGGCCGAGCTTCGAGCGGTTCCAGTCGGCCGTCACCGGGCTCGCTGCCCGCGCGCAGACCCAGGATGTGACGCCGGCGGCATCGGACGGGCTGGACGGGCCGGAGCTCAGCGAGCTGTTGGAGGCGGCGACCGACTCGGCACCCCAGGACGGCGGCGACCCGGCTCTGGTCGGGCTGGACGACGGGCGTGGGGCCGGGCTGCCGTAACCGGCCACCGGATGCCCGTCAGCCGGCGATGCCGGTGTCGGTCAGGGGTCGCCGGCTTCGGCGGGCGGCGAGCAGTCGGAGTGCGCGGACCCGGGTCAGGAAGGGCAGGGAACCTGACCGCCGGGCTCTGGCCAGTTCGTAGCGGACGCGGCGGATGATCGGGCTCCGGAAGTGCCACACGGCGCCGAGGGCCAGATCGAACGTGCGCGTCGCCTCGTCGGTGGTCCGGTGCCCGCGGAACATGCTGTTCGCTGCCGCTTCGCGCCGTCTCCGCAGCGGGTCCGGCCCCACCGCTTCCGCCAGCACCGAGCTCAGGTCCTGGGCGCCGGTGTCCCAGACGTAGGCCCACGGGTACTGCGTGCGCACCTGCTCCGGCAGTACCTTCAGCCGCCGCAGGGCATCGGTGTAGGGGATGATGACCGGCTTGCGACTGAAGAGGAACTCGCTGGTCGCGCCGGACAGGTCACCGATGAGCACATCGGAAGAGTTGATGTCGGCCGCCTTGTCCTCGGGCTTGGCGGCGCCGGACTTCCACAGGGCGGTTGCCGCCTGGCGGTGGGTCTCGGACCGTTTGCCGTTACCGGGATGCGGTCGCAGGATCACCCGCGCCGAACCGGCGGACAGCAGCGCACTCAGCGTGCCGCCGACCTCGGGCAGCGAGGAGTAGTCCTTCTCGACGCTGTGGCCCTCCCAGGTCGGGGCGAAGAGGACAACAGGGGACTGGGTCCTCTTCGCCCCGTCGCGCTCGCTCAGCGGAACGACCCCGTGCACGATCGGAGCGCCGATGGCCAGCGACCGACGCCGGACGTGGTGGTGGATCGCGGCGGGGAAACGCCGTCCGCTCTCGTAGGTGGCGAGAAACACGGAGTCGTAGAGGCTGGCCACCCGGGCGCCGGAGGACGCCTTGGCGCTCTCCCCGTGGCCGATGAAGATGTGCCGGACCTTCGAGAAGCCACCGACGTTGCCGAAGATGCGGTTCTTGTTGGAGACGTACAGGAAGCCGCGGAACGTGGGCACGTCGTGGAGCCACTGCTTGTCCATGGTGCCACTCGCGCCGAACATGATCCGGCCGTTGGTCTCCAGTTCGGCGAGTGAGGCCGGAACGGTGCCAGGACCGTCCACGAGCACCAGGTAGCGGTAAGCACTTCGCTCGAGCAGGGGCAGCCAGATCTCGAACTGGCTCCGGGCGAAGCTGTTCGCCCAGTACAGGCACCAGTGCGGAGCGAAGGACCTCAGCTCGGCCTGGGTCGGATTCATGCCATGCATCTAAGCGCAGTCGGGCCCAAGATTGGTCGGGAGACACGGTGCGCGGGAGGCAAGGCTTGTCCGTCGAACGACCGGCGAGCGCCACTGTGACGGATGATTCCGTCCCGCCCGTAACGACCGCCCCCTGGGTCTCAAGTCGCACCCACAGTAGGCGGGCGACTCCGGATGGTGCCCGCATACTCGGCCTCATGCTCTTGCGAGACAGCTTCAGGAAGAAAGCCATCAGCACAGGTGGCGGTGCGCGCGAGTCGGTCCCGGCCGCCTCGGTCGACGCTCGTGCCGAGGCCGGCCGGCTGCGCGCCCTGGACGGGCTCCGACTTCTGGCGGCGCTCATGGTGGCCGTCTATCACTTTTTGGCGCTCGACGACGACGCCGCGCGCGCTTGGGGCCAGAGCGCCGACACCTTGTTCCCGCAGGCGGACTTCCTCGCACCGTACGGATGGCTCGGCGTCGAGGTCTTCTACATCATCAGCGGCTTCGTGATCTGCATGAGCTGTTGGGGGCGCACGCTCGGCGACTTCTTCCGGTCCCGCGTCATCCGCTTGTACCCCGCCTACTGGGCTGCAGTGGTCCTGACGTTCACGGTCGTGACTCTGGCGCCCGTCGTCTTCGATCCCGCCCCGTACTGGGACGCCATGGTGAACCTGACCATGCTCCAGGATCCGCTCGGCGTCGATCGGGTCGACGACGTGTACTGGACGCTCTGGGTCGAGCTCCGCTTCTACTTGATCTTCGCCTTGGTCGTCTCCATGGGGTTGACCTACCGGCGGGTCATCGCGTTCTGTCTCGCGTGGACGGTGATGGCGCCGATCGTCCGGGCGAGCGAGTTCGCGCCTCTTGACGTGATCGTCATGCCGAAGTACGCCCACTACTTCTTGATCGGCGTCGGCCTCTACCTGGTGCATCGATTCGGGCACCAGCTGCTGACCTGGCTGACGGTCGGAGCCAACGCCATGCTTGCGCAGCACTATGCCGTGCTCCGGATGAAGCACCAGGCGAACGACGTCGTCAACGAGACGCTGCACCCGTGGATCGTCACCGCGGTCCTGTTCGGATCCGCCCTGCTCATCCTCGCGATCGCTCGCGGCCACCTGAGCTGGGTCCGATGGCGGTGGGTCACCACTGCAGGGGCTTTGACCTACCCCTTCTACCTGCTGCACCAACGGATCGGCTTCACGGTCATCCACTGGTTGTACGTAGACGCCGGCATGTCGGCCTACATCGTCCTCCCGATGACGATCGCGGCCATGCTGGTCTTGGCGTGGCTGGTGCACCGCTACGTCGAGAAGCCCCTCGCCGGCTGGATCAAGCAGCGGCTGAGTTCGGGGCGCGGACTCGCCCTCGATCCGCCGGATCTCTTGGCCGCACCGACGCCGGCGCCCGTCGCTCCGGCCGGGCTGCCCTCGTCGGGTGAGGCTGGCACCGCATCGTTCGACCCCTCTGACCTCCCGCGGCACCGGAAGCCCCAGGTACGCAGGCGCGGCGAGTTCGCGATCACGAGGAAGTGACCACCACAGCGAGCAAGGAGGCCGCTACGAGGACGACGAGCAGAGCCCCCGTTCCGACGAGGTCGCCGGCGATCACGTCGATGACAGTGGTGGCGAGGATCAGCAGGCTCAGTTCGATCGAGTGGTAGCGCCGGTGGAACGCGAGGAAGCGCGCCAGCCGACGCAGGCGCGCTGGTCGGCTCGCCCGTGGTCGCCGCGTCGTCGTAGGCCGGCCGGAGCCCGGCGGCTGCGCGGGACACGTGACGTATGACGTCGAGCGATGTGTCGAGGATGCTCGCGACGGCGAGGTGCGCACCGAGCGTCGTCCGGTCGTGGCCGTCCGAGAGAGAGTCGAGGCCACTGGCCGCGCGTACGTCCAGAGCGACGGGGACCAGCGACTCGGCGAGGTGATGGCCCACCCGGTCCAGGAAGATGCCCAGCGGGTTGGAGGTGCCCCGCGACCGGGCGACCTCCCGTCGCTGGCCTCCCGCAGCATCTGCAACGGCGTCAGCGCCCGGCCAGGACCGGGCCCCCGAGACCGGGCAGCAGTAGCGCAAAACCCGATGCGGCGCCAGAGACGATCATCAGTGCGGTGACGGCGTTCGCCGACAGACCCGGTCGCAGGAGCGCCCGCGTCAGGTAGGGCGAGATCCGGCGCATGTACAGGTCGCCGGTCCAGTGCTCGGCGGACTGCCGGCCGCGGGTCGGGTGGCTGGGTGGCCTGGTGCAACTGAGCGATGGTGGGCCGGGCAGGGCGGTCGGCGTTCACGCCGGGGCCCGGACGGCGTCCCGCGGCGATACTGCCAGTACTCGGGCGGCGGGTGTCGTCGACCGGAGTCCCTACCGAGTGTCACCGAACTGGGGGATGTACGGTAACGCAGTGTGACGCTCCACTAGAGGCATGATTTTTCGCTCCTGGCGCCTCGTGGTCGTGGCCTGCCTGATGGCTGTGTTCGGATCCCTCGTCGTCATCCCGTCGGGCACCGCCGAGGCCGTCACCCGTCCCGTCGTGGCCGTGATCGGTGACTCGTTCACCGCGGCCTACGGCGCCGGCGTGGCGAAGCCGACGACGACGAAGGATGCCTGGTGGCGGACGACCGCCACCGACCTCGGGTGGACGCCCGGCAGCGTCGTCGCGAACCCGGGTGCCGGCTTCGTCGACACGGGGGCCTACGGAACGTTCGCGCAGGGTCTCAAGGCGCGCCCCATCGACCGGAACACCAACTACGTCCTTCTCCAGGGCGGCTACAACGACCGCGGGCAGTCGCCGGCCGCCGTCCGGGCCGGCCTCGCCGAACTGCTGGCCCTCATCAAGCAGCAAGCTCCGAAGGCGGTCGTCATCGTCGTGGGCGCGTTCCTGCCCTCAGCCGCCAAGTTCACGGCGAACTACCTGTCGGTGGCGCAGGCCATCGGGGACACCCGCGCGATCGGGAGCACGCGCTACCTGT
>Ga0210040_10006583_pt1 | contig 14415 bp, 7 predicted proteins | sample CryGeyCG12114_NA_FD_185462 | JGI IMG/M metagenome (GOLD analysis project Ga0210040, IMG submission 185462) | Groundwater microbial communities from aquifer - Crystal Geyser CG19_WC_8/21/14_NA (SPAdes) (version 2) | ecosystem: Environmental > Aquatic > Deep subsurface > Groundwater | place: USA... | reverse complement strand
GATCCATGATTTTTCAAAAGTCCTTCTGAGCAGTTTTCATGAAGTTCGGAATGACATTCGTAGCAATCTAAAGACTCTGTAAAAAACGGATTTAATTTTATTTTTCTCACTACTCCTACATCTTTGCCGTTGGACTATAGAAAATGCAATATTCTGTACCTGCAGTAAAGGAGCCAATTGCCAAAATTATACTAATGGCGAAACAAATTTTCACTGCATTTATGTAGTTGCTCATACTTCCAAGAGAAGGGAATTTGGATCGATTTTAAGGAAAAATAATTTATTTATGAACTTCACAAGAGTATTCAAACGATTCAAACACAACAACACGTTTATAATCTAATCACATCCACAAGTTCACTGTTCATTTAATTTCATTCATGATCAATGTCGCTAGCTTTGCCATACGCTTTGTCCGAAATCGAAATGGACTTCCAAAGTAGTGAGTTTGCAATTTTGATTAAATGGTCGTTTCCAAAAAATTTTTAGCACAAGAGCACCAGGAATAAATAACTGACGCCTAATAATTTTGGACTAAAAATTTTTCCTTTTCATTTTGCACATACATTAGCGTCAGAACCAGAAGCAATTGACTATATTGATGACATATATGCAATCCAATTTTAACGGCGGAAGTAGTGGTTTCTTCTTACTGAAAACGGCTTGAAATATTGGTGCAATATTAGACATGCATTAATGCTTCGCATTAATATATCTCAATAAGAAATATGCTTATCTTATAGAAATTTCATTTTATGTGTCATTTTCTTTTTTAACAAAGAAAATTAACATAATTTAGACATCGGGTTTGAAAAATAAGTTCTTGATTTCAGAGTTATATTGGATTTGGTCCAGTGGATGAGATTTTGATGAAGATGGCGCGTTTATGTGGTATATTATTGTTGTGTATGTGATAAATGAATAAACTTATTTATACATACAAACTTATAACTTTATTACATGAAAATACAGGACACCAAAATAGTATGACTTCAAAGCTAGGCTGTAGAATAGAGAGTGAAGAGACCTGAAATCATGACACTGGAAATACCGACAGTCAAGGTCTCTACCTACTGATAAAGTATAGTTTACATGATTACACTAATATGTAAATATACTGCATTCCTCCCTCCTAGTTATTATCGTATCCAAATCGCACTACAGGACGAATGTTTCGCTTTGGCCGTGTCTGCACTGGTGAACTTTGAGACGGAGTAGGCTCAGGGATGTCTGCAGAGGACGATGACTGGGAAGGTGAACTATGAGGACTGGCCTTGGGAGTCAGAAATTCGGAAGGAGATGTTGGTTCAGCTTCTTCTTCATTGTCTGCTAACTCCACTGAGATGGAATCAGAGACTGCTGCTCTGATGTGGTCCAAATGGCGCTTCATTTGCTTTTCTCCTACTTTAACAAGGTAGGTGACTGGACCAATGCACTTCTGGATGCTGCCGAGTGACCACTTTTCTGCATTCTTTGAGAATGTGCGGACCCACACCCGCTGACCAACAGCAAAGCCCCTGGTTTTCACTTTTGTGTTAAAACTGTAACACTGTCTGTCTTGTGCGTTGGCAACGTGCTGTTGCACACTGGGACGAATCAAGTCTAACGGTGTATTCACTTTCTTCCCTTGCAAAAGTTCCGAAGGGGAAGAGCCAGTGGTTGAGTGGGGCGTGATGCGGTACTGGAGCAAAAAATTTTGAAGACGGACATCTATGTCACCGCGGGAGGAGGACATGGCCCGTTTGAAGGTCTGGACAAACCGTTCGACTTCACCGTTTGAGCGTGGATGGTAGACTGAGCTTGTAGTATGGCGGATTCCATTGACTTTCAGGAACCTAGTAAACTCGGAAGAAACAAATTGTCTACCATTATCAGATACGATTTGTTCTGGGGTACCGAACCTGGCAAAACACTCGAGCATCTTGGACATCACTTGACGACTGGTGGTGTCTTTGTTGAGTGGGAAGACTTCGGGCCATTTTGAGTGAGCGTCCACAACAAGAAGCCACATCTGATTCAAAAATGGTCCCGCTAAGTCGATGTGAAGCCGCTGCCACGGCCTTTCAGGAAATTGCCAGGGATGGAGGGGCTGGACAGGAGGGTTGTTGCAGTGTTGGTTGCACTCTGTGCATGAGCGACACAAAGTTTCAATCTCATGGTCAAGTCCAGGCCACCAAATCAGTTGTCGTGCCATTGCTTTCATTCGCACGATTCCAAAATGACACGAATGAAGCTGGGCAAGGACTTGCTGCTTCAAAGCGGTTGGAATGATGACACGGCTTCCCCATAGAAGAACCTCTTGGACAAGAGTGAGTTCTGTCTTTCGGGTATGGAAGGATTGAAGCTGGGACTGGTCCGGATTCAACTTTTGTGGCCAACCAGACTGCATAAAGATGAGCACTTGAGAAAGAATTGGATCCTTCCTCAGGGCGTTTCGGATCTTGCTGGCGGTGAGTGGAAGGACATCCACAGAGTCGGACACTTGAAAGTTCACTACACTTTCAGTTTCAGTTTCATTTGGAGGAGACGATTGGGGTGTACAGCGAGACAATGCATCAGCATTCCCATGCTCCCGGGTATTTCGGTATACGACTTGATAATGAAATTGACTGAGATACAGTTGCCAATGGTGCAACCGTGTTGCAACGTACGATTGCAGTTGGGACTTAGGACCAAAAATTGCCAAGAGGGGTTTATGGTCCGTGATGAGTGTAAACTGCCTTCCACATAAATACTTGAAAAACTTTTTTATTCCAAAGATGATGGATAAGGCTTCCTTTTCTATCTGGGAATAATTTTGTTCAGTGGCGGTCAGCATTCGCGAAGCAAAGGCGATGGGATGTTCGGATGTGCCGATTTTATGGTATAGGACCACTCCCAACCCTTTAGAGGAGGCATCACAGCTGATTCCGATCGGATTGTGCGGGTTGAAGTGAGCCAGGACGGGACTGGAAGTCAGCTGTTTCTTGACAGTGTCGACGGCTGTTGAGCACTGTTTGGACCAAATCCAGGGAACTTTGTCACGTGTGAGTTGATACAGCGGCTCACACATGTCTGCCAAAAACGGTACAAACTTGCAGTAAAAGTTAACCAAACCAAGGAACGACTTGAGCTCAGTTACATTTTTTGGATACTTGATCACCTGGATTGCTCGAATGATTCCACTGTGAGTATGAATTCCTTCTTTGGAGATTCCATGACCCAAGAATGTTATGGATGGTTTAAGAAATTCACATTTATTTCTGCACAATTTATAGTTGCACTCACGCATACGTTGTAGGATGGTTTGGAGGGAACGAAAATGCTCGTCATCCGTCTGTCCGCTGCAGATACCATCGTCAATGTAGGACCCTGCATGTGGAATACCCTTGTACAGCTGATCCATAAATTGCTGAAATATAGCGGGGGAAGATGCAATGCCCTGCGGCAACACGTTGTATCTGTACAAACCCCGATGAGTGTTGATGACCAAAAAACGTTTACAGCTGTCTTCAACTTCAATCTGGTGGTAGGCGTTAGTTCCATCCAGTTTGGAGAACTTGGAACCACCGGAAACACAGGCAAAAAGCTCGTCAGGAACAGCAATTGGGTATTGATTTATGCAGAGCTGGGAGTTGACTGTATGTTTGAAGTCGCCTGTGATTCGAACGCGTCCGTCAGCTTTAGGAACTATAACGATAGGGGACGCCCAATCGCTATGTTGGATCGGCTCGATCACACCAGTCTGCTCCATGAGATCCAATCTTTTATCCACTTTTGTCCGCATGGAGAAAGGGATGGGACGAGACTTGAGGAATCGTGGAGCTGCATTCTCGTTTAACACAATGTTGGCTTTGAAATTTTTGATTTTATCGGACGGAGGGTCAAAAACGTCTTTGTATTCTTGCAACAGTTTATTTACACTTAAACAGGAAACAGTTTGTTGGACATTATTACACTGTGATTTGATGCTGTTCCAGTCAATTTGAAACTTCTGGAGTAGATCTCGGCCGAACAAGGAGGACCCCGGCCCGACTGGAAAGGAGTGTACAATAGACTGATTGTTGTACACCAAAGTAGACTGCAAATCACCCAGAGGTTTAAAAGTTTGATCAGTGTAAGTCTTAAATACAACACAAGACTTGCTCAAATTTGGCAAACCGAGACGTTGGCGCCAAAACTTTGCAGATATTATACTGCGTTCACAACCTGTATCCAGTTCCATTTCATGAGGAATGTTATTGATGAGTACAGGCACTGTGATAACTTTTTGTGGTTTGTTCTTTACAACCCGGCGGGTGGATTCGACAGTTTTTATTTTGACAATCTGGACAGACTTGTCATTTGAAGAACGACACAATTTTGCAAAATGTCCTCGTTTACCACAGGAGTGGCACTCCACGTCTTTGTGAGGACAATCTTTTGGCTTAGTGTGCTTTCTGGAACCACAATTGGGACAAGATGAGGATTGCTGTGAGCGTGTAGGTTTTCTTGTCGGATTGTTGGATGACTGTGTTTTCTCTCATTGGGCTCCTTGCTGACGAGAGGACTCTCTTTTGACTTTGTTCACAGTTTCCATCGTTTCGGACTGGCCACGTACAAGGCTCGTGCTGGCGTCAGCAGCTTCTTGGGCAACCGCGTGTGTGATGACATCTTTGAGCTTGATGCTATCTGCTTTAGTGAACAGGGTTCGCTGGGCGTGTTCTCTACGAAGTCCGAAAATGAATTGGTCTCTCAGCCTTTCATCTAGATCGTTGAATTTACAATGGGCAGCTAGTTTTCTCAACTCTACGATGAACTGCGTGACATTTTCACCAGGAAGTTGCTTCCTCCCCATGAATTTATAGCGTTCAGCTATGGCTTTTGGAGCAGGAGTACAATGTGTGGAAAGTGCAGACATCAAATCCACTAAACTGAGTTTGGCGGGCACGTTGGGGGACACCAGATTCTTCAGGAGCGTGTAGGTTGGTAGTCCAACTGATGAGAGAAAAATAGCTTTGCACTTCGCTTCATCCTTCGTGGAGTCCAAACCGTTGGCTACGAGGTAAGAACTGAAAGTCTCGACTCAGGATTCGAAGTCATCAACAGTGATGTCGAATTTTGAAACTGCCCCAAACGTAGTCATTGTCACTGGGAAAATTCACTGAGCAGTTGTTTTTCTCTGTATTTAATTGTTCGTATTTTTTTTTGAAATCTCGCTTATTGAGATCTCTCCGTTGTCGCCAGAAATGTTGTGTATGTGATAAATGAATAAACTTATTTATACATACAAACTTATAACTTTATTACATGAAAATACAGGAGACCAAAATAGCATGACTTCAAAGCTAGGCTGTAGAATAGAGAGTGAAGAGACCTGAAATCATGACACTGGAAATACAGACAGTCAAGGTCTCTACCTACTGATAAAGTATAGTTTACATGATTACACTAATATGTAAATATACTACAATTATATTATGTAGTAAATAGTGAGATTTATACGTTTGGTTTTTCTAGAAGTTTGATATGTAGACCGCAGCATTTGTGAAGAAAAAGAAAAGTGAACAAAGGCTTAAATGTGAAGCAATAGTTTAAGTTAGCCCTAGCACTTACAGCTCCATGCCTGTTGAACAAAAGCGCGCGTACCATATGCACTTTAAAAACTATGTTGTTGACGTGTTTGCAAATTCGATCAAATCAACAATCAAACCTTTCATCCTCCTGTTAATAATAATCAAATCACTCGAATTTAAGTTCAAGTTAGACTTACTGAGGAAAAAAAATTCCCGGATCTTCAGCTTCTCAGAATGTAATCTTTTGTTGACGTCTCTTCTTTGGATTTTATTTACAAAAAAGGTTGAAAAAAGCAAACTTGTTCAATTTAATGTGATTGTGAGGGCATTCTACAACTAAATATCTAATCTACTATCTTTTTTGGGCCATGGTTTCCAGAAATTTCAAAAAAGCAATCAAACTGAATGCGGCCTATTGAAATTCCAATCCATTATCATTGCACAATTTGTACTTATTCAGTCCGTGATTTAAAACTCAGTCGTCAAAATGTCGGCTGCTTCCGAAGACCCTGTCCCGCCTCTCAGACCGGAGGAGCCCCATTTGTCTAATCCCACGTCCAACGACGCATCTACTAGTACTCCTCCTTCATCAGCAACCGATGGACCATCCACATCTTCAGCGACGACTCAAACCAGACCCCTTTTGGGGAACAACGTTCCCCCCGTTCCGACTAGTGGTGCTGTGAGATTCAGCTTGCTTACCACTATGCGTCCATCGCAAACGCCAAATCCTATTCGGGTAGGAGTAGCTGTCAACAATCCAGCCGAACCGGTGCAACCTCAAGCCGCTGCCAATAACAATAATAACGGAGAACTACCTCAACAAACTCAAAATTTATTTCACATGAGAGATCGATTGTTCCTTGCATTATTTTTTCGCGTGTCTCTAATTTACGCTCGAGCCTTTCCCCGCTCATTACGAAGATTGTTAGAATTTTGCCTTCTCATGCAATCAATCCTACTACTCATAATGCTAGCTTATATCCACATAGTGTATACGAGAACACCAATCACCTGTCTAAACGCATACCGAGAGACTTGGCCCAGAGATGGGATCCTTCGAGTCGAGATAATAAATGATCCCCCGGAGAACTACGACATTAAAAAATCTTATGAAAAAGAAGAGCAAGCCCGACAACGAAATAGCGCACAACTGAATAGTCTAGGAGATGACATTTTATCTATGATGTTGACTGCTGACTCGTAAGTGCTAAATTATACTTAACTATCTTGCCATAGCTCTGTTTTGTTTGTTTCTGTGTGCTTTGAAAATATATTTCGAGCCATTGCGGAAGCATTCTCTGACGTGGAAACACTATTCGTTAGATTACTTCTTGATCGGATCCTTTCCTATGCCAGAAATGTAATCGGCTTCCTCACTGATAGTAGTTTCGGTGCCACTGGAGTTTCTGATTCGGTCGAACCCATGCCCCCTGATGATAGAGAAAGTGATCAAAGCGGGAAAACAGATGCTCCTGAGTCTGGAGAAAATGTACCGGTGGAGCCAACTACTTCGGCCAATGAAATACTGGGGTCGGAAGGGATTGTTACGGAGGATGTCAATAGTAATACGACTCCTGATCAAGATCGCATCGTCAGGAATGAGAGTGAAATTACAGGAGGCAGTGAGAAGTCAATATCTTCTACGGAGGAGGTCAAAGCGCATGCATCAACTATGGAAGATATCGACCCTTCATTTGTAAATACTGCCAGTAGTGATGGGATTGTGAGCTCCAGTTTGACAACTTTGAATGGGGACTCTGTAGATAATATTGATACAATGGATCCAGGTAAGATTTCGAGATCAAGTTATTGTCATCGATTCGATCGAATGGATCGTTTGTAAAACATACACTGATTTTGATTTGTGTAGAGTCTCCATATTTCAATAAGACGCTGGAAGAAATCGAAATGATGAAGATGAAAGAGAAGCATGAAGAAATGGACAAAATGTTGAAGAGTTCAGTCTCTGATTTGGAAATGTTTTCACACTCAGGTGAGTTGTTTTGTAACAGCAAACGTAGCACTACCACTAATGAATTTGGGATTGTGATTTTTGTGATGAACATATATAAAAGAGAGATGGGCTAGATTGACACTAATCTATTGTTGTTCTGGGATTGAAGTTTTGGATATAATTGGTTTAGTTTGGATGATAGATCAACCATATATTGTGGAATACGCTTTGGAGTATGGATTTTTGAGATTATCTCCTGAGACTCGCCAACGATTGAATATACCTGTGAAAATTGTCACTTTGAATCCATCCAATGAATCTTGCTTCGGAGATTCCTTTAGTTTGTTCTTGTTGGAGAATTTTCTTGGATATGATGATATTTTGATGTCCAGTATAAAGAATTTAGCCGAGTCAGAGGAGAACAAAGGCTATTTAAGGTACTCTGATCCATTCAATAGTCTTTTCTTTACCTCGTCAGTTTTTATTTCCTTACGCTCTATCTATCTATATTTTTTTCTAGGAATGTTATTACTGGAGAACAATTTAGATTTGTACCAATGTGGATGGCTCGTTCAAGCTATTTTCCTGCTCTACTTATCATGCTTGTGTTTGTAAGTCAAGCTATTGACGAATTTATTTATATATTAATCATAATGAAAAATTTATTGGTCGATTCGTAGAAAATCTATCGAACGTTTATTTTTAATAGACTGTGTCCATATCCATGCTGTTGAGATATTCGCATCACCAAATCTTTATTTTCATCGGTAAGTTTTGCGACAGATGGAAAAAAATCCACATTTTTTAAATGTAGCTAAAAGGCTCACTTTTATTAGTCAATTTTTAAGGACTATATAATTTTGCAGTCGATTTGCTGAACAACATTGAAGGAGCTGGAGCCATTCATATTCCTGCCGCTCCTCTATTTACCGTGATTTTAGCACTTGTCGGTAAGATTTTTTTGCTTTCCTTCTAGAGTATTGAGTTGTACTGATTATCAGAGAATATTTGGGATAATTTTGCCACCACCATAATTAGGAGAAGTTAAATAAGTTAAATTAGTCCATGAGTGTAATTTTATCCGATCTGTCGTAGTGGATCTCGTTTGTACTTTCTCTGCCATCTGTTGTGTACAAGCTCAATAATGAGTTTCCACTCTTACAAAATGGTTTGAAGCTTTACTGCTGCATGGCTTTTCTCTAGAGAAAGTGCTATAAATTGTTAGGATATGTTATTTTCATTCATCAGTCAGTGCTACTAACGTCTGATACTAATATTCCATTTAGTTAGAGGCACAGTTTACTATATTTATTCATTCCAATTAGTCATCTCATTACGACTCCTTTTCTAATGTTTTCTAAACGCCCACAAAAATGGTAATGAGCCAAGTAGTTCATTATCCCTTACATTGTTTTAACATCCAGAGGGGAAAAATCCAGCATGTTAGCCAATTAAGAACATGCTCTAGACTTTTTTGGATTCATAGACTAATTTCCCTCCATTGCACTTAGGGATGATAAGCCCGACTGTGAACCCCGGGCTTTCTCCTCAAGCCGAGACTAGGAAAGTTGGATAAAAAATGAACAAAATATGAAATAACTGTTATTAAAAAAGTTTGTTTAATGCTTATTCAATTATGCATGCTTAAGGCACGTGGTTTTTTTGCTGAATTCGTAAACATAAATATGTTAAAAGTTAATGCCTCTTTCGTTGGTCTTGCACATCGAAATCACTTGTATCAGCATGTCTAAGAAAACAATCATTATGGCCTTGTTCATTTCATTTCCTTTTTTTAATCACTTTCACTTTGCAATAAACGTCCTAGTGATCTCATTTGACTTTAAAATCGATAATAATTATTATGATAAGTGTGGAGTCAGATCCTCCTTTTTTGGCTGCAGGTAATTTTTGTAATAAAATACGTTCGACTAGCTGATAACACATCGGATACAGTGTGTCTTTTAAGATGATAATTGATAATTTTGACATCATTCCTTTTCCTAGTTATAGTTTTTGCTAGTTTTTGGCAACAAAATATACTTTAAAATTCTTTTTTTATACATATAATTAATTATTCATGCGCATAATCCCAGTCTCGAGCTTCCCCGGGCTTGGCAATATACTCCAGGAGTATCATCCCTGATTGCACTGCAATATTTTCCCATCATGTATTGTTCGTGTCACAAAGCATTTCCTGTACAAATGGATGGTCGTCGTCGTCGTGTACCAAACTAACATTTTTTTATGCTCCCACCACCTAACTGTAACTCTGCTACAAACCATGTTGGAGAATTCCGTGTTGATAATAATGATACAAAGAACTCAGAGAGCAGAAGTAAAATTATCGACCGTGTGCTAAATGCTGTTCTCTCCCTTTTATTGGCTTAAATGAATTAATGGCAGTAATACTACCCTAGTAACTATCCATACGGCTTTGAATTTCAATCAAATGGATTTCAACCTAATGATAATAGACTATCTTTTTCTACGGCTAGAATACAATAAGTTGGTAGTGCTCCTTCTACTGGACAAGAAAATCTTTTCAAAGGGCTTAAAATATTATCTTTCGTGTGGATCTGCACACTAATATTATGTAGTCAGTCAGGCAGGAAACCCATATTGAATGACGAATTATTTTCTTTGTCCTGTGCAAGCAGTGAAACTAAGCAGTGATCCCATGCATACACTATATAGCGAGTATAAGTAATTTAGTAATAAAAGAGAAGGGAAAAACATTGGTGTGCTAAAAAATCTCATCTGTACTGTCCGACAAGGGAGAGATGATGGAAAGTAGATTTGAAATAGGAAAGACAGATGGTCGCTATATACACGGTCTCGTGCTTACTCACTATCACTACAATATGTATTCATTAGATTGGATAGGAGATATAAAACGTAGTTACAGTGTGTAGACATAGCCGCCAAAACCCAAGTACGTTTGTAGTCGAACAAGAATGGTTTATTGCACACCTCCCTAGGACCTTGTGCTAATGTAAAATAGACCTGGGTCCTGCACTATTTTTGTCCTCCAGGCCAATTTGCTCATAGTTGATTTTATTTGCATTATACGGCTCTGCGTCCTTTCATGTGGGAAAATACGAGATTCTTTGGTTGACAACCATCATCGGAATTCCAGACTGTCAGTTGGCCCTACCTTGTATGTGGGTAGCCAATGGAATTCAATCCATCTCTATCTATATTTGCTCTTTTTTTTTTAAGGGGGGGGGGAGGCTTGGAGAGTTTTTTTTACAGCAATCTATAGATTGAGAGAGAGAGAGAGCTCTCAACTGATTCCATTATTTGTCTCACACGGCCCGTTGTCACGTCTTGTTTTCAATTATCTCTGTAAAGTCAGAGTGCAGTCGTGAAAGGTGAAAACGACAAAGTACTTGTGTTATATTGTAGTCTACCATATGGTTATAGTCACAATAGGTGTAGGTTTGATGCCAATGTTTTTAGACCCCTCTGGGTTTTATTTTGTGATAATTTGTAGTGTAGTGTGTGGAGAAAATATTGGCATCTGATTCTTTAAATGTCCAGTGTGGTTTGGTTAGTAATTTACTCTCACAGTTGGTATCATAAATCAGTTAGTTGGGTATATTTTTTCTTATTCTGGCTTGCGTAAGAAATCAGTAATCAAGGTAGTTAGCATTTCTAAGCTAGCAGTAACTAAACTAACTAAACTGCATATAAATAGTAGGATTGTTTAGTTGGTTAGTTTAGGCAGTCGAGCCTAACTGCACCCTCCAATGTGAGTGCAGTGGAGAAGGGGTTTAAGTTGCGTACGAGGAGCAAGCATGTGTAATGAAATCGAGTGTGAACGTAATGAAAGAGAGCAAACCTTAAGACTGATGGTTATTTGCTGTACTTTTGTATGAAGCTTGATGAGTCGTGTGAGTGAAACTAATGCCGTAGACGTTGCATTTAATGAGTCCTTGTTTGTCACTACTATACTACTACTAACTACTCACTAGCTCAAATGAAATTAGTTGTGGTTTGATTACTTCTTTGGAGTTTGGTCAACTATTTATTTTGAAAGCTTCTCTTTGATCTTGCCAGTTTTTTGTTTGTTTTTCATGCTCAGGGGGGAAACAACACTGTTATTATTATTATGCTCATTGCACGGAGGACGTGAAAAAGTAGAATTTAATTCCATGCTTACAAAGATTTAATGAAAATGGCCAAGTTTTTTCCACCCTTGGTTCCTAACTAACTAACTAACCAAGTAATAAGTCAGTGGGACTTTGTGGCTTGGCTTAAATACTTTGAGTGGTGACAAAAACTTTGGAATCATAGGGATTAGTTAGTTAGTTAGTTAGGTTTGTCTTCAAACTATTATCCATAGGAAATGTGAGACAGTGCAGTCAGATTGATTAGTTTTGTATTGTTGGACTTGGCCATTCGTTCAAGGAAAGTTTTGGCTACAGCACATTAACTAACTAATGATAAGGAGAATCGTAGTAAGTTGTGTGTTGAAATACTCGAGTTTGCTCTTTACCCGTAGTACGGGGAATTAGTAGATAAGATCAAGCTAATTAATAGATGAGACAACTGTAAAACTATACGGAATGACCATCTTTTTTGTTTTACAATGAGGCGGATAACAGCTGTAGTAAAATATTTATGGGTTCTCTTAGTTGCTTTTTTTCTCATTTTGAAACTGCTGTGAAACTAACTAAGCTTTGGTAAGCAACCAGTTTATAAAATCTTGTATGCGGTGCTGCATTTTTTGAATGAGCTAAATTCTGCCTGCATCTTAAACTGCAAGTTAAATCTAGTGAATGGTGACTCATGATCCTATTCAACCTCACTTAAACGGAATAAATAGTGAGTACTAACTAACGATATGGTTCCAAAATAATGGATTGGATTTGGTAAAGAGAGTGGATATGTTCTCAACTAACTAACTAACTAACTAGAGTGCCAAACACTCATGCAACCAAATGGACACATGAATAAAGAATAGGGAGAAAGTTTGTTTTAGTGTGGCTGCTTACGTACTTACTTCTAGTTAGCTAGACAGTATTGGAGCTAATTTTGGGCCCTTTATTCCCTTCCTTTATGAAATAGAGTAGAATGGGCGAGGAAAGTTGGAAACTATAGCCATATGGTGAGTTACATTCGAAAGAAGCTGTAAAAATGTAATGAAATCAAGTGTGTCTCCATACGGCCACACTTTGTTGCTCATTTCCTTCTTTTTGTGCTCATTCTAGTCTGTCCTATGGGTTTAATGAACAGTTCTTAAACTGTTAGAATCCACCAAAATGAATTGTCTAGAGTGACAGTTTTTTTTCTTTCGACTAAATAACAGCTGCAGTATTTGTTTGTTAGTCATACCTATGGACATTTATTTCTGTGAGTCAATTGAATTGCACTTGGTTGTGTGTGTGTATCAATATTTGCAGACAAAAATTTTGGGAACTAACCAGCCAACTGTAGAAAAGTGCAATCTGTTGAGCTTTGCAAACAAGTTGGCTTTAGGTAGACTGTAATGGTTTGGGAATTGTGAAAAGTCTGTCTCTGAGTATATTAGTTGTTCTTTTCTGGGTGTGTAGGGAATTCTGTGTATACATAAATTTCGTTCCACAGGTTAGAATGTTTTGTAACTAATATGTATACAATAGTTTTTAGGTTGCATCAGATTGTTTGTTTTTTCGGTAAACTACAGCTGAAATGAATTATTATTTATAGATCAGGCATTCTCAGCTAATAGGCGCATGCTAGCCATCTATGAGCAAACGCGGAACCACGGTGTTTTGCTCAATGTAGAAACAAGGAACACTCGAGTTTTTGCTCTATGCAATTATCCGCGCTCAGTTTCTTCTGTGCCAAATTTTTCCCCTTGATAGCCTTGATTTCATGCATTCGTCCGTATGTAAAGCTTGTGAAGATTGTGAACGACGTTGAAGAATAGCAAAAATAAAATGTCAATTCGATTTTTCTCATTTACCGCTTCAATAATTCTATGCCATCCGGAGCTTTCCTAGTTCTATTTGTGCAACATAGATGGCCAGGCGCCTATTAGCTGAGAATGCCTGAACTATAATGGATCAATGAATTGGGAGTTCGAGTTAGATTTTTACATGCTCTCATTTTTTTAACCACATTTGACTGCGTAGTTACACACTGTGCTTGCATGAGCATCCCCTTCATTTTACTGTCTAAAATACAATGAAGGAACATGGAATTGAAAGGTGTACATTACAATTACAGAATACTTGTATGTACATGTAAGTCTTTTGCTATGTGGAGTGGAGATTTTTATGTTGAGATATGAAAGCTGACACGTTAAGTAAACAAGTTTTTGCTATGTGCCTTGTTTATGTCAAGATTTTCATGGCAAATGGATTTTTGACATTTGGTTTTAGCAAGTGAGTGACTGTATGCTATTTGTCAGCAACAGGGATGGATGTAAAGGTAAATTAATGTGTCTTTTGTACTCCTTCACTTTTATAATGGGAGCAACAATAGGGTATTCTGGGCATATTTATGTTGTGCAGTTAGTTAGTTACAGGAATGGCTGTATGCATTATTTCTTCCATGATGTCTCATTTGAGGACGAATGTTGAGAGCTCTCTCCTTTTGTACTTGCTTTTTAACAGGCCTGTATCATCTTTCTACTTTCTTGCTTTCATCCTTATTCAATTAATTACTCTTTTTGGTCTTAATCCTGCTGACTGCGAGTGAGTGAGAACGGAACACCTACTGACAGGAGGGCTGCCTATCGCGACGTCGTTCTCTTTAGGTCGTCTTACTCTACGTCGCCGTTTTTAGGTCGCCGACTCTTTAGGTCGCCGACTCTTTAGGTCGCGGTTTTTTACGTCGCCCAGAAGGAAATAAGCATGCTAGAGTAAAGTAAACAAACAGATTAAAAATAATTATAAATCAATGTTTATGCTTTAATTACAATTAAGAATTTTTAAA
>Ga0210040_10006582_pt1 | contig 14416 bp, 12 predicted proteins | sample CryGeyCG12114_NA_FD_185462 | JGI IMG/M metagenome (GOLD analysis project Ga0210040, IMG submission 185462) | Groundwater microbial communities from aquifer - Crystal Geyser CG19_WC_8/21/14_NA (SPAdes) (version 2) | ecosystem: Environmental > Aquatic > Deep subsurface > Groundwater | place: USA... | reverse complement strand
GCAGGGTAAAAATGGTCATGCCGCGGCCGCCGAGGCTGCGGGGCACGCGCCCCACCAGCAGCTCGGGTTCCAGGCGCTGCCGGGCGGCCCAGTAGCCCACCCCCACGGCGGCTACTCCAATACCGCCAGCAAACTGTATGGTAAAGAAAAACGGGCCCGGCCGGTTGTTGAGCGGCAATTCGGGGGGTAGGGGCTGTTGCGCCAGCGCCGGCCGGGCCAGCAGCGTCAGCAGCCACCACAGGTTACGACTGCGGAGTAGGTGACGCATAGGAAATGGTGTCGATATTGAATTGATTACGCCCCCAAACGGACACTATATTGTAGCGCCGCTGCTGAAAGCTGTAGGCCGTGAGGTAGGGTACGCCATCCTTGAACGGATGGGTAGCGGAGTAGCGATGCACGTGCCCGGCCAGGTGCAGCGTCACTTGCGGGCTACTGCCCACCAAGCTACCGTAAGCCGCGGTCAGGTTGGGGTCAAAGTCGCCGTCGGTAGGCGGCACGTGGCACAGGATAAGTTGGCGCTGACTTTTGGCCGTGTCAGCGAGTTGGCTGCTGAGCCAGGGTAGGTCGGGCACGTGGCCGTTGAAGGCGTATTCGCGGCTATTGGTGTCGACGCAGATAAACTTGGTGCCGGCGTACGTGAAGCTGTAGTTCAGGGGGCCGTACACGTTCTGGTAAATCTGCCGGCCGTTGCCTACCTGGTCGTGGTTGCCAATAACAGTGAAGTAGGGCACCTTCAGCTTTTGCAGGCGGTGGTGCATCCAGCGCATTTCGCGCACCAGCCCAAAGTCGGAAATATCGCCGGCCACGACCACAAAATCGATGTCGGGCTGCTGATTCACGCTTTTCACAAAGTCCTCCGCCTCATCATAAAAGCGCTGCGAATCGCCAATAAACACGAAGCGCAGCGTATCGTCCGGCGACTTGGGCTGCTGGGCCAGGCGGGCTATGTTCTGGGCCGTCAGGTGGCGCTCGGCGGCGGGCACGTGGGTTTGGTTCGGGCTGTACTCAATCAGGTTGCAGCCGGTCAGGCTCCCCAAACTCAGGGCTGCTCCGCTAACAGCTACGCGTAAAGAATGCCTCATAAGCGGATACATAGCGAAAGATAGGGTAGGAAGATAAAGCGCTGAATCTAAGGTACAGTCGCAAATCTACAAATCGAATTTCACGCCCAATGCCAGGTTCCAGATGTGGTCAAACGGCAGGCCGGAAGTATTGGCGAGCCAGCTGACCGCATACAAGTCGTTGCTCCCTAGCTCGTTGTAGAGCGCGGTAGTATGCAAATGGTTTCGAACCGTGAGCTGCCGCGCTACCCGGCCGCCCACAAACGCGCCCATCCGGCAGTAATGCCGGCCACCCAGGGTAGGACGCTGTCGACACGAGTAAAAACGTCATAACACACGTGGTCAAAAACCAAGACAAGGCCGCGCCTACGGCCTTAAATCAGCTTACTATACCAGCTGGGTGGCGAAGAGTTATATACTACAGCGTGTTGAGCCCCGCAACTCCTTTGCTAACAGACGCGGCGTTTCCTCCTAATCATGGCTTTCTGACGGGTGACGAAACAAAAAAAGTAGCTGACGCAATCCGGAAGAAATGCTGAGTTTCCAGAAAATAGTTTTGGTAAATGTCCTACTCGTCTAAGTATTGATGCACAAATTTGATGGCCATCGAGCCTTCGCCTACTGCCGAGGCTACCCGCGCCATGGCGCCGGTGCGACTGTCGCCGGCGGCGAACACGCCGGCCACGCAGGTTTCGAGCAGGTAGGGCTCCCGGTCGCGTTTCCAGGAACTGGCAAAGCGCTGGTCGGCCACGAGGTTGGGCCCCGTGAGCAGGTAGCCTTTCGCGTCGCACATGACCAGGTTGCACACCCACTCGGTGCTGGGCTTAGCCCCGATGAACACGAACAGCGCCCGCGCGGGCCGGGTTTCCACTTGCCCGTTCACGTCAATTACTACTTCTTCCAAATGACCATCGCCGCGCACTTCCCGCACCTGCGTAAAGGACATCAGCTCCACGTTGTCGGTCTGGGCTAGCTGCTCGATGAGGTAGGCTGACATGCTGGCCGCTAGCGACTCGCCCCGAATCAGGATGAACACGCGCCGGGCGTAGGTGGCCAGGTACATGGCTGCCTGCCCCGCCGAGTTGCCGCCGCCTACAATGTACACGTCCTGCTGGTCGCAGGAACGGGCCTCGGTGCGGGCCGCGCCGTAGTACACGCCCGCGCCAGTCAGCTCGTCGATGCCGGGTACTTCCAGCTTGCGGTAGCTCACGCCGGTGGTCAGCACCACGGCGCGGGTGCGCACTTCGCTGCCGTCGTTCAGCGTCAGTACTTTGTAGCTGCCGGCCTGCACGCATAGGTTTACTACCTCGCGCGGTGCCAGCATTTCGGCACCCAGGCGGGTGGCCTGCGCCCAGGCCCGGTGGGCCAGCTCGGCGCCGCTCAGGCCCGTTGGGAAGCCTAGGTAGTTTTCGATGCGGGTGCTGGTGCCGGCCTGTCCACCAAAGGTTTGCTGCTCAATAACCAGCGTTTTCAGGCCCTCGGAAGCGCCGTATACCGCCGCCGCCAGCCCAGCCGGACCGCCGCCTACTACCACCACGTCGTACAGCTCCTGGGAGGCCTGGGCCGGCAAGCCGATTTTGGTGGCTACTGCCGCCCGCTCCGGCCTGGCCAGCGTCGTGCCGTCCTCAAAAATGATAACCGGCAGCTCGGCCGCCGTGTGGCCAGTGCTGTCGAGTAGGGCTACCGCTTCGGGGTTCGACTCAAAATCCAGCCACTGGTAGGCGACCATAAAGCCGGCTAAAAAGTCCTTCAGCTCGTGCGAAAGCGGCGACCATTGGAACCCAATCAAGCGCACGCCCTGGAAGCGGGGCCGGTATTTGGCTTGCCAGGCCGTCAGCAAATCGTGCAGGGTAGGGTAGAGCAGCTCTTCGGGCGGGTCCCAGGGCTTCATGAGGTAGTAGTCGAGGCGGGCATCGTTGATGGCCCGAATGGCGGCCGCCGTGTCGGCGTAGGCCGTGAGTAGCACCCGCTTGGTATCCGGAAAAAACTCGCGCGACCGTTCCAGCAGTTCCACGCCCTCTATGCCGGGCATCCGCTGGTCGGCCAGTATCAGGGCCAGCGGCTCTTGGCGGGTGTGCAGCTCGCGCAACGTTTCCAGCGCCTCGTTGCCGGAGCTGGCGCGCAGGATGCGGTAGTCGCGCCGAAACTCGCGCCGCAAGTCCCGGTCAATAGCGCTCAGCACCTGCGGATCGTCGTCAACGGCGAGGATGATTGGTTTTTTGTCGGTTGCCATAGGAGGAGGTGTGTGGTGAAGAGTAGAGGCGGGTTGTACGCGCCCGTCGTTGCTAGTGAAAGGGGCGAGATGGAAGGCGTTCAGCGGCGTATCGTTCAACGACGGGCGCGTGCACCGTGCCCCTACACCGGGAGCCAGGCGCAAAACTCCGTGTGGCCGGGTTCCGAGTGTACTTCTAGCTTGCCGCCGTGGTTGTCGATGATGCGCTGGGCAATGTCGAGGCCGAGGCCGGAGCCTTCGCCGGCTTGCTTGGTCGAGTAGAACGGCTCGAAGATACGCGGTAGCACGTCGGCCGGGATGCCGGCGCCGTTATCTATAATAAAGACCCGCACAAAGCCGCCCTCTGCCCGCGCGCGCAGCGTGATAATGCCGCCCTGTTCGGGCAGCGCGTCAATGGCGTTGTCGAGCAGGTTGGTCCACACTTGGTTGAGGCTGCTGACCTGTCCGCGCACCTTGGGCAGCTCCGGCGCAAAGTCGCGGACTACCTCAATGTGCTTGTGCCGCAGGGCGTAGCTGAGCATATTCAGCGTGCTGAGTAGACCTGCCGTCACGTCGAGAGGGGCGTGGTCGGTTCCACGGTCCATGTGGGAGTAGGTTTTCACGTCGCTCACCAGCTTGGTAATGCGGCTACCAGCTTCCTGAATATCGCGCAGCAGGCGCTGGGTGCTCAACTGGCCGGCCAGCCAGGCAAAGGCGGCAGGGCGGGCCTCGGCAGGTAGCTGCTCGGCCATGGAGGTTAGCTCGGGTATCGCCAGCTCAGCCTCTAATAAACTGGCCGCCAGCGTATAGCCATCGGGTACGCCCTGGTCCTCTAGCCAATCTACCAGGTCGTCTTCGCGGTCGGCGCACTCCAGCGCCGACATGGGTGTGGCCGTGCTGAGCGGGGCCGTGGAGGCCAGGGCCGTAAGCTGGGTGAGAGCGTCCGGGTCGAGGCAGTGCAGGCCCAGCTCGCGCAGGAGGGAAGGTAGGGCGGCCGTCTTTTCGCTGAGCGTGTCGGCGGCGCGGGCAATGGCGGCGGCGGGGTTGTTCAGCTCGTGAGCCAGGCCAGCCGAGAGCTTCCCCAAGGCCCGCAGCTTGTCGTCGCGCTCTTGGGCGCGGGCCTCGTTGCGGGCCCGGTCGCTCATCAGCCCCACCAGGCGCTGCACCAATTCGGGACTTACCTGCTCCAGCTCCGGAAAATGGTCGCGGTGCAGCATGTATACTTCCGAATCGGCAGCGGCCACGCCCTCGCCGCTGTAGGTGCGCAGGCGCGAGTAGGGCAGCAGTCCGCTCACCTGCCCCGCTTCAATCCGAAACAGCGGCTCGCGCTGTCCGTTGCGCATGGAGTAGAGCTGCATGCTGCCCCGCAGCCAGGCCGTGAGATAGTCGGCCGGGTCGTCGGGCCGAATGACAACGTCGCCGGCCGCGTAGGTGCGCACCTCGCCGTGGACCAGCAGCCAGTCGAGCACGGCCGGCGGCAGATCGGCGAAGGTAGGGATGGTGGTGAGCTCGGCGGCGGTGAGCGATGTAGGCATCGTAGTGAAAATGAATGCGGTAAGAAGTAGAAAACCAAGTGCTCCACACAGAGGTTTTTGCGGAGCTTCACAGATCCGTAAAAACCCGTTTCTTGCTAAACTTTTTGGCGATTTGCAGCATTCTTTAGTACTGTCCTTTCTTCTGCTACTCCCTGTCATCCTAGGTCTGCGAAGGACCTTCTCACGCCAGAACAACTACGTGTTGGATAGTCACTATCTGGCGTCAAGCGTTCTAACGCGACAAGGTTCTTCGCAGGCTCAGCATGACAGGTGACTTTTTATTACTTCCTTTTTTTCACTATGGCCAAGCTTAAAACTCTCTATTTCTGCCAGAACTGCGGCGCACAATCTGCCAAGTGGATTGGTCGCTGCCCCAGCTGCGGTGAGTGGAATACCTACGTTGAGGAAGTTGTACAAAAAGCGGACACCCAGGCGGCAGGCTCCTGGAAGCCGCCCACAGCCGTTGCCGTTGGTAGTAACAAGGTAGCGAAACCCCGGCCGGTCAGCGAAATTCACTTTGAGGAAGAAGCGCGCATCATCACCCAGGATGGCGAGCTGAACCGCGTGCTGGGTGGCGGCCTAGTGCCAGGCTCGTTGGTGCTGATCGGGGGCGAGCCCGGCATCGGTAAAAGCACGCTGATGTTGCAGATTGCCATGTCGCTGCACCGATTAAAGGTGCTTTACGTGTCGGGTGAGGAAAGCGAGCAGCAGATTAAAATGCGCGCCGAACGCCTCGGCGACCAGCATCCCGGCTGCTACATCCTCACCGAAACCAACACCCAAAACATCTTCAAGCAGATCGACCAACTCCAGCCCAACGTACTCATCATCGACTCCATCCAAACGCTGCACTCGGGGTTGGTAGAGTCGGGGGCGGGCTCGGTGAGCCAGGTGCGCGAGTGCACCGCCGAGCTGCTGAAGTATGCCAAGGAAACCGGCGTGCCAGTCCTACTCATTGGCCACATCACCAAGGATGGCAGCATTGCCGGCCCCAAAATCTTGGAGCACATGGTGGATACGGTGTTGCAGTTTGAGGGCGACCGGCACCTGAGCTACCGCATTCTGCGCACCACCAAAAACCGCTTCGGCTCTACCTCCGAGCTGGGCATCTACGAGATGCAGGGCGCCGGCCTGCGGCAGGTGAGCAACCCCTCCGAAATTCTGCTCTCCCAGCGTAGCGGCGAGTCGCTCAGTGGCATGGCCATTGGGGCCACGCTGGAAGGCAACCGCCCCCTACTGGTGGAGGTGCAGGCGCTGGTAACGCCCGCCACCTACGGCACGCCCCAGCGCAGCAGCACCGGCTTCGACAGCAAGCGGCTGCAAATGCTACTGGCGGTGCTAGAAAAGCGCTCGGGCCTGCGCCTGGGCCAGCACGATGTGTTCTTGAACATCGCTGGGGGCCTGCGCCTCGACGACCCCGCCCTGGATTTGGCGGTGTGCGCCGCCGTGGTATCCTCTTTGAATGACGTGCCTATCCAGGGAGAAATCTGCTTAGCTGCCGAGGTAGGATTAAGTGGGGAAATCCGGGCGGTAAGCCGGCTAGATCAGCGCCTGACCGAGGCGGAGAAGTTGGGTTTTGCCGAGATGTATATTTCTCAGTTCAATGCTCGTGGGTTGGACCTGAAACGGTACGGTATTCGCGTGCAGCCTGCTGGTCGACTTGATGAAGTGCTGAATGGACTTTTTGGTTAATATATGTGAATGCGATAAGTTTTGAGACGGCTACGAAAAAAGACTTTGCATAGATGTTATTATCTGAATTTAACTATTGTATCTTCGATTAATAAATTGTCTTTTACTTAGAATTGTCTACCGGCTGGCTTTTGATCTTCGAAGCTTGCAGTAGAAGAATTCCGGGTTTACAGTCTCGGCATCCGATTTTTTTAATCTGTACCAATGGCTTACCTATTCCGTATTTTTATCTTTTCGCTTCTGGGAGCCTGGTGTTTGGCACCTTCGGTAGGGCATGCGCAGGGCACGGTGACTATCACTGGGAAAGTCAGCGGCAAAACAGTTGACACAGTGGCCGTGTCGTTTCGCGACAATCCGCTTGATCCGAAAGAGCACATTACCTATGCTCGACTTAATGATAAGGGCGAGTTTCGGATGGCGGTGCCCGTAAATGGCCCTACCCGCGCCGACCTAGTCTACGACGATGATGTGACCGAGCTGTACCTAGAGCCCGGTGACGCCATGGAAGTGCGCTTCAAAGGCAGCGGCCTGGCTACTTCCGTTAAGTATAAAGGCCGGGGCAGCGAGGCCAATACATATGTGTCGGACCTAGACGAGCAGTTCATTGAGAACGACGGTTTGCAGGTACTTCCCGATAACATTACCCTCTACGAACCGGGCTTTGTGACTTTTCTGGACTATCGGCGCAAGCAAGAGGAGAAGTTTTATGAGCGTAACATGCAGGACAATCAGTTCTCGCAGGCTTTCCGCGACTATGCCAAGGCAACTATTACCTACAGTTACGCCAACGACCGCCTCACGTTCCCCGACTTGCGCGAACAGGTGGTACCCACCGAAGGACGCATCAAACTGTCGCCTGCCTACTACGATTTCCTGAACGACCCCAAGCTGATTAACAACCCAACTGCTACGCAAAGCGAGTTGTATCAGGAATTCCTGTTGAACTACGTGCACTACCTGGCTACCAGCACCAACCATCAGCGCACTGACCCCGACTTTTTCCAGGTCTGCTACGAGCTGGCTAAGAAGCAGTTATCGGGGCCCGTGAAGCCCATCATTCTGGGTCGGGTATTGCAGGAGTCGTTTCGGTTTGGCCACGTGAAGCAGTCGGCGGCCATGCTGGAGGACTTCCAGACATTTGACCCCAAGAATACCTACTACCCCACACTGGTGCACGACTTCGAGGTGCACAAAGCGTTTGCCATTGGCGCGCCCGCACCCGATTTCCACCTGGTATCTACCACCGGCGACACGGTGTCGCTGCAAAAATTCGCTGGCAAGCTAGTGTACATAAACTTCTGGCGCACGACCAGCGGCCTGAGTTTGCGCGACTTACCTTACGCCGTTGACTTGGCTAAGAAGTTTGAGGACAAGAATATCGTCTTCCTCAATATTGCCCTCGATGAGAACGAGGGCGCCTGGAAGCAGTTGGTAATCAGCCGGAAAATGCCGGGTGTGCACGTGCGGGCCAGCGGTGGGCTATGGTCGGCTATTGCGCAGGCCTACGGCGTACAGGATGTGCCTACCTACTTCCTGCTAGCTGAAGACGGTACCTTCCTGAACACCAAGCCGAAGCGCCTGAGCAGCCGCGCCGCCGTCGATGAAATCAAAGAGTCGTTTGGTAAAGCCAGCACGTATTCCAGCAATATGCCCGCCCTCAGTACGGGGAAGTAGAGGAGTAAAGAGTTAGGAGTGAAGAGTTAAAAGTTGACGTTGATTATCATGCAGCGTCGACTTTTAACTCTTCACTCCTAACTCTTTACTGTCAATGCCCGGCGTACCAATCGTAGCCGCGCTGAGCCCAATAGTCAGGGGGGCGTTGGGTAGGGAAGGAGATACTGCCGATACGCTTGAGGTATTTGATACCGTACTTAACCGGGGCGACGAGGCGCAGCGGCGCTCCGTGTTGGAGCGTGAGGGGCTGACCATTCATCTCGTAGCAGAGTAGGGTTTGAGGATGCAAGGCGCTTTGCCTGTCCAGGCCCACGTAGTACTGCTGATCGGGCGTCGTGAGGTAGGTGTACGGGGCTTCGGCAGCTGCTGGCGCATAGCGCGCCACAAAATCGGCGAAGCGGGCGCCGGCCCAGTGCACCACCACGCTCCAGCCTTCAATGCACTTAAGCTCCGTGGTCATCTCGACCCTGGGAAGGGCCTGAATATCAGCCAAAGTGAGTGCGCGAATGCCACCAGCCGAGTCCGTTTGTACGCGCAAGCGCCAGGCAGCTGGATCGAAGTTGCCCCCGAGCCCTACCTTGCCATTGTAGCGTGGCTCTTGGGCCTGACTGCGCGGAAATACCGGGGCTAAGTGGGCATTGCTAAAGTACTCGCTGGCTAACTGCCCGTTGGCGTTCAAAATGCCACGCAAGGGCCAGGGCGTGCCGTTGGCGGCGGGGCGCGTCACGAGCCAGCGCCAGCCGCCCAGGCCCGCCAGCGCGGCTACCCCACCCACCAGGAAAGCCCGCCGGGAACGGCGTTGCAGCTCGCGCTGCACGGCCTCGTCGGTAGAAGGAGAAGATGTTGAATCAGCCATGGGTAGCAGGTAGGGGACTACGTGTCAAATACATACTCATCTTAACAATGGGTGCGGGTAGCTTTCAGGCTGACGAGTAATCCGGAAATCATTCGGCCTTGGCCGTTTCACGCGTTACCGGGGTAGGCCCGTTTATGACCCCCACGCCGGCTATCATCGAGCGGAAATTATTCCAGCCGGCGCGCACTACTTGCGCCACGTGAATAACGAAGAAGACCACGTAGCCTATCGTCAGAATAAAGTGCTCGGCCCGCGCCCAGGCGTAGCCGCCCAGCGCCGTTGTGAGGCCAGCAAACTGGGTCGGCTTGTAAATGGCAATGCCCGTGAGTAGGGAGCCTACCCCCATGATAATGACCAAGGTGTAAGCAATTTTCTGCGCTCCGTTGTACTTACCTTGGAGCGGTGCCGTTTTGCGTAGGCCCAAGTCGTAGAGCGTTACGTACACGGCATCGCGCAGGGAGTGACGGCTAGGTAGCAGGTGGCGCCACTCGCCCAAAATGGCCGTGTAGAGCACATACAGCACGCCGTTGATGGCAAACAGCCACATAAAGAAGAAATGCAGGGCCATGCCCTCGGCCAGCCGGAACGGCACGTGCAGCGCCTGGTAGAATGACTTGGGAAAGAACTTCAGCAGGGTGGTATCACCCCAGCCAATGCGGTACACGTCGTTGGCCCAGTAAATGAGCAGGCCGCTCCAAATCATGAGGGTCAGCAACGGGAAATTCACCCAGTGAAACCACCGGATAGCCAACGGGTGCTTCTCATATAGTTGCTTCATACGGCAAATGGGAGGAAAGCGTGAGGTAACTACTCATCAGTGAACAGCTAAGAAGATGCGCCTCGCAACGAAGCACCCTTACCTTTCCGCTGCAACGAAAATAAGGATTACTCCTGGTAGAGATGCTTCTACACGGTTAACGAAGGTGAAAGCACGAAGTCTAATAGCGCTAAATGAATGGCTGAATAGCTGGGGTAGGCGGTGTGTAATCGTTTGATAATAGGATGTTTAATTAACGACATTGTCGGCCAGGCGGACACTGGCGACACCCACGATGCGGTGGCTCGGCAGCTGCTGCACCAGTACTACCGCGCGCATGTTGGCCGGCTGCCACTGCGGATTTTGGGGCAATGCAGGCGTGGCCGCGAAGGTACCAGCGGGCCCTACCTCGCCCAGCGTGCGCAGCTCTCGCACCACCGCCGGGTGGCGCAACAGACGCCCCGCGTTTTCGTCCCGCCCTACCTGCGTTGACAGGCCGGTTTCGGTGAGGGCCAGCAGCACGGCCGTGCGGCCGGCCGGGGCACCGCTCACCTGCACGCGTAGCGTACCGGAGGCAATGGTTGCCTGCACGGTGGCGCGCGGTGCGCGGGCGGCCGCAGCAATGGCAGCTAGTAGCGCGGCACGCTTGCTGCCTACCATTTCCTGTTGCCCATTTACCACTGCTTGGGGCGTATATACGCCCGAGCCTAGCTGCTGGGCGTACGCCCGTTGCCGCTCGGTGTAGGCGGGCGCCGAGAAGGGGTCGCGCCAGCCCAGCCGGTTCCAGTAGTCCACATGCTCACTCAGGCTGATAATTTCGGCACCGGGCACGGGTTGGATGCGCTCTAGCTCCAGCAATAGGGCGTCGGCGGCCGGGCAGCTGGAGCAGCCTTCGGACGTGAAGAGTTCGACCACTACCGGTACGCGCGAGGCGGTAGCCGCTGGGGTAGCGGGGCCGCTACGCAGCAGCCCTACTCCTATGAGTAGGGCGGAGGAAAGAAGAAAAGGAAAGTAGTTCATTATCAAGCAAGTGAAGCCAGTTTAACTCAACAAGCGGCTTCGCAGTAAAGTTGTTTTGAGTAGTCATTCAAAACGAAATGGCTTGTCTATCAATTGTTGTTAGGTATTTGTCAATCTTTTACCCAAAACAAACAGCTATAAACAAAAGGCCTTCATTTAAATCAACGACATGCACTAAATGAACGGATGACTAGTCGACTTATTTTCAGGCAACTACAGAATGCCGCGCTACTTGAGGCTACCTCAGCAGTAGGGCTGTTTGAGGTAGGCGCCGCAAGTCTGCCGCGGGTTGCCGACCTTTGCTTTCCCATGGCTACTCTGCTCCGCGACACGCTCAACCTGCTTTCCAAGACCACGCCCCGCCGGGCCCTGAATACGGGGCAGGTGGTAGGCGGCTACGTGTTGAGCAAGCTCACCGGCAAGGCTCGCCATTGGGGCCTACCTATGGCTCTGTCCTTTGAGCCCACTACCAGCTGCAACCTGCGCTGCCCGGAGTGTCCCAGCGGCCTGCGCTCCTTCACCCGGCCCACGGGCATGATGCCCGCCGACCTGTTTCGGCGGACGATTGACGAGGTAGCGTCGCGGCTGTGGTACCTGATTTTCTACTTCCAAGGCGAGCCCTACCTGCATCCAGAGTTTTTGGAGCTGGTGAAGTACGCCGCCGACAAGGGTATTTATACCGCTACCAGTACCAACGCCCACTACCTCAACGACCAGAATGCCCGCCGCACGGTGGAAAGCGGCCTCGACCGCCTCATTATCTCCCTCGACGGTACCACCCAGGAAGTGTACCAGCAGTACCGGGTAGGCGGCAAGCTAGATAAGGTGCTGGAAGGCACCCGCAATATTATCCGGTGGCGCAAGGAGCTGAAGTCGAGCACGCCACGGGTAGTGTTCCAGTTTCTGGTGGTGCAGCCCAACGAGCATCAGATGGAAGATGCCCGGCGCATGGCCAACGAGCTGGGCGTAGACGACGTGTGGTTCAAGACGGCGCAGATTTACGATTATCAGAACGGCTCGCCCCTCATTCCGACTATCGACTACTACTCGCGCTACCAAAATAACGGCAACGGCACGTATAGTATCAAGAACCGCCTGCTGAACCACTGCTGGAAAATGTGGCACTCCTGCGTGATTACCTGGGATGGCTTGGTGGTGCCGTGCTGCTTTGATAAGGATGCGGAATACCGCCTCGGCGACCTGAAAACCCAGACCTTCCGACAACTGTGGGGGGGAGAAAAATACCGTCGTTTCCGGGCGGCGCTCCTCAAAGGCCGCGACCAGATTGAGATGTGCCGTAACTGCACCGAGGGCACCAAAGTGTGGGGGTAGGGCACTTTGGCCAGACGAAGTGGCACTGATTTCGTTACCTTACCCTTATCCCCTTACCTATCTGATCGGCGACGGAGCCATAAGGATAAACGAATTACACGGAGCTTCTATGTTTGGAATAACGGATTTTCAACGTGCCTTTAACTTGCTATCAAACAAGCTGGTACGGTGGGTGCAGCAGTTTATTCTGCTGCTGCCCAACCTGCTGATTGCGCTGGTAATACTGGTAGTCACCTACTTCGTGGCGCGGCTGGCGCGGCGGATTGTGAGCAATGTGCTACCCCGCGTATCGCACAGCGTAACGCTCAACAACCTGGTCGAAACCATTGCCTACGTGGGTGTGCTGCTGATTGGCACGTTCTTCATGCTGGAAGTGCTGAGTCTGGATAAAACGGTTACGTCGTTGCTGGCCGGGGTTGGTATCATTGGCTTAGCCCTGGGCTTTGCCTTCCAGGATATTGCCGCTAATTTTATCAGTGGCATTATCATCGCCATTCAGCGGCCCTTCACCGTAGGGGACGTTATTCAGACGGAATCCTACTTCGGAACTATCGAAAGTATCAACCTGCGCACGCTGGATTTGCGGCAGGTAACCGGCGAACTGGTGCGCGTGCCCAACCGAAAAGTGTTCGAAAGCTCCGTCATCAACTTCACTGTGACTACCCACCGCCGGGTAGACGTGGAATGTGGCGTGACCTACGATGCCGACCTGGAGCAAGTGCGCGAAGTGGTGACGTCCTCGATGAAGGGCTTTCCTAATATGCTGACGGAACGCCCATTGGAGGTGATGTTCACAGGTTTTGGTGATAGCTCCATCAACTTCACCCTGCGTTTCTGGATTCCCTACCGCAAGCAGGTTGATTACGTGGGGGCCAAGAGTGAGGCCATTATGCGCATCAAGCGGTCTTTCGATCAGGCGGGCATCACCATTCCGTTCCCGATCCGTACACTCGATATCTCCCCCGAATTATTGGAGGAGGTCAGCAAAAAGCTCGTGCGCAACCAATCGGCGCAACCCGAATAACTGATTCCGGCGTCCGAATTTCCGCCCCTACCTTTCCACCTAAGCCATGAAGCTATTCCTTGGTCTTTCCAGTTTGCTAGTGCCCACGGCACTGATTTTAGCGGCCGGTTCCCCTCATACAGCCAGTAGGGGCGCGGTCGTTGTTTCCGCTATTATGCCCGATACTACTCGCGCTTCGGCCCATTCCCTGATAGCTGCCTCCACCACGCCGCAACTGATTGCCAAGCAGTTTGCCTTCACGGAAGGGCCCGCGGTCGACCGCCGTGGCAACGTGTTTTTCACCGATCAGCCCAACAATACCATCTGGAAGTACGGCACTGATGGCCAGCTTTCCTTATTTCTGAAGCCGGCCGGTCGGGCCAACGGGCTCTACTTCGACCGCCACGGCAATCTGCTGGCCTGCGCCGACGAACACAACCAGCTTTGGTCCATCAGCCCCGATAAGAAGGTGACGGTGCTACTGAAGGATGTGCAAGGCAAGCGCCTGAACGGCCCAAACGATGTGTGGGTGCGGCCTAAATCGGATGGCATCTACTTCACCGACCCCTACTACCAACGGGACTATTGGACGCGTACCCAGCCCGAAATGGTCGGGCAAAAGGTCTACTACATGGCCAATGCGCAGGCGGCGCCTGTGGCGGTAGAAGACCAGATGGTGCGACCCAACGGCCTGATCGGAACCCCGGACGGTCGCTATCTGTACGTGGCCGACATTGGGGCCGGCAAAACCTACCGCTACCAGCTGGCCCCCGATGGGCACCTGACGGATAAGCAGCTATTCGTAGAACAGGGTTCGGATGGCATGACGCTGGACAGCCAAGGCAACGTTTACCTCACCGGCAACGGCATAACCGTTTACAGCCCTACCGGCCAGAAGCTGGCCCATTTCGACGTGCCCGAAAAGTGGACCGCCAACGTCTGCTTCGGCGGTAAGGACCGCAAAATGCTCTTCATCACCGCCTCCGAAGCCGTGTATAAGCTGCCCATGCGCGTAAAAGGAGCGTATTGAGCGGGAAGGGGTGAGGTTGTGAGGGTGAGTAAAGTAATTGGTCATCCTGACGAAGGAAGGACCTTAGGCCCGTTGAACAAGTCACTAGTGCGTCAATCGTTTGTGCGGGATAATGTTCTTCGCAAGCCCAGAATGACAACGCATTCCTTCACCACTTTCCCCTTTTGTATCTTTGCCTGGCTCTGCCAACCCGGCGGCGTTGCGAATTGTTATCAACTATGGAAAGAGAAGTACGGGTGCG
>Ga0210040_10006581_pt1 | contig 14416 bp, 5 predicted proteins | sample CryGeyCG12114_NA_FD_185462 | JGI IMG/M metagenome (GOLD analysis project Ga0210040, IMG submission 185462) | Groundwater microbial communities from aquifer - Crystal Geyser CG19_WC_8/21/14_NA (SPAdes) (version 2) | ecosystem: Environmental > Aquatic > Deep subsurface > Groundwater | place: USA... | reverse complement strand
GGTAGGTATGCTCACCTTTTTTCTAGTCTAGATTGGCGTTGAAGTATGGCACTCTCCATATAGTGTAGCGGGACTCTACATCTGGTAAACCCTTTAGAAAGGAACCAGAAGTGGTGAAATATAACTAACTACAAGTGAGCCCCAGTGCACAAGCTGTATGTATACATATATTGTGTGTGTAGAAAAATCTCAATGCTGTGTACAGTCCTTAACTAACTAACTAACTAACAAACTTCCATATATTCTTAGTTTGATCAGTGTGCCAAAAAAAACTAGTCAGGCAAGTATGTCCAATTATTACAATTTACAAATTGTGACTACATAGTAGAATTGTCCCATTCACATAATTTTGAGTTGTGGGGGTGAAAGAGAACCATTTTGTGTGGATCCGATATTACGCATTGTAATTATAGCACATGATTTAAAATTTGCTCTCATTGTGCTTAGCTATTATAGTTACTAACTAACTACTGACTATAGAGAATACACGGAAAATTGTACCATATGTGTGCGACTTTGCACCTTTGAACCACACAATGACTGACTAGCCATTATTATCAACTCCCCTGTTATTTACATTGGTTTGCACATTCGCTCCATCGTTTGCATTGCATGTATGTAGACAACATCTGCTCACGTGTGTGTGCGGCATCATTCATATTCTATGATGGGTCGACTAATACAATAACTAGCTATTCTTTTTCCAAGGGCTTGCAAATAGAGACCCGTTTTGGACTCATGACATGAACTAGAGCAAATTCTACGCATCAAATCTTCTTTTCAAATGGTTGACCAATATGTGTTTTAATTTTATGGCAAACAAAAATACTGTACTGGGGCTAACTAACTAAAAGTAAGTTTTGGATACTTTTTAAACCCAAATATTCGATTGATTCATCGATGTATGAATTGTAGGACAGTTATTTTTGTGCGCGCAAAACTGAAACCGGAGAAGATTCATTACATAGACCCTTGATGCCGGTATCATGGCAACTAACTAACTAACCAACTAATTTACTTAGTTAGTTAGTTACTAAACCAACCCTACACCGATCATATGTGATGAGTGTTGAAAAGTGGTTGCGCTACAAACATAAATACTTGAATCACCCGGAGCGCTCCCTTTTGTTTTGTGACAAGAGCCTAGCCAATGATTATGATTCCCTGGCCATTGTCCCCACACGGGAAAGCCAACCTGTTACACATTATATTGTTTCATTGTATGTATGCAACTATATCTAATGTACACTCAGTCAGTCTGACGGGAGAAGTGAAAGGTTCCCGAAAAATTCTCCTCTTTGGCCAGACATATGTATGGATTCATTGTGTCAAAAACACATGGAGAAAGGGTATGGCTCTATCTAGTTGATTGCAGTAAATTCATGCATGCACTCCTCTCTGACTGTCCATAAAGTTTGGGTCCATGTGACTGCATTATTGTGGCTGGAAGGAAAACTAACTTTACATTGGTGATGATAATGCCCTTTTCTTCTTCTGGACGAGACAACAAGGAAAAGGGCTGGGACCCCTGATGAGCTAACCCCTGCTGGGGAACACCGATCAACCGCTCCCACAACACAACAATACAATCTCATCTCACCCCCATTTGCATTTCTAATTCACAACGAGTTCAACCCAAAGGTTAAACGATATCCAAACTCATACATAGGGAAGAGCACATTTTCGACTAAACTCACTCACTGGAGTTGCTGCTGTATGGGATATGATGAGAGTTGTTTTCAATCTGAGTTGGTCAGTAGTTGTATTAAATGTTCGAAGTGAATCGTAGTATTCTCCTTTTCTCGTTACGAACCACAACATAGTAAGAGTAGCGATCTAAGTCTTCAGTATTGAAAGATGCGGATTTATGAAAATAATTATGCATGGCGTATTTGCTTTCAACGGCAAAATGTTTTATTTCCAAATGAAATTTTCGTCGCTCTTGACTTGGCATTGCACACATTCAGCTTAAAAGTAGTAAAAAAATATTCAATAGTGATATAGTTTCACAAAATTTCAAATCACTTTTACGATAGAATTAAGAAAATCCATCTTTATATATACTATCCTCTAGTTTTGTTAACTGGCTACCATAACATTTCTGTAATAAAGTTCTCTCCGATCTAACCTACTAGCTGCATAGAAATTTTTTTTTGCAACCCAAACTCCGTGCTGCCATTTTTTCCCCTTTCCCAGTCAGTATCCAAACCAGCGTCCAAATCTGACAAACTCATCAACTTTAATTTACCAATTATGACCAAATGAAAAATGCTCACTTACCATTCAATGTGATAAAGAAACCTACTAAATCATAATATAGCCACACTTTATGATGGTAGCAGACAAAAAAAGTCTACAAATTACCATTGGTTGATCAATTCACAGTTTGTATACAAGTACAAAAGTCAATTGTCTGTCAGCTCACGGTTTGAATAATAAATGTATTCCACATTCATGACTACTTATGATATCAATTCAATTCCTACAGAGCTCATCATCTTATACCCACAAACATATACAAATAGGTCTTGTGTTCATTTATAAAAACATGACATACACGCCACCACTTGACTGTATATATAAATAATATCATTTCCCAGTCTACCTACACTAACTACCAAAAACATTAACCTCTATACTATGCCCATTCATCATGAAAAAAAACGTTCCTTCACTTTCTTCCCCATCATATGACATCAAGTAGTGATGGTGTAAAAATAAGTGACATGATCCTATGTACATAAAGTTATACACACATTCATAATATACTACATGTAATGTCCCTACAATGTCAGTCATCAAAACTCATACAAAAGTGATGATAATAAATTGCTCCGTCCACCTTTATATAGTGTGAATATGGGAATCCAGTTAAACCCACACACTTTATATGCTAGGTAAGTCACCTCTTAGCTAGTGTGTGTGGAAAATATAATAGAAGGGATGAGTAAACTTATTATTATTGTACTCGCTCGTGTCATTCATATAAACAACATGATGGAAAAGTTCCCATGCCAAATCTATGGCACGAGGTGATCAAACCGCATGAAAAAAAAATTGTTCATGTGGTTTTTCACCTTCCCATGGTCAAAATCATTATTTAATGCTAACTTAGTTAGTAACCAACAAACTAAACTATCTACACTTTAGTAAGATATATGAGCGGATATACAACTCTTGTTTAACGTGGAAACTAGTACAGGTGCATGTCATCAATTATGGAGCTACTTGTGTCGTCAATAATTTTCCCTATCTGACTTTTTTATTCGACTCCAAAATTATTCCCAGTGTACGTTGGGGCAATATATTATGCAAATGTTTAAGATTCAATCGTAATAAGGCATTTCCTGTCTTCATTAGGGGAGCAGATAAGCAGGTTATGTGAGAATGAGATTTTTTTATCTACAAAGTTAGTGAGTTAGTTAGTGACTGAGGGAGTTTTTTTTTGTATTCAAGTCGAACTCAGTTGATTTTGTCAATTGTTGTCATGGCTGCTTAAATGTGAAGCGAGCCGTGATGGCTCACTTGAAAGAAAGTTGTGAAAGGTATGGTGACAGGACTTGGAGAGAGGTGGCCAACTGAAGCAAATGTACAGCAGCCGTGTAGTCACAGTGGATGACCTATGAACTACAAGGAATATTATTTTCTTTGTGCCAGAGCAGTTTGAAAGAGCAGGGTTTCTGGATTTGACAGTAAAACTGTCATGCTTGATTAACCATGTCATTCCACTTTTTTGTGGTAGTTTTGAAATCATTGTTGGTTAGTAAGTTAGTTAGTTAAAGCATATTGCCATCATGCAAAATATGAAAAGGGAAATTTTCCCAGTTTCTAATATTATACTGCTCAGGGAATAGGATTTAGAATGAAAAAGATTTTTAAACAGTTACCATTGTGTGGCAGATTAGAAATGGGAATAAAATTACAACCAGTCGGAAAGTACATGCATGCATAAATCTGATTGCATATGCCCCCTGTGCTATTATATGCACCCATGCAAAGCATATTAGAAAGATGGGAAATTATGTGGAGGCTAATGTGACTAGATGCGGCTCAAATGCGACACAAATTGATAAGGACACATGACTTGTATTTATTTATACATGTTTCAGTAGTCAGTCCTCAGCACCGCAAATTTGCATTCATTCCAAATCCCATCAATACATTTGCACTGAAAAGTTAAAAAAAAACACTGTTTTAAGTTCATACACAGTCAAGAACTAAACTAACTAATACCTATAAACTCTGCCTTTGCAAACCCAATGGAATCAAAATTTAACGACACTCATAGTTATTTCACCAAATATCACCTTTTATATCCCCAATTTACGGCCCATCTTCTAGTCTTGTTTAGTTTAACCAGTAGTAGTAGAGAGGATGGGGAGTGAAATAGCATTAAAAAGGCAATGGGTTTCGTGTACGAGCACAAAAGAAGGATTACTGGGACGGATGCACACATGTATATATATCAGGAACGAATTTTATACAGTTTTACTGCTCACTGGTAGTATAGTCTAACTAACTAAAGGACTAGTGCAGAACAACTAACTACATATTGCCGAGTAATCGTATCGAAATTGGAGATGAGAGAAGAAGGGTGAGAGAGGACACAAGTACACACACACACATACATTGTAAGTTCGTAAAGTCTCCCTTCTATGTTGTCATCTCTCTGGAGAAAATTGCATTACGTACATATACAACATGTTAAACCAAGTCCCAGATCCGTTCCTCCTCTGTACACAAAGTCATTGGGATTGTAATCGTTTTTGGATCTCAAAATGTTCTCAAAAAAAAGTGAGCCAAGAGCTTTGTACAAAAGCTAAACCTGTTAAAGTCACAATTGGAATAGAGCAGAAACTAACTAACTTACTTGGGAACTTAGCGTACCACAGGACTTAACGAAAAAACTAGTAATTTTTGGGCTTGCTTCCAATGAAAAGTTATGGATATTGGAGGATTTAAATTTGCACTAGCTGAGGGAGTAAAAAAAATGTACAATAGGTCTGACTCGCTAACTAACTAACAATGAAAAAGGGAACATTTGTGATCAACTAACTACATACACACAAGTTGTGGAGCAAAGGTTGAACTTGAGGGATGATTGCCCAAATGTAGTACATGAAGATTGGAGCTTGTACTGAAAGTCTGTTGCACACACACACATAGCGTATTTGAATTACATGATCCACATATGGAGAAGAGGGGACTCTTGTTTCAAATGCATGCAGGGTCCCTTGTGAGTGAGTGTTGTTGTGTATGGCATGGATGGATGAGATAATTAATCGAAATCTCATTCACTTGTTCGTCACACGCAAAAGTCATGGATAATTCATGTACGTACTGACTGACTGTGTGTATATAGTGGCTGACGACCCTGTGATGAATATCCTATTCATTGTTGCAACGTCTACTCTTACCAACTACCGCCTTTTCAAAAATCTCGATTAAAACACCATTTATTTTGCATCTACCTAATGTGTAAATACAATTTTTGCATCCTCTACATTCCTCCTCCCTTGGCTCGCCATTTTTTTAGGGATTGTTGGCTGGAAATAGAGTAAGTTTTATTATTGATGAATGAATTCGCACCCCTCATAAATTGCGTGGTAACGTGAATTTAGTGGTAACTGCGTCTTGGCAGTCAACCCAAACAATCATGCTTGGTCGTTCATCCCAGTAGTGATCCCACTGTACATTGTAGCTAACTAGTTTAGGTACGTAATTTCCTGCCATTAATTAATAATTCATCATCGCATTACATGGAATCGGAGAGTCCTTTCGTCGTCTCCATGACGTGTGACACGAACCCATTTTTCCCTTCTACTTGTCTCCAATCCATATAAATGTATAAACAATTGGAACAACGGCAAGGAACAACTCCAACTAACTGCTTATTTATTTAGCCTTTGCCTAATCTGGACAAATATTGTATTTACTAACCAAAACACTGACTAAAATGGCTCCTTTTCCGGTTTTTTTACAAATCCTTGGTTGTAGATAGATACATTGAAAAGGAAAACCATTATTGAGACCCTTGATCAGTTTTAGTAAATATCGTACAGTGCGCCCAATAATAACTCATGCAGCAGGTGAACATTACTATAGACTAGTAGAACAATATAAAACAATAGATTAACTAAACGATTTTCACCCATCAGTCTGATTAGGTTGTTCACTCATTTTCTTCTCGTGACTAGCTAATTTGCACGCCATTAGTTAAAGGACAGGGTCACTAACTATGTAGTTACTACTATATACATGAATAGCGTTTTTTTTCAGAGCCCGATAGCAAAAACAAAGGATGGCAATAAATCCTCACAGAACTAACATATGTTGTTCCCTGGGTGAAGATTGGACAAAAAATATAATAATGTGTTTTTCTCATCTTATAACTGTCTGAGAGGAAAAGCACATGATGATATTACGAATGTATTGCTCACGTAATGACTACATTTTTTGGGGTCATCCTTTGAATATATATATATACATGTGTAAGTGACACGCAATGCTCATTGCCACCAACCTGTATATCTATAGTATCATTGTATTATACTACACATATTTTATATTGTTTAAGGAAATAGCGTGCGAATCCATCAATGCCCTACGAGGAACCATCATAGCTTGGGTCCAATAGATCACTTTGGCCACCGTTGAAAAACATATTTTCACAAGAGAGGCACACCATTTGGAAAAGTTCTCAGCATGAGAGCCCAGAAACAACAACTTTACAACATTGTGTAGATAGACAGACTCTCGATAATAATATTATGATTATTACTTCTCCTTGCTGTGAATAACAGAGCTGATGGCACAACTACACAGTAATAATAGCCATTCTAAGAGCCCCAACACATACACCTAATAACAATAATCGCCCTGGCACGCATTTCAGTATATAATGTGTACTTGGTAGGTTAGTAATGCGGTACTGGAAGACTTTCTCGCACAAAAAAAACTGTTTTCCCTCTTTTAGTGGGATTTGCAAGTGCATGCACTACAGTTACCAACATACTATAACTAAGTAAGCATAAATGACAAATCCATCTTATTCACCTGTTTGTCATCTCATGTCTGTCAATCATTCTGTCTGAATAATCACTACAAAATGTGCATAGGGGTTGCCTACGGGTTTAGTTAGTTAGCTAGTTACTAACTAAGTAAGTGGGTGACAGCATTTGCGTGCCATAAGTCTCACGCAAATCCATAGCCAGTGAAAATATGTGTACTTTTAGTAGTTAGTTACTTTGTTTCACTAGAAACGACTAAGATCACCAAACAATAATTTTGCCCACAACAGGATGTAGTTAGTTAGCAAGTTGTAATAAACTAAAACTGAGATAGTAATGGGCCCATAATAACTATTAACTTTTGATTTGATCCAATCAAACTGTGAATAATGTTCCGATTAACCAACAGAGAATCCGTCCGGTTAGCTTCATGAGTAATGAGTTGAGTTTGTTGAAAAAATATTTGTATTCAGTGCACAAAAGGCCAGTCCATGGCTATGGATCTAATCTGCCGAAATTATCAACCAAGTTGAGTTTAGATAGTTTTCCAACTAGTATATACGTAGCAGGTGTGTACCAAGCAAATAACTGGAACAGCTAAATACAGTGTAATAATGTGCAGGAAAAAAAGGTTATAAAAGATTGGATGCTGATAAAGAAACAAGTAAAAAAAAGCTGCTGCCATGTTGATATTAAAATACTATAAATGTGTCTACCCCCTTTGAATGCAATCATTGGTACACAAAACCAACACAAGACGTAGTTAGTATATAGCATAGCAAGATCTTAAATGCATTCATGGTCAGTAGTTAGTTAGTTAGTTAACTAGAATGGAGGATGGATGTTCATCTAAAAAGTTTACTACAGTAGTTAGCATAGTTAGTTAGTTAAGTTAGTACTACACATTATATATACACTGCTAGGAGCACAGCCAACTTTATAACTGCTAGTACATTAGTTGTCAATCAAAATGGTCCAAAGAGATGCATGTATTCAGATTAATTCTCGTCCCTCTTCCATTGGGTGAGTGAGACAAGGAGGGAAAAAACTTCTTTAATTAGCTGTGGAATGTTGACAACCCAAGAAAAGAGGAGGGAGGATCCGAACCCACTCAACTCGGCCACTCATTCCTATAGTTATAGTTAAGAGTTTCAGTTTCTATACAACTACTGACTGTGTGTGACGCTATACGGAGAAAAAGATGAGATTTTTGTCTTCCATATGTATACAAATTCTAATCTAAAAAACTCACTCGCTCACTAAACTTCTTAACTGAATCTAACAAACTATAGAGCATTGTCGTGAGTATCCAAAAACCAACTAATTTTTTGCATGCTGTTACTAACCATCACATTTTGGCAAATTGAACTCACTGAATGTCAACTAAATAAAGTGGCCAAATACAATCTGGATGCTGCAAACTGATGAGCTGTATTTGATGAGTTACCCTAACTAAAGAGGAATGTCATTTGCACTCAACGCGTGCTCATTCCAGTTGAGCGACCCTTGGAATTGACCTCATGTTCTACAATGTGGCGGGTACCATTTGGGCAAGTAATGTGCAATTGTCGTCACTAGTGCTCCACCATAGGGTTCCGATCCGATAATTCAAGGGAACAGGATATTTATAAAATGATTGCACTGGCTCAATGGAAACATGACGATAAATAATAATTGATTCATGGATGAGCTCGTAAAGATTGAAACTAATGTCTGGCAACCATCACGAACAAGTAATAATAGTACAAGTGGATTTGCATATTATGCACAAATGTACACATCCAAAGTGCTACCAAAATGAAGCAGAAGCAGTAGCAGCCAAGTTTTTGTGATTTAATCCTCTCCCTGCTACCTGACTCGCCTGATTCGATGATAGTAGTGGTTAGTTAATAATAATAATAATTGCTATGCATGTGTGTGTATCTTGCAGAGTATTGCACAGTGTTTTGAATTGTGTAATAACAATAAATGCATGCATTTTTCCTATAATGTTACATACAGTGTGAGTGTATTGTAACGCCCGTTGTTCAGTTAGTTCCTATTATTATTATTCATTTTATTTTACTTGGTTAGTTAGTTACTATAGTTTGTTCCTATGTGACTTGCCTATAAGGCCAGTTGGTATAAACTTCTGGAATTTCTGTGCACAAGGGCTCCTTCATTTTTTTCACAGAGAACAAGTCACGACTTCCAATAATGAGAGAAGGAGGAGATACAAGAAACTCATAGTTAGTGAATGAGTCTTCTTATCTCAAATATTATAATGTAGTTGTAATTAGTTAGTTAGTTTGTTAGTAACTTGGTTTGGTTAACAACAACTGTTGAACTCCTGAAGAAGCCCAAGCGCCAACACAAATATAAAAGTTGTACATTTACACTATGTGTGTATTCAAACTCAAATGCCCATGGTATGGGAATAAGTAAAAAATCCCTTCAATTCCCGTATGCAGGAATAATACAGTTTCTGAGCCTCGCCCGAGTAAAAAAAATCCAACGGAGGATTTAAGTGTCCTCAAAAAAAGGAACTAAATCGATTACGTTGCAACTTACTATATTATTACTACAATAGAGATAATTTTTATATCAGGCGGACAAAAATCCTGTTGTCTTTATAATAATGGTTGGTACAGTAAGTTAGTTAGTCAGTAAGTACAGTGCGTAGTGAGTAATAAGTATGCATAGGAGATAATAATAATGTGCTCACCAGAAAGCTGTGATGGTGGTCAGGACAAATTGTTCCAATTTGTGTGAGCGATGGACTTCAAATATTTGTCCATTCTATGATCGTAGACAGGTCCTTTGGAATATGGAGCTCTATATGAGGGTAGCACACATAACATCATCCATGAGTCTTAATCATAATAATCATGATAATCCTCGTGCATTTCCATATAATCGCACTCACAGTTGCTAGTTGGTACACCTTTTTTTGATTACAGTCATTTATGGATATAAATCATACGGGTAATTGCCGTGTTGGCTCCAAAACATTTATTTAGCCAGTTTAGGATAAAAGGTGACCCACTCGACTCTTTGTAGCCTACGAATGGAACGGTCACTCACTCGCTATCACTATTATTATTATTATCATGTACAGGTCTTGAGAATGGGAAATAATGTTCAAGACAGGAGCGAGCGGTACTGAGAATGAATGTTGATGAGAAAAGGTTTAATGTGTGTAACAGGTTGCTCAAGTCTAATCACAGGGTACGATGTACTACTAGGAGTGCCAAAAATTTAACAGGAAGCTCATACAAATCAGTTAGTTAGTCTGTTACCAGCTATTTCTATAATATGCTTCTCATGGCTCATCACCTGTCAATTTCTGTATGCCAGCATAATTGCTAATAACTGGCACCTATTGTTAGTTAAGGCCAGGCCACACACCAATTTGAACTTTGTCACAAGTCATTGTAATAGGGGGATTTCTGCTGAGTTGTTATTACCAATTTTTGTTGGTCACCATTATTGATTTGTTTGTATGCTGTCATCAAAGCACAGGAATTGACAACAGGGCTAATTGATAGAATAATTAGTTAATATATTACAATGCAAAAGATATAGTGATTTTGTTAGCATCGGAATTCTGGGGAAAGTTAATATACATTCTTCTTGGCTAGTTTTTTTGCCATGTCTTGTGCGTGTGAATGGAAGATTGAATAATTTTAACGGAATGGGAAACATAGTCAGGAAATAAATATGCCTTTTGGTTTTGCTGGTTAGTTGCCGTGTATGAAATGAACCCTTGAGAGACTTTTGGTGGTCACGATGCGTGTGCAATAAAAAAGAATGGAATCGGTGAGTCGTGTCCCACATGAGCGGAGGATTTTCACAAAACCCTATAATTTAGGGAATCTATTGCACAGCTCATGTCATGATGCACGCATTCAGTTCCCATTTGAATATATGGAACGGAATGGGTCTGCACAAAAACCGCAGACCTGCAGAACCTAATTAATATTTCATTTTGCAATTAGGACCCGCACTTTTTCCCCTGTGGGTGAAAAAATGACGAGTTGGAAAAAAATACTCTGTATATTATTCCAAATGTAAACAAACGGCTGGGTCCCTTGTTCTCGAAATTGTGAGTGAGTGATCGAGTGGCACTCCACAGTTGTGTATCTATACACACTTATCGCTCCTTTTCTAAATCGTTTGTATACACATGCAAGGAATACTGTTCTCACCGTAAAGTCTCTCATTAATATACTGGGCATTTAAAGCACCAAAAATTCTGTTGCCATCATAAATTCCAAATCATACGGAAAGCCCGACTACATAGCTTCATTCATATTTTATGTGTCCAGAGCTCAATATGGACAAGGAGTTAGAGAATTTGAAATCAATTCTCACCCATTTTACCAGTTAGCTATACAAACTCAAATAGTACGTTATAGCAAACATCATATGATGATAAATTCACTCTTTCTATGAATGGATGTGTATATAATGTGTGTGTATGAGTGAAAGAGCTGATCAAATTGCTCGCTACTTCCGTTTTGCAAACAATTCTCTCTCTTTATCTGTCTGCCTGTCTCTGTTTTCTTTCTTTTCCCCCCTTGAACTTATGTTTGTACATGTGTACACGCGAATGTGAATGTGGAGAGACGCGTGTTGTAGTTTTATCCTTTCATTTCATTTTCATCTCATTCCCATTTCCTTTTCAAACCATGTTCCCATTGATTTCGTCAGTCTATAGCTTCCAACAAAGTATAACTCACTCTCAGTCAGTCAGTCAGTCAGTGACTGCAAATACTCGGGTTTAAGAATAATCAGCTGGTTTCTGATTTCCTGTCGATCAACGAACTTACATACACGGAACGAATATCTATGCATTCCCAGTTCCCAGAAACGCTTTCATTACTGACTTGGACGACTAACTTACTATATGCTAACATATGCAATGCTTATACACAGCTCGTGTTTTTAAGTAGACGGTAGACACTATGGATTCTACATTCCAGACTCTTAAAACTTGCATTCATCATTGCTACAGCATTAACTCATTGGAGTGCATACTGACGATAAAAACAAAAAGACTCGATTAGAAGCCATCCATTTAGTAGCACTGTCATTAGCTTTTTTATAGGGGGAACAATTCCTGCTTTATTATACAGTACAACTAATCGCATACACAATTGCGTGCATAACACATTTGAATGAAATGAGCCAAAAAGATCATTGTCATTTTTTGACTTGCCAGCAAGGGACATTGGTAATAAGTGCAGAGGCATAAATAATTGGAATAATGGTTCAATGCGCTCATTCATGCAAAAAGTAAACTCTGTTAGTTACTTTTAGTTTGTTAGTTTTAGTCCATGTATGATATTATCATTGATGATGGCCATTTTCGTCTCTAGTACTTTCACCCAAGTGTTTCCAAAAGATTAGTTCCTGAGAATTTTCTCATTTTCAACAGCACCGTCATCCTGTGATGAAGCACGCATTCATAAAATAACAGACGAGTAAGTAAAAGCTGTTGTGAGGCGTTCAACCTAACCACCGTTTATACACTACTGTATGGACAAGTGAGTATATGTACGTATTCTTAATAATAATGCGCTAGTCTCTCCTTTTCGACAACAATTTTCTCTCCTTTAAACAAATAAACTAACTGCCTTGTGGCTACGTATGTATATCTCGTTAGTTAGTTAGTTACTTACTTTGCTAAAAAAATTCCAGTCTGGTATTCAAATTTGAGGCATTGGTATGTAGTTAGTTAGTTAGTCACTCTATAGTATGGAATGAGTAACTTTGTTGCATAACAAGTTTTACATTTTTGCATATACCAATACTGAAGAAGAATTTTCTGAACGGAAAACTTTTTCCCCATGAATAAATAAAAGGTAGGAAAAAATTGTACCCTTTTCAATACATATTGTAGATAGGAAATTAAAATCTCAATATATTATAGTGAACGAACAATTTACAAGTTCATCATGTGTAGCCACATATAGGTACCAAGGTTTTCCAGTCTCCCATCCAACAGTTTTGAGCAATTTGTTCTCTCCTATGCTCGGTATAGTAAACCAATTGAAAGAGCAATGTTAACAAACCGGTCAAAACCTTGTGTCCACAATGGACACAACTCTGTGTATACATAGCTACATATTCCATTCACACCATTTAAAGGTGCAGTCTTACGTTTTTTTATCATCCGGGGACAATGATCATGTCGCATGCTGCATTGCATTTTATGTTTCACCTACCTTTCTCTCCATAAATGACTGTATATACTACATGCCGTATCCATAACAGTATTATAAACTGAGCGACTTGTGGAAAAATTCTTCTATTTTTTCCTTCCACTCATCTCGTCCTCGTTTTTTCCCTTCCTATGCCCTATACAGAGAGAGCGAGAGAGAGAGCCCCAGTGTTTCCCCTTTTTGGAAAGAGAGTGAGAAGGAAAAACATTAAAAAAGGTCTTGAGCGAAATTGGAAATTGTAGGACCGTTCCAAGAAAATCTAGTTAAGAGGCTCCTCCTCCACTGTACGAGAAAATCGATGAAAGGAATCCGATACTTGCCAGCCAGCCACGAACACACATACTACACACACGTATAAATGCATACGGGAGTGAAGCACATGCACCATGTATACACTACACACACATATGGGGATGCTAAAACTTGTGTATGCTTTGTAATACAGTGTACAGCACCCAGCCACTGCATATAACAAGAATACGAAATGGAACTTTTCACGAATTTCTCAAGATGACGATTCCAACAACTGTATTATAAGTTGGGGATAGCAACTTAACTAGCTAATGTCACATTTTTATATGTTTGTTAGTCTGGATCTGGTAAATGGATAATGGGACTATATGCTTTCCCCCATGTGTTTTGTTTGCATGTAGGCAACGACTTTGATTATATAAGCAATGAATGAGCACGGTGTGTTTCCGTATATTTTTGATTCTCCAGGTAGATAAAAATGCTACAAGAATCCAATGGCCTGTAGTATTGTGCGAAAACGTTGTTAATCACATGTTGTGTGCTTATGGATTCTGAGAATTTTAGTTAGTCTCCTATACTATGGAAAGCTTATGCCCAGTAGCATATGATTAACATGCTATAGATGTTGATAATACTTGATTATGTTAAAACAAGTTTTCTCAACACATGCTCATTGTCTTTTCAATTGTACTACAGTCGTGTTCAATTCAGGTTTCCATTGTGGATAAATAGGATAAAAAATCTTGGTTTAGTAGTCAGTTAGTTAGTTAGTTTAAACTATAGACTTGTGTATAGTTTTTTTCGCAAAGCATACTAACTACTGTCCGTTTCAATGAAATACGGAGTAACTTTTTTCAATGGTAACCTGGCAGAGTTTGTTTATCATTGAGCAAAAAATAAATAAATAATAATAATAAATTCGTCTTAATCTCATCATGGGGACTTAAA
>Ga0210040_10006580_pt1 | contig 14416 bp, 8 predicted proteins | sample CryGeyCG12114_NA_FD_185462 | JGI IMG/M metagenome (GOLD analysis project Ga0210040, IMG submission 185462) | Groundwater microbial communities from aquifer - Crystal Geyser CG19_WC_8/21/14_NA (SPAdes) (version 2) | ecosystem: Environmental > Aquatic > Deep subsurface > Groundwater | place: USA... | reverse complement strand
TGGCTGCAACCCCTTGGCTGCAACCCCTTGGCTGCAACCCCTTGGCTGCAACCCATGGCTGAAACCCTGGCTGCATCCCCTGGCTGAAACCCTTGGCTGAAACCTTTGGCTGAAACCCCTTGGCTGAAACCCCTGGCTGAAACCTCTTGGCAGCAACACAGATTGCAGGCAGGGAATTGCAGTCAGAGGGTCATTGACAAAAATGTTACTTTAGAATAATTAATTGTGACTGTCAAAAGTTAATTGTGATTAAGATGAAAACTTGATGACTGCAAACGCAGCCTTCTCATGGGTAAAGATGAGTAAATAAGTAGATCTGCAAGATAACCCTTGATTTTTTCAGGTCTTTCAATTTTTTTTGCCATAATGAGTTTTACACGTTATGCTAAAGTTTCGCCGGACTCATCGCCTTTTTTTACTTTCTCAAACTTGGCAGGTCAGTTAAGTAATTACAATTAGTTAACTATGTTCTGTAAATACCAAAAGGTACTGAACCGTGTTAATTGACGACCCATAAAAAAGTTAATTTTGCAAAAATTAAAAATTGCGACCTCCACGCGTGCGCAAAAGTTTGCAAAAATTTCCCATGTTAAATTCCCTATCTCGGCTTAGCAAACTATATAGGGTGATAAAGGGAAATCGAGACAGAGGAGAGAGAAGGATGTGAATAAAAAGAAAGCGAGCGAGGTAGAGTGACACCGGATATAAGGATAGTGCATGTGTGGTATAGTGAGAGAATTTAAGAGACGACATAGAGCGAGAGTCGAGAAGAGAAAGTCCGTCTGTGTGTTGGTGGAATACAGACATGTAGAGTGGGACGGAAAGAAAAAGAAGATGCGCACAATTTCCAACGAAAAGAGAAAGTGAAGAAGCTCGATAGACCGTTTTGCACACATTTAACTCCCTGCTCAGTAAATACTGTCCGCTTTAGTTAGTTAGTTGGCATGCAAAGCTAGCTTAAGTAAAATTACAGTCTATTTCATTGTCTGCAGAACTAATATTCCTCTGAGGTCTCTGTCAATGTCCGACACATAAGAATTAAGGAATATTAAGTTTTCTCCTGAAGGGTCTGCATGTCTGAATATTCTTTATCACCGGTAATTGGATTCCTAAAACATTGTCTGCACTAACAAAGTAACTAACTGAAGCTTCCCCTACGTGATACTACAACATAAGCACATTACGAACTTGCTGTTTGCAATCATAGTAATAACACAGCATGTTTTTCATGCACAGTATATATTTGCACGTGGATTTGGATTGAAGACGGATGAAAAGCTGTAGTTTCTGAATTTACAAGGGAATTAATCATACTACACCACAACACACATATTACACTACAAGAGACTACACTGCCACTACAGCATTACAAATTCCTCTTTGCGTAGAAGATATTATGCATAGGAATCATGCAACCCCTCTTAAGAACTAAAAAGCATGAATAGAGGTAGCAGCTCATGCAAAACTTTTAGGTTTACTAGAAAAAAGCTGGTGTGCAAAAGTAAGGATTCCTTTGTTAGCATTCACTTTCACTTCTCCTGATCTGTGACTGTGAGTAAATATATATTTTAGTTTCTCCTGAATCTTCCTGGTGCAAAGTTCCAACTCTAACCCAAGTCATTACAACTTGACAATGTAGAATTAAGGACCAATTTTGACTGGGAGAGAAAAATTTTATGCTCCATTATTGCACTGCCACTCAGACCATGTAGGATCTTTTAGCCTCATTAAAATGTATTTCATGGCGCCCTAACCAAAGAGAGAATCTGTGAGAAAGGCTCAACACTTTTTTGCCTTACCAGGTTTTAGAAAGTGGGAGTAAGATGATACCTTTGGCCTTGTACAGATAATTCTGTCCCTCTCGCTCTCTGATCAAATTAGTGTTGCCATCTCGTCCCAAACAAGACGAATCGACCCCGTCTCGTCCTGGTCTCGAAACTTTTTGGGCAAGTCGAAGTCAATCGCGCCTCGGTTTCAAAAATTTTGAGCGAGCCAAATTTTAGAAAAAATTTAAATGCAACACCTTTTTTATTTTCTTTAAAAAATTATTGAGCAATTGGCAGCAAAGCTATATTGGAGTTGGAAGGAAAAAAATTGTCTAATGTAAAGTCAACATGATTTCTGCCTTTTATAACCTTGAAAACATGTTTGCATCATTTTTCTACTGAATGTTATTTCTACACAAGTGATATCCGAATCTGATTGAAATCGGGTTTTTTCAGTTTTTGACATTCAGAATCTTTTTCTACGCTATTTAAAACCTTAAAAATTCCATTTTGTTTTTTTCCGGATTTTTTCTCTCCGACCTTTAGTGACCGAAACTGAATTTGGGAAATCTGGTTGCAGATTCGGATTCAACATTAAAAATGAACATTTGACAAATTTTTGAAAAAATTCCTTGCAGACTGTCTTAATATAATCTAGAAATCATCGACGATCAAGATCGAGACAAAGGTCTTCTCGTCTCGGGGGCAACACTACCTGCTCAGCACTGTAAGACTGAAGCACAGTGTATAAAGTAGTTAGTTAGTGCAGTGCGCTTACTTTCCAAACTTGTTTTGAATGTTTTGTGAAAAAACTTTCACTTTGAATCCATCTCAAATTGGAGATTACTCCATTTCGTAACCCGTATGTAGGTAGGGTGGCATAATTATTATTTGAGAGAGCGATCGTAGGAAAAAGAGAAAGGCATGGGAGAAAGTAGCCATTCTGGTTGCAACAGTGGCGATGAGTGGTTCCTTCTCTTCCGTTGCTCCCTTTCTCTTTTACTCTTCTAATTTCGTCTTGAGTATTCAAATTTTCTTGACCCTTCGTACTCACTCACGTAGAGGGTCCAGTGTTGTGAGTACCCTTTTTGATTTAACAAATTAGCATTCATCTTTACTGTGTTGTTCCATTCCATGTGCACCTGGGTCAGCCCTCATCTGTGAACAATGAGTGAGTTGAGCCTCTAGATGTACCTTTGCAATAAAAATTACCGTATAAAGGCATGCACAATATGTATGCTATGTAATACAATTGTATGCATCAAGATTGAATTTGTATCTTTATGCATGAACCGGCAGATTAGTTTGGTTAGTTTGTAAAACACTGGCAGTGAGTGACAGGAGCCTGCATTTAAAATTTTATCATTCTGGGTTTGATGACAATGATTATTATATAGTTTAGACTAGGGCTCTAAAGTATTTAGTTTGTGATTTATTCAGCAAATAAAAGATTTTGAATGTTGATTGCAGATAAACCCGTTGACTACTCTAAAGAAGGGACAGCAGGGAGAAGACTAGGATTTTGAAGACGGCTTGGACAGTGGTTAGTGAAGAGTCCGGGTGACATTATAGCCACTTTGGGACGTTGGGAGGGAGAGGAATTTGCAATTGATCGGGACGGGAGAACAGAGAGGATCCCGGGAGGTGGGGGCGGAGGAGGGGGTGCCCATTGGACCACTCAACTCCTCATGGATGACCAGGACCAACATGCCCTTGACCCTGCCTACAGAAGACGCAAATGGGTTTGGAGCATTGCTGTCATGGACTGTGTGAGTGTCTTTCAAATATTCCTATATTTTTCCCAATTGGGTCCAAATCGAAGATTTTTACAGAGTAGAAGAGAGCGTCACATGTTCCACGAGAACCGCACAGCATTTACAAAGCACTACTGTCTGGGACTCTGGGTAGCAAATTTACTGTGCAGAAGCTACACTAATTGGTACTGAGCTTGTGCAGCAAATGCTCTGAGCGGTTCATTTGAAATTTAAAGGCGCGTTTTGTATCTTGTAAAAGTTGAGTTGAACTATCAATCAAACAAAACTTTATGGGACTTAGATTCTATAAACAGCGACTCTGGCTCGTCTTCTCTTAAGAGTAGTGAGTTATAATTATTGTCTTCCAGGGTTGTCCAAGAGTAGTGGGTCATTAAAAAGGTAGTCTTTTAGTCACTGTAGACAAACAAATGCGTATAGATAGTGAGAGAGCTATGTGAATCTTCGTCTCGAATGGTGATTTGTGCAAAAACACGGTTAAGTGTTAAGAACAGAAAATAATATTTATTAATCAAAAACATATAATTCATACATAAGAACTTTTACAGAAGAACAAACAAACAACAACAACAGACACAGGCGAATCTCTCTCTGCTTGCATAAGGGTTGAATACCAATTGCTTAAATAGTCTAGGGTACGCTACCAATCTAAGGGTACGCTATCCTATTACTCATACATGTAGAACAAAGTTCAAATATATTTAGACAGGCAGTACATCAATACAATGGATCTACTAACTAAGGGTCAGATAGCTACGTTACTCATCAGTCACGTGCAGACTGACTCATGTAGCAAAGAATAGAAAAGAGTCAGGAGTATACTAATTATACCAATAATTCTCACAGATAGACTCATCTTCAGTGTCTGGCAAAGTTAGGAAATGAGCATTTGCCGGTGCTGTAACCAACTAACAATAAAAAAGGCGCAGGATTGAGAGCACATTTTGTACAAAGTGCACACAAAAGGAGTCTCGTTGATCACATTTGGATTGTGAGCTCATTGAGTCACCCAGTTATTTCCTTTTGTGTTCGTAAAAGTTCGTAAAAGTATCCTCTGCAGGTAAGTCGCCTCTGTAGATGTGTACCTACCACTACCACTCATAAATGCGGTCCACATAAAAAGGTGTTGGATCTCTAAAATAAAGCTATAGTGAGTTAGTGGGTCGTAAAATCGTCTCTGTTATCTGCATCTTGCTCAGTAGAAGTTGATGGCATCATTCCCTCGTCAACTCAACATTTAAAGGGGACAATTTAAGGGAGCCAGCTAAACTGATCCACTTCAGTCTCTCAACTTGGTAGTTAAGTTGAAAAGTAGGGATAGTTAGTTTGCTAGTTAGAAAAGGAGACAAATGAGGGTATAAGGATGGAAAGTTTGAGTAGGGACTAGCATTTCGCTCATCTCATTATCGATCCATTAAATGGCAGTTAAGTGTTCTTCAGAGGTCTGTCCGTATTCATCAATCATGCCGAGCGGGATTTCCAGTTAGCATGGCGAACACGTACAACCCATGTGTCTCTATAGCTCTGCTGAATGATTGTGTACAAAAAGTTATAGCTGTGAAGAAAAAGTTTAGTGAAAGAAAAAAAGTAGCCATGGGTTGCCTTGCTCCATGAGATAACTGCATCAGTGAAATCAAGTCAGTTAGGGGACCCAAACTGTGCACTCCACACCTTTTGAATGTAGGACCAAACATTGTCTGCATACCAATTGCAAAGACCGTAATGACAATGACTGTACTGTGTACTAACAAAGATGAGTTTATTCAAGGTCCTTAAGGTATCTTTTCCCTTGTGGTCCTGTGAACAGATAAAGATGGGAGTTAGTTGACGCTTGGGTGCTCTGAATGAATATTTGGCGGAGCTTGTTCATTCTTCTCTCTGCAACTTATATCTGCTACATGAAAATACAGTTGCTGCATTAAAATAATGTTTTTGCTGGGAACAAAAGTTACTTTTCGTTGACTCGTGCGAATCAAGGAAGAATATAAATCAATAAATGAGTTAATAGGCAACTCGTGCTACTCTCCATGGAATACAATGCCACCTTTTAGCGCTTGTGACATTCTACTTCCATTTGCAGATGTCTACAAATTAGATTTGATTCAAGAAATATTTTATTAGTTTTGGGTGTTATTCAGAAGAGCCGTTTTCGCTCCTCATTTGTTCCAAACAGATATTAAACAGATAAATCCGGTTTGCTGACTTCTAGCCGTGGCATCCACTGTTTCACACACGTTATAACTCGCTGTGTTCAAGACAAACTTGCTATTTAGAATGATGATGTTGAGAAGACGAAGACAGGATCGTTTTATATGAGAAGCTATAGTATTGATTTATAGATGAATAGTGCTCATTTCTCGTTTCCATCCGCTCAAAAAAGATTAGATTTTATCATGAATGTTGCATTTTCTGGGAGCGCAATTGAAGCATGGTATAAAGCTGTAGAAAAAGATATTCACTTTTCCCAAATGGATCATCTTTTGCTCCGTATAGTTGCTGACTGACTGACTGACTGAGAGAGATTTTTTGCCTATTAGTTGACAAACCATGATGGCCAAATTCCATCCTTGGCTTGGCTTCCTTTTTAGGAATGAGTGACTGACTTGCTATGACTTAAAATGCAGAGACCACATTTCTAGTCCAACTATAGTTAGTAAATGTGTTCTTGATAGCAGAAAATAACTCATAGACATTAGAAAATCCCTACGGATTGTTTATTTGTAGCATGCATGCTGTAGGAAAGTGTTTGCAGTTCTTTCTGAAAACCCTTTCAACGTTTTCCCCATTTTGGAGAAATGATAATGGCTTATGTTTATTGCTGTTTCCGTGTCCATCTTAGTTAGTTGCCCAATGGATGTAGTGAGCATGCACACACAGCACTCAGCTTGATCACCTCAATACGGATTTTGCACGGCCATTCAAATCTGTAGGAAACTTACTTTCACCAAGGTCTTTCATTTTTACGTTTATTGCACCGGAATTTGTTAAAACTTCCACACATAGTTTATCCTCCTGTCCTTTGAAGGGTGTAAACTGCATCTTTTGGTAGTTAGTTGGTGAGCTTGTGAAGCAAGTTTAACGGTCCCTGAGAAAGTATATAGACGTGTGCATGAAAAGAGCATGTGTTTTATATTGGACAGAACCTTTTGATGAACTGGAACTTCCCAGGGAACAACAAAGCAACTCATTGTCAATAGCTCCATGTGGAGCTGCGAACACATTAGCTAGTTAGCTCTTACTCCTAGGTATTTCTTATATCTGTATCTGGATCGCCCAAATGGCTGATTTTCACGACTGTCTTTCTGTCATTACCAACTTTTTTGCCATTACAAATGCCAATGTGAACAATAGCTTTGTCACAGCTACTTTGTTGAAATGAAAACAGGGCTAGGTAGGGCTTACTTAGAGTGTCCGTAATTTATTTCAAAGTACCTTTGTGGGAATCAAAGATGTAAACATGACCTTGCGGAAAATAGGATCCATTATCCCATTCTGCGTTTCCTAGTCAGTATTTGATGGCAACAATCAATAATGGAGGCACATAGTTTTATTTGCAAAGCTAACTTTATGTTTTTTATGTAGATTCTGGCAATACTGGTGTTTGGGAAGTTTTTTCACTACGTAGCAAATGATGCAAGAATCAGCAACTCTCCTCCTGCCTCAGAACTGGAAGGTACGTTTAATCCCATATATTCTTTCAGCCGCAAATATTATAAGAACTGCAATTGAATTCATTCCCCAGTCTATTCAGCTTCCCTTCTATTAGTCTTGAAGGATATTAATGAATAGACTACCAAGGAATCCATTCCATTTGATTTCCGACTAAAAGCAATTCCTACCAAAAGCAATTGTTAGGAAACTTGCATGCGAATTCTAGGCAAAGAAAAACATTAATCTAAAAAATCCAAGAAAGCGTTCATTATTAGAGTTAGCAACAGAAATGGAGGAAATTGCAAACAAACTCAACTTTTACTAAGCGACCATCTATGTGTATTGCAAGTTTACTGTACCTTCACCTTCCGCGAATGTGTATTCTGTTTACCTGAAATGATATAATTTTCTCGTAAATCAGACTTTTTTTTGTATGCACGGTGTGTGCGCGTGCAAAGTGCAAACAACACACAGAAGGAGTCTAACAAATATGTTGTTTTTGTTTTCAGATCGAGTTTCGCTGCTGTGGACGTGGTTCACCTTTTTAGCAGCTTACGTATGCCAACTGCTCATGGCCATAGGACTTGTGATTGGCACCAACAAAGTACGTTTCCTTTTGTTTCCCAACTAAAAAAGTTTCCTTGCACAATATCCTCCCTCCGTCAATACACAAGCATGGGTGCAGGAATCAATGTAAAATCCTAAGGCTACATTGGGTTGGTAGTTCAGGCTCACACGATTGCCACACCCATAGGTTTCAAAAATCCATGTGCTATGGACTAACACAGAATGAATATAGCTTAAGAATGCAAATTGCGATAGTATGGATGGTTGATGTTGGGTAAACACACCAAATGAGAGAGAATATTGTAATATCCATTGCACACATATTGCGATGGTCCTAGCGAGGAAACTTTATCCCAACTGACTGACTGTGAGAGTGAGTTGTGCAGGCGGAAACTTTTTTCCACGAGACTCACAACCCAACTCGGTGGTTATAGTTGTTGATCTCAGAAAAAGAGAAAGTTCAAGAGCCATGTAAAATGAAAGTAGAGGGAAAGTGGTAAGTTGCTTTTAAATGGAACTTTTAGGAATCATTTCCTATGCTACTTCCATAAAGTAGCTCACTAACTATAGCTAAATATGTTAGCGTGGGCAAAGACTGTGAGAAATATTAACATAGAGCCTTCCTAACATCTAGTTAGTTCCTATCCTGTTTGTTAGTAAATTTATGGGAGCATGGAAAATTGAACTCAATTAGTTGAATACATATGGAGCACTAACGAAGCGTAATGCGACCTACTATTATTGCTCAACATTTCTTTTCCTTTGAGGGCATGGTAAAAATAAAGTTAAGTGCACCTTTCTAAAAACACAATCATGAAATTCAGACGGGGAAAGTAAATTTGTTTTTGCTGAAATGAAGCGTTTCCCTGTACTTGGGGAATCGAAACTACGTATTTACAGAATGTAAACACAATAAGGGTACACCCGAAGCCGTGTAAAGTCGTACATTTCTACGTGCGTAAATCTCCCAGCCAATCAGAGCAGACTTCCAACTTGTACTTGCTGATCTGGTTGGCTGGGAGATTTACGCACGTAAAAATGTACGACTATACACGGCATCGGGTGTACCCCTAATGTCTCTAAAGTGGATTGCACACAGACAAGGCTTTGATTATCTGACGTTGGAGAATTCTTCAAAAAAAATTGACCACGGGCTATGGTGTGGAAATGTGTGTACATGTAGTCAGTGAGGGATTTGATTTGTGTCGTGTGCAAATAAAAGTGTGGCTCATGATGATGGGACTATAAATTGTATTGTTGTGTGGTGCGAAGATGGATGGGAAGTTGCACGCGAGGCCACACCCTGTCATTCTATTCCAATCCCAATGTGTTCTGAACATGCGATTTTCCCTATTTAAACTACCTAGTTTGTCTCATTCACAGTCCGTCAGTAGAGAAGAGTATAAACTCTCCTAAACTCACTCACCACTGAATTATATAATTTGTGTGCATGTGCACGCATTCTGAATTCAAACATATTGGGCATTTGGAGCTCGGTTTGGTAGATAGGCACACTGGTTCAGCAGAGGGAATAAATCAAAATGTGGCCTCTCCAAATCGATGCATGCATTCATTTTTAGCTACAGGGGGGCAGTTTTTTTTTCATGGGCACAATGAATAGAGGAGACAGAGTAAATCATAGCTATGTCAAAATGTCAACAGGAATATGGGAAAAGTATGAGCTTCATATCAGGTTAAGACTATGGATAATGTGTATGTATTTTGGCAAGGACTCATGATTCATATTAGAGTAGATTTCTATGATGATGCTTGTATTTGCATATGTGCGTAGGGTGACACGGAGACGATTCTGGGCAACTGCCAACTGTGGATCCAAGGATCGTATTGCTTAGGAGTGTACACAGTGATAGAGCTGCTGATTTTGATCTACGCGATCGTGTACTGGAACACGTTTGAAGGGAATGACGTGATCTTCCCTATAGTGCTGGCCATCATGAAACTCGCCTTCCGGGTGATCGCCTTTTGGGTGGTCAAGTTGTTCATGGCCGACTTGGTCCGTCCCTCCTGCACTTGTCGTCTGCCCAGGTACACACTCAGATTTGAACATATATTTAATTTCTTCCTCCCATATCCTTCAAGTCCTTCCAACTCCAAAACGAGTCACACAGTCAGTTGCCTAAGGAGAATGGTAAAAAGTAGTTCCCTAAGACTAACTGACTTGTAGTTTACGTAATTTGGCTTTGATGGCACAAAATTTAAGTGAAGTTCAAAAGAGTGGCTCACCGGTAAAGTCGATACTTGGTTAGGTAAAAGAATTTTTGAGTGCTCGCTTGTCCTTCAAACGGAATTATAGAAATGAAACAGGACGTTCTCGTAACTATGTATAACCAACTTTTTGAAAAGCAATCACTCACAGAGCATGAGTAAATGTAAATGTCAACGGACAAGTTTGGTGGTTTCCATTAAATCATCTTTTTATTGTTCAGCAAAAAGTATGAAAACCACAGTAGTAAACCGTTGGATACATTTTTGATCCCTTTTCTTTGTGTACTCATTTTGAGTGAAAGGAACTTTTTTTGGCAACTGACTCTGTGATAGCTAAACTATACAACTAACATATTGTGGTTCTGTGGCTTATAAGCTTCAGCATATAAAATCTTTCCATTACAAACTTGCTCTGCCAATATTGCATTTTTGTGCTTGCAGATATTCATATTAGTCTACAGACTAACATGGTAGCAATTTATGTTCATGATGGTTTGCTAAATCTCTCCCATTTTCTCCATTTTTATTCATTTCGAGTGGATTTGAAGAAATGGGGGGTTAAAAATAAGTTGACCACTTAGAGGCCATTATGAATTGATGACTGCGTTGTTTGGAGCTCACTGCGGTGTGGTGAAGTGGTCATGAAAAATGAAAGTTGCTACCATGTTGTTTGCATCCATATGCAATGTTCAGAGCTTTCATTCACATTCATTAATGCCAGTCAGTTGCATTCCTCCTCAAGCGTACCGTATAATATTCCCTTGTGTCCCACTTTATCAGCAACTCATATGGGTCTTCCCTCCCAGTGCTCCAATTCTTTACAATTTCAGTTTCAGCTACCATACCACTGCATGTACTAGCTAGCATGGCTCCACTTTCACGTATTTGCTTCCATCCTTGCATCCATTATTAACGAAACCATACATGTACTTTTATGACACAGTCAACAATCTATCAGTTTGTTCAACTGTATGTTTTTATTGTAATGCCAATAAATATGAGTAGCATTTTGTTTTCATTATTTCCCACAAGCACAAACAAAAATTGCTTTTGAAGCCAAGTGCCAAAGCATGTATAGATATGGAAAGAAGTATGGATAGAGTTATTATGATTGTCCCTAGCTGTAGTGCGTAGTTAGTTTGGGTGCCCGGTGGACAGAGCAGTTTTTCTAATGAAGTCGTAAAGGTTGTGCTATTTTGATCTTGCAGCCCACTTTGTCACAGAGCCGCCTCATATCCATTTCAATTCACATCTAAGTGAGCCGGACACATAGTAATCCCGCCCAACACATGCAAATCTAAAATCTTGTAGCCTGCTCACTTGCTAAAAGTAGCTAACACGGCCACCTATGGAGTTTTGTACCCCAGCACACGAAATGGACCATTTTTGAGGGGCAAAAAGAAACGCACACGTCTTATTAAGCACGTCTCCCCCATTCAGTACTTACTCAAGTCACATTAATAATTATTGTTAGTCTCTGGAGGAGTCAACACCTCTTCTTCGCTCATCTACCATCCAGACACACTTAACTGGAGAAAGCTCAAACTTTGCAAAAATTGAATCCAACTATTTAGTTAGCAATTTTTGTCAGCGAGTCCCACAATATTGTACTGGTATCATTTACAACGGAACTTAACCATTATATTATGAGACAAGGACTTTGTAAAGAGCAATAACCAATATTCTTTGGCTAGTGGCTGGGCATGTATTGAATTTGCAAGCATAAATATGTTATAGTGGCATGCCATTTTGTTTCACATTGAAAAGGGATTGGGCTTTGAATGGAACCAGGGGAGGGGGCACGCAGTATGGTGTCAATGGAATTCAATTTGCATGATCACATTAGCCTTCCAGTTGGCATCCTTTGTCAATTGTGAACTCAACTAACTAGCTAGCACTAGTTAGGTAGTTAGTTATGAACTTTGCATGCTCCCTGATTTTAAAAGACCACTTTTTTTCAATTTGTTTTTTTACTGGGTGCGTAGGCAGTAGATTGTAGGCAGAGAGTGGCTTCCCTTTGACGAACTTTTAATGGGAACGATATGGAAAAATATGGTAATGTGAATAACTTTTGGCACCATACAACTTTATGTTCTCTACACTTGGCTTCATGCATGAATTTATTATATACAGTTATAGTTACTCAGTGAGTGCACATTTGCTTTACATTTTGCATCAAAAAAAGAGTTGCACAGTAGAATATAACATTGAATAACACAGTAGTTGTGGCTTTGATTTTTTATGATTTCTTTGAAGACAAGTGAGTTAGTTGGAACAAAAGTGGGAAGGGAGACATAAAGTGGAGGGATGGAGACTGACTGTGTTCATTATATTTAGTTAGTTAGTTAGTTAGTTGGTCAGAGTGGATGTGAATATTTTTGTGCTCAAAAAAAAAGGATGAAAAAGACAAATGTGTGTTTGTGTGCTGCCCGTGTATTTGTAAAGTGGATGTGTGAAAATGTGTGGAACACTCTGACTTTGTGCACACAGAATGAAAGGAGACAAGATTGAGATGGAACGGAGTAACAACAATCTCATGTTTCGAGAACATCCCTGCTAAATGATCTCAGAATGCGGACCATCCAGTTTGTCAATGGAAATAAAAATCCATAGTCATTTAGGGTCACACGGCCACATATGGACACCTAAATACATATGTAAGGGTATGAGAGAAAACTTTGTAGTAAGTAAATAAGTTTCCTCACTAAACTATTCATAGTCTATTATTATAGGAATTAATTGCTCAGCATTATTTGTTAGAACCATTTTGTATGCGTTTGAGAGTCGTTACCTGAGATTTTAATGTCTAGTTACAGATTATTTTGTACTCCCATAGTTTCTAACTGAAGAGCAACTAGCTAAATATTTGATTAAACACTCTAACTTTATTCATTAGTGGTATAATAAACATATAATGGAGGTTCCAAAGACTCGAGCCAATTCTTTCTGTGTAAGTGTGAGATAGAACCTTTCATTTTATGATAGAATCCCTGTAGCGTACAAATCAATGTCTTTTGCATAGAGTGATGACGAGTTGTACATGTAAATACTCATAATGGCTAAAGGGTTGGGTGCACCTATCCCATGTTGTTTGCTAATTAATTTGATTAGTTGAGTTGAATACTCTGATGATGATAATAACTTACTATAACTAACTAACTAGCAAGCATTCCACTCTGCTCACTTTCAATTAAGATAATTGCTCATTTCCCACAACTCCCTCCCTGACTCCCCTTTGAGTTTACTGATTGTGATGTAATGCTCTGCACTCTCAAATGCGCACTAACTAACTAACTGGACATAAACTTTTAATTGAAAGAATGTACATCATCTTGAAAGAAAATCACAGATCTTAGATTTGGCAAGTCATGAATCTATAAGCGGGCTTATAAATTTCTTGAAATGAGGATTCAATGAGTCCCATGTACTTAATTTGCAAATGCGCAAAAATAAGAGTGTACAAGGGAAAGAGATTAAGGCATGCTATGCAGTGAATATTGTTGTTGTCCTTGAGTTGAGCCAGTAAGGGAGTAAGTTTAAGTCAGTCAGTACAAATGACTGCAGTCTGGTTCCATTTAAATTATGTTGCACGAAGTAAGGAGTACCTCCAGTGTAGTGCGAGGAAGAGTAAGTAAGCCATGGGTATGGAAAATAAAGTGAGCTCAGTCAGAAATGGGAAACTAACAAGTATGGGAAACAGAGAGAGAGAGAGATGTGCTGAAATGAAAGCGAGCAGAGTTTTGGAACAAGCATCCATGTAGTGTAGGCAAGAGAAAGTAAGAGAGAGTGGAAATGTAGAATTCCTGCTCAAAGCATTATTGATTTTCCTGGAGAGCATCATCATGATGGCACTCACTGTGTGCGACCAATTTCGTTGAACATTCAACTTGCCACAGATTTTCAAGAGCTCTCTCTCTTTCTCTATGTGTATTCTGTGTGTAGTTATAGCACCAATGCATGTGTTTTTCAATCCTTGACGACGCCAACAGAGCCCAACTAAAAGTATTATAGACATAGTGGTACCTTACCTTTGAGTTTGTTTGTTAGAAGCTGCTAGCCAGCTACTCATTGTAAAATCAGTTACCTGATCTCAAAGCGAATCCGTATATACTATGTATAAAAGTCTGCTCTATTGATACTAGCAAGCGAGTGACCAGTCTTCACTATTCTACTGTAATTAACTAACAGAAAAGCATCGAAGTTGGTAAACTATGAGTACTTACTAACTTTACTTGTTAGCTAACTTATTGTATACAGAGTGTTGTTAATGGCGAAATTATTTATTGTGATTTTTAGAAAGAGTGAATAAAAATGGAACTATTTAGAGACTCATGCGTCTTCTTCATTTCCTTTTTCATGTTTTAGTTACTGAAAGGTTAAAATGCGTATTGTTAGTTTGTAGTTGAGATGCTAATAATTAGTGTCGCTATACAC
>Ga0210040_10006579_pt1 | contig 14418 bp, 20 predicted proteins | sample CryGeyCG12114_NA_FD_185462 | JGI IMG/M metagenome (GOLD analysis project Ga0210040, IMG submission 185462) | Groundwater microbial communities from aquifer - Crystal Geyser CG19_WC_8/21/14_NA (SPAdes) (version 2) | ecosystem: Environmental > Aquatic > Deep subsurface > Groundwater | place: USA... | reverse complement strand
ATAAAATGTCAATTCGATTTTTCTCATTTACCGCTTGAATAATTCTATGCCATCCGGAGCTTTCCTAGTTCTATTTGTGCAACATAGATGGCCAGGCGCCTATTAGCTGAGAATGCCTGAACTATACAAATAACCATTTTTACGATAGTTTTATTTACCGTGAGACAATGTCGGTATCGCCGGACCGGGACCCGAATGATGAACTGGAGGTGCCCCTTGAGGGGTTCTTGGTTGAGGCTCAGTTCTTAAATTCAGTCTGTCCACATAACGAAGAGATGAATGATGACCACTGACAGATGGATTGTCTGATGCAGAAATCGGTGGTAAATCTTCTATACCAGCTTCATCTGAGCTCAACAAAGAATTAGTTCAAGATATAGCTGTTTACTGTTACACTTAATACTACTAACAACTGAACGCTACAAGGTTGGTGGAGTAAAACAGTTGGAAGCTCACACAGGTTAGGATTGGCTGTATTAGTGAATTCCGTCTTGCATCGTAGTTTGACACCGTATGAGCCAATATGATGATCCATGGATAAAAGCTGAGCAACCGCTTCTCTACATGACAAAGTTTGTGGGATTAGTTACTTCATCTCTTAGTATACTGCTTTTGCTTCTGATTTGTGTCAAAATCGCAATGAATTTACCTAGTATCTACCTCTATAATACAATAGCCAGCCTCAGCTTTGATAAAAAAGTCCGAAACTAATGAGAACTGGGAGTAATGCCATGCAACAGCTTCGAAATCTTTCTTTAGTTCTGCCAAAGGCTTGTCACTGTCTTTCATGTAATCTAGGACTGCGAAGGATCGCTCATTTCGACGATTAGGCCATTCCCATACACTAGATTGTAATCGAGTTTGATGACCATTGGAGAACAAATGGGACATCCATTCTTTGTAACTTTCTCCCCGGAAATTGCACAGCTCACACAATATTAGCATTTTAAATACTAAATGCTACACAGATTATTAAAAAGTATCGACACCTGAGAAGTTGGCCAAATAATGACGATGTCAAAAATTTGAAGAACTCGAAAATTGTTTATGTGTTAAAGTTAACCAATATTCAGAATACGGATTTACGGAATATACTGCTTCCCTCCTCTTATACGCTCTATGGTTGTTCATGGCTCTGTGGTACAACAATTTTACGAACAAAACAAAGCAATTCTTAACTAAATTAGATCATAATTAGCAATGATTACTAGAAGAAGTAGTTCATAATTTATATTTATGAGCTAATTATTATACGGTGAATTCGTGGTACATATTTAATTGAATTGAAAGAAATATTGAAGCCGGCTACAAAATGTGAAAAGATGTAACAGCTTTGTCAATATAACAAACTGAGAATGGATCCCACAATTCATTTGCTCACACAAACCCACTAACAATTTTATTACCAAATAGCATGACAAGATAAACAACATTGGCATATTTTGAGTTACTCTATCACAATATTTATTATGTTCTATTTAGTGTGCTCTGGCAAAAATTTCTTAATCTTTTTGGTTTCCCATTTGAAGTGTGCCATATAAAGATCCTTGAGCTATCATGGATTCTTTCATTGAAGCGATGGCGAACATCAAATCGTCTCGCAGAAAAAACGGAACAATATCATGAGATTGGTCCAAATGAACTGTGAATGCCTCCACAAAACCCTACGAAACATTGGGATCATAATTTAACATTTAAAACTTTACCTATACAATGCAATATTAAAACTGATCTCATCTCACCTCAACGAATTGATGTCTATAGAATCTGATGCCTTCCTTCGGAATAGTAATAGTCAAATAAACGGAGTCATCCAATGCGAAACTCCTCACAGAAGTGACTTCCCACTCAATATGTAAAGTTTGATAAGCATCAAAATTGTACACCTCCTGATTAAACTTGTAAATGGTCACTTCACTGGTTGTAGAATCCCCGTATTCGGAAATGGCCACAAAATTTGTGAAATCGTCCACAGTCACAAAAGTAACACCAGTAGCTCGGTCCGTTTCTAAATCCCGCATTCGTACAAATTGATTCTGTTGCATGGACCATGTGTATACAGCAGAATAACGCATGATGTCCAATTCTGGATCATAATAGTTAAACTTATTCGCTATAGCCAAGAACCATTTGCCCATAATAAAATCTACGGCAATTTTCACAGCTCCGTATGTGTCGATTGCTTGGATTTCACGAACTTCTCCATTGTAGTGACTGAATACCACTAATTTCGTCATGTGACTACCTAATGTAGAAAAATATCAAGTTTTGTTAGTTTTCGCATTTGTTTAAGTTAGTTAGCTATAGCTGCTAATTTCTAGTTGGTGCTGTATGCGTATGATATGAAACCGCATTTACTTTTCAAAGGATCAAAATACTGAGACAAAACCAAGTAATCTACTCCTTGGACAGTGAACACAGCAAAATCCGTTATATACCCAGTAACTAACTCCAGGAGTAAACTGGGCTTTCCAGAATGAGCCATGGGTGTGGAATACATGAAAATCCCGGTGGAGTCTGTTCCAATATTACATCTACAAACAAAAAACACGTATGGATTGGATTATAAGAATTGCTTAATGAAAAAAATATTTTCATCCATGCAAAAAACTTACGTTGCATTGTATGAAACCACATTGCTTTTGAGCACATAAATCCCAGTGCTCCCTGGCCTTATGAAAGCGGTACTACAAGTTTCGGAACTTACGTAGGAAATAGCTTTCCCATATTTTGCTTGAATAACGTCAACAGAATCGCAATCACAGTCCGCGTGAAGTTTGTGTCGATTGTAGGATTTGACTTTCCCATACATTACCAGAATGACACCGTCCTTAGTAGTAGTACTTTCCACTCTGTATTTTTTAGTCATATTTGCTGCTTCCTCATCCGGATACACGTACAGTAGCCTCCTTGGCTTCGTTTGTACTTTCATTTCCAAATAGTTGATTTCATTGTCCACATTGGCTTTCAGCTCCAGAGTAGCGAATGAAGGTATAATAGCCTTTTGGAGTAGAGCTGTAAAATTCCGGGCTAATGAATGCACAGCATAGTCATTAATATGATTTTCTACTTGCACAGTCTTGTTCACAAACACGGGGTGTGTGAATACAACAGGCCGCTTGATAACTTCTGTACTACTGCGCTCGTAAATATTGTCTTCTAAAGATCTGAAATTGTAACCATTTACTTGAGGGGATGAAATTGGTCCTTTAACATGCAAACCTCCGGCAAACTTTTTAGCCCCGGTAAACACTTGAGGGTTTTTAGTTTGTTGATTCAGAAATACTTGGTCCATGTTGATACCGTTGATTCGATGTGTTTCACACTTTCCTCGTACAGTTACTGAATCAAATGTATAGAATCCGTCCAGTTGTTGATTCTGATAGAGTCCTACAGATTGAGTAACTATATCTCTGAGACCGGGAATGCAACCTCGAGCATTTTCATTTCCACATTTCATATCTCCTTCTATGACTGGTTGAGAAAATGTGGCGCCATCTATTATTCGAGGATCGTTAATTACTACTAGGTCCAATGGGTCGATTTGATTGATTGTTTCTGAAAAAAAGAAAAAAAAACACCATATACACTTTTTAGCAACTATCTACTACTAATTTTTACTAGGTTAGTTATAATGTAATCCAAAGTAAACGGCCATCTTACTTTTCACCATAATGTGTTTCGCATGTATTGTGGCATTCACAATTTTTGAACCATTGATGGTTTCAGAATGTCCTTTTTTCACCATCATTGCATTCATCATATTCAGATCGATTGTATCAACTTTGTTCACATTCATTACTTGTGTTATCACAGATCCTTGGATAACATTAACTGGTTTTGTAAATATGTTGTCTCCTTGAAGTATCTAAATCCACAAAAAAAAATTTTTTTGAAAAATATGCTAATATTTATCTTTTAAACTTTCAGCAGTATATAGTATTTAAATCACGTACAAAAACATTATTTTTCATCACTGCATCGGCCTGAATATATTCCAAATCTATGCCATTCAGTCCAGGATTGGCCGCTTTCACTGTTTCAGAATCCACTCCAGCCTTGAATACAACTTCACCGTAGACATCTTGCGGGTCAGTATTTGAAACTCTGTTATTAATTAAATAACTGAGTCTTTCATAATTCTCATGGTCGTTTTCCCATTCGAGATCTCCTTCGATCGTCACTGACTCGTAATGCTCCACATTTACAGGCTTTTTCAATCCTTCCATTATCTACACAGAATGCAAAACTACTATATTGTTAACTGTATTAATTGTTAGCTTCTACAAATACTAAGAATAATTACATGCTCAAGTTTGAAGTTATTAATGTGCCCCTTCACGTCCAAATGCTTGTGCAGAACCGTAGTTTGCGCTTCAATTTCTACGGGAGAATAAATCCGTATGTCTTCTGTAGTGCGAGCAAAATTGCTCACAGGAATTCCAGCTATTTGCTGTGTGATCAAGTTACCTGTGAAAAAGTACATTAAACAATAAAAAAATTGCTACACATATTCATTCAGTAACCTTATAATAATTACAGGAATGCGTTTTGGTTTTTTACAGTGTGCTTACCACCAATATCGGCATTTTTAAATAAAATCTGTCCAGTGATAAATTGTTCATGATTTGGCAATTTAGAAAACGCATGTTTTTCCAAGTCTCGCAAATCTATTCCATTGATCAAAGAACAGTCCAAATTCTCTTTAACTTTCACCAACATGAACTCCTTTTCTCCCAAGATCTCTGCATCTTCATTCACTAACGCCACCTATTAAGGAACAAATCGTAAATGCTAATTTATATTAGGTGTGTAGGTGGAAGAAATTGATCTAACAAGAGAATTAAAAAACTAGTTTATAACTTATACCTCGCTCAAATAAGAGTTCAAAGGAACTCCATTCACATTATGAACCCATACTGGAGCCTTAAAAATAATTTCTCCATGATTCACTACTAATGTGACGCTCGTATTTTTAGGCATGTGTGCCAGTTTCGCTGCATTCTCTAAAGCGTTCAGAAAGTCCACTTTGTTTACTTTTCCATGTACAATTGCGGTTGAGACTGCGAAAAATCAAATTCATGGTAGAAGAAATCCAATTTGTAAAAGCCGTTTCCAACTGCTCATATAAAAATACAAACTATTTAGGATTTAAAAAATCCTTACTTTCCAAAGGCTCTTCAAATACCAAGTCAGTATAAATCTTCAAATCTTCATTTTTATAAGCCGTTGTAGCTACTACTTGTTTTAGATTATGATCATTTGTAGTTCCCATCACTTGTACATCACAATCTACTTCCATTGCTTTCACTTTCAGACTGCCAAAAGTCACATGTTCATTCATAATCTGAGGAAATTCTCTCCCATAGGCATTCAACATGACAACATCCCGTTCTAAAATCACGCCATTTACTTCTTGAACTTTGATTCCTAGACCAGTTACCAAAGGTTTGGTAAAAATCTTATTCCCTTCAATTTTCCCATGAAAATCAGGCCGAACAATGAATTTGCTTATTTCAGAAAAGTCCAATTTGTTCATCTTCACCCCAGTATCCATATCCACATTTCCTCTAACAATCACCGGCCCAGTGAAATGGATAGGAGATTCTATAACTTGGTTGGCATCAAGTAAAATCAAATCTTGAGGTATATGCATTCCATTGGTAGTAGTGGTTTCAAACTTATTCACAACGGTCACATTCCTTCCTTGTAGAAACAATGAGTTGGGTACAACATTCAGATAATTAGTTCGCCAAAGCTTTTTCTCTATATCTACTACTGGGAGCTGGAAAATGGAGTTGGTGTATAAAGCCGACGCTGTGGTCAGACCAGTCACATGAATCGGTTGTCCATTTTCCGTACTGTAAATATGGCGAGTACGTTTGGGTGAAGAGATGATTTCACCCAAATCATGCCCATTGATTTTTACATGTTTTCCCAAACGGACTTGGCCAACTTTCCCTTCGTTCAATAACACGGGTGTTTGAATTGTCACTTGTTCATGTACACTGGCTGCTTGTCGGAAATCTTCTCCGTTGATTGTTCCCGTTTTGAGGTTGTCTTTGAAATGCAGTGTGGACGCTACATCGAATGTGGAATCAATGTGTTGAGGGGAATTCCGATTCAGTAGGTTTTTGAATTCAGTCCCATCTATTACCCTTGTATAGAGATTACCCACTGTGGCTTGTTCGCAGTACAGATTTCCTGCAAAAATCCAGTTTTATGTTAGCTTTTTCTGAAATTGTAATGCAAAAAATTGCTGTACATTTTGCAGACAGTAATGTATTGAAAAAACAACCTAGAATTGTCTGGTTGTATCCGTTGATAAGAGCAAGATTAAAGTATCTATCTAGAGGTATCTCATTCAAGTTTTCCAAATATGTCTCTTCAATTTCCACTTGTGATTCGGCCGCAAAGATTTTCAATCCTGTACTGTTTTGGGATGGACCATCAATCTTCAACATGGATTCATACCAGGATTCTAGATTTCTCTATGATTTACATATTGAGAGACGAAAACATTAAATGCTGTAGCTGTGGTATGGTTTTCTATTCATTTTCACGTTTTTCACATTACCCCATTTACAGAGCCAACGTGCACTAACTCTTTAACGATCAAGTTAGGCACCGTCTTGTAGCCCCGTACTTTAGCCTTTGCATCATTTTTGAACACATATTCACTCCATGGAATATAATTGACTGTGGAATCCGGTGTCACTGTTATGCCCCCTTCGACATAAAGATTCTGAGCAAACCCAATTTCTTCATTCACTATTTGTGGTGGTTGAGTTGGAGTTGTTAAAAGGAATTCTGTTGATTTTCGCACGAAAAAAAAGCATCATGCATAAAGAGCCTGAATTTGATGAAGAAAAAATGCATGCATTGATATTACTTGTTTGACTATGACAAACCTTGAATGGGAATTTTATTAATGAAATGGGTGGTTTCAATCCTCTCAGTTTCTAATGTTTCCCCAGTCCAACTGGCTTTCACTTCCTGTGGTCGGTCGCTTACTTTTTTGAGCACGTCATATTGAAGAACTGGCCAACTAATGTCATTTAGTGTTTGGACCTGTGTTCGGTAAAATTTTTGCAAAAACTAATTAGAGAAAAGGAATATGTGCTTTTTTTCAGGATGTATCCAAGTTTGTACCAACCTCCAGATTACTGCCCTTAGCTTCCACATGTTCACTTGAAAGAGAAGAAAAATACAAATTCCCTGTGATATTCCCTTCAAAAGATTTGAACAAAGTATATCTCAACTCGGTTATGATATCTTGCTCAAAAACAGCCTGTCGCCGTTTCAATTCATTAAGAATCACATTTGGAGGCATGGCATTGGCATTTGTTTTGGTCTCTGAGACAAATTATAATGAAAATGATGATTTGGAACCACACGAATTACAGTAGTGTATTTAATAATCAAAAATGTAGGTTTTTATATTTTTCAGCTTCCTTACCTTCAGCAGCATATACAGGTCGTTGTTGTGTCAAATTCTCAGGTTTCAAATCCGCATTCTCCACATAAGTATTTTCCTGATGCATGTAAACCGGGGCTTGTGATACAATCACACCATGATAATCCCAATCTTCATTATAAGTGACAACATGTTTACTCTCCTTTTCCAAATACAATGCATTGGGTTCAAGTGTGTCTAATTCTGCTTTCAGCGTATCCAAACATCGAGACAGCTTGTTTCCATCTTGAACTTGGCTTTTTGCTAAGAAATGTTCACGATATGTTAAATGCATATCAAATCCCACTAATTCCATAAACAAAAACAAAACGTACAAATCTCTTTTCTAGTAAGTAGCACAGGAAAAATGTGCAATTCCTTCTGCCCACTGGTCATATATTCAGTCACCGTAGTTAAAAACACGTAATGTTCACTGAGTGACAAAAACTGGGCATCCAAAATGATTTGGTCCGAATTTAATCTAACTTTGTCTAGCACAACCGTTTGTGTCAACTCGGAATTCGCAGACCGAGAGTAGAAACTGACGATTTTTTCATTTGCTGCTAACACAATAGTTTCATAATCCGGGCTTGGCAATGTGATGGCATCCATGTACAACTTTTGACCACTGAATTCGGGCAAGTCTTGCCAGTACACAAAGTCATATCCTGCAGATTATGACATGTTTAATTTTTTGAAGATAAGATAGAAACTAGCGCGTAATTGCATAATAATATATTCTGAATGATTTCTCACACTTTACCTACCTGCATACCAGTAACAAATTGTAGGATGATTAGCCTGTCCGATCAACAAAAAATGATCCTTGAGCATTGGCACGTATTGAATAGCCACGGGATAATTGCTCCACAACAACTGCACTTTCTCAAGTTCTTCACGGAGATTCATGGAAATGATTTGAGTTCCCACCTGAAAACGAAAAAAAACTTGTACCAAATCAGGTTAACTTCTATTTTATTGAAAAACCTGGATACATGCCTCATTGTTATCAGATGCATCTTGAGCCTGTGTGATGGCAATGTACATTTTTGAGTTCATTGGGAATATCTCGACAGCAGATGCGCCTTTTGTTTGCACACGGTGGATTTCGTCCATGTATGTTACTACCCATCTGAAAATTCTGTGACAAAGAAAACGGAAGAAACAATAGATTTTTAGCTAAATAGCTTGTGTTAAGTTAGTACAGCATGGCATTTACAATACTCTGTTGTATCTAAAATCTATCGTACTGAATTTGCGATGATTTGTAGATGGGCTCTAATTAGTTAGTTAGTTAATTAATTGATTTAGTCACATTTAAGAAATAACTAACTGACTTACGGGCAGATAGTCATAGAATGAACCGAATTATCATTAGTGATGACAAAATACAAAGTGCGACCAAAGGAGAAAAATTTGGCACTAGTGGCGATTCCATGATTGCGAATTTTTTGTCTCAAAGTGGGTTGTAAGTTTTTGCCTTCCAGTACATAAATGTGTGTGTATGTTCCGTCATTGGTTCGAACAGCAACAAAATATCTGTATCCCCATTCAAAGGACTAAAAAAAGTTAGTAATTAGGGTTATCATTCATGAATCTGGAAGCAAATGAGATTTTTTTCGAAATCCAGGTATTTAGATTGTACATGTAAAATTCTATCCGTATAGCCAAGCTCCCATGCACTGATTTGCCTTAACGATGGTTTGAATTGCTTTTCATTCAGATACTCGTGATATTCCTGGTGACTTGAATAGTCTACTTCTAGTCCTTCCAGTGCATAAATCCCGTCGGATTGCATTACATAAGCGGACCGATTGAACATGAATGGCGTCCACACCGAATGTGTGTGGCTCAAAGGAAAGGATTTGTAGTGATGACTCAAACTCACTTCATATTTGTATCTGGTGTATGCTGCGAAGTTAAGAAAGGGCGTTTTTACGTAAACCAACAAAATTAACTTCCTTTAAGGGGAGTTTTTCACACCTCGTTTTTGTCTAGTATGATCTGCCATGAACGATTTGGCCAAGTCAGCACTAAATAATCCCAACTCTTCATGGATCATTGTGTCATCTTCAGGTTTTAGCTCGATTAGGGAATCGGCTGCTGTTATGCTTACACTCATCTCATCTGCTATTGTTGATGAGGACAGGTGAATTTGCAGTAGAAATTTTAGGATTGCTAACACTGCGAGGGTCCATTTAACTGTCACCATTTTGGATTCTAAGAAGAAGTTTTTGATACCTTTATCGTTCTTTTCTTCAATATTTCAGCTTGCATTTTATTTGAAGGAAACTGGAATGAAGTCTTACCACAGTATGACGTAAAGCTGCTGAATTGCAAAATATGAAGTAAAAAGTCAAACGAATTTCATAGTTCACGGTATTTATTGTTTTCTCGTTTCACAGCAGCAGTCAGTCTCCACTTGAATAATTTAGTAATTAAGTTAGTAACAAGTTTGGGAAAAAATTGGAATAGAAATACACGGAGAGCGATGAAATGAGAGAATGAACTATTATACTTACAAATAGCTGGAATTTTAGAGATTGATATGACTCTAACAAAAATATTTGAACTGCAAGATATGCAAAACATTTGAGAAAGGTTCAGATGACCAACATAAAGCATTTAAAGCTGCCAAACTGAAAGCATATGATATAAACTAGTTTAGTGATAGATAAGTATTCCTATTGAATTAAAAAGAATGATATTTTAATATAGTTTTGTACCGTAAATTATATAGCTCAATAAATAGTTGCTGGTCCTCAAAAAGGTTAAAAAATATTTTAAAATCAGAACATATCTGTATGGTTGGTAATGTAAGCAAGCATGAAAAATAACATACACTTTTTGGCTGCAACGTATTATATATCACAGATAATGCAACACATTATTGTCCAAATATTTGTTCTAACTGTTAGGGATAATTTTTGAAGAAACAGTATCTTTGTGACAATTTTAGAATTTACATATACTATTACAAGGTTTTTTTTATAGTCGACCACTTTACTATATCCTAAAGTTTAAATTTTTAATTCTCTTCGCGTTCATTTATTGTCATAATTTCATTGAACATATACAATACGGATAGCCTATAATAGCTATTCTACGAAATATTAGGATTTCTGAAATGTTACCCATCGTCAGTAAAACATGAACTCATCCAATCCATATTAAATCCTAGTAATCTCAAAAGACAAGACGAACCATGAAAAAATAAAAAAAACAGGAGAAACCAAAAATATGTGCATTGCATGATATCTGTTCGACTAGGTACAATAATCTCCTCCTGTATCAGACTTTTATAACCAGTCCTAATTGGCAACAAAAAACTTAGCCTATTCACATGGTTGAACCCCAAATGAGATTAATCGTAACCAATAAAACACATACAATAGCCCAAACTAGCACAAACCAAAGCCATGCAGAATGGCTAAACGGAGATTTATACGGATTCACCAATGGATTTGGTATGGACTTGCGAGCATAAAATAGAAGTAGCACGGGGATCACATATTGAATTCCAGCACCTGCATATGATCCTGTGATTGCCGTCAGCAGTTGCACATCACACACAAAGAAGGCGATCCCAAATGGAGGAATAATGGCCAGAAGAGGAAAAAATACACGACTATACGTTCTATACACGACCCCTCGCCTGCTCAAATTGTGATCTGCCACTTGAAACAATGTTTTTAAATTGTTCCTCAGAGTTATGGCAATAATGGGGAAACTTGTACTCAGGGAAAAAACAGGGAACAGTGCGAGAAAATACTGTATCATTTCCGCCAAAAATCCTACCGATGGTCCAGATATCTCGGGCTCAAAGTTTAAAGTATACACATCTTTGAGGTTTTCGAAAGCAAATATCCCTGTGACTGCTAGCAAAAGGTAGAACATGGTCACTAGTCCGTAGTCCACAATAAACATTTTCAATAATCTCCGTTTATTTGGAATCGGGGTGACCAAAGAGGGAAGCGAATGATGGCACATGTATGAGTATACACAAACTCCGAATAGATTTGGCACACCGTTCAAGTTCACTGCTTTTGGGTGTCCGGTTCCTTTTCCCACTGAGATTCGAATCAGTGCTAAACCGATCATGATGATGAATGCTGGAACACAGAATTAATAAGATTCAGCATTCAGCTTTTGTATCTACGTCTAGCAGTAGCAGCTATCGCTAGTGTAGCAGTAGTCTGCCTCTGTAGTAACTTACCAAGCCATCTCATAATAGACGTCCCAATTTGCAAATATTTAGTTTTGGACACATTGAAGAACACAAATGGGCCCAGAGTGACAAGGAAAACTGTGGAAAATATCCTGTATGCATTGAATCGATCAATTCCTGAGTTCTCAGACCAACACCACTCTGTGTCGGGTATGATGGATGAGTTGTGGAATGTAACGTTGCTGTATGTACTGAGAAGAGAATACGATACGAAAACATGATTTTTCACATTTTGCCAGACACAGACACAAAAATATAGGTAAACTTACCAAAGAACATCTCGGAGTGATTTGGATACCACAACTATGTAGATTGCCAAATCTCCGTACAAATACACAGTGATACATAAGTAAAATATGTACATTCCAAGAGTACCAAAGTAAAACTTGGCCATGCCACCCTAACAAACAAAAATGCAACCATTGTATTGAGCGATCTAGTAGAGTTAACTAGTACTAGTGCGTAGAAAGATATTTGAGTCAATAGAACAAAGCAATATTTACCATTTCCACTCGTTCCTTGATGTCAAATGCGGAGGACGAGGAAATACTTTGTTGACTTAGATCGGAATCTTGATGAAGAAGCAGAGGATCTCGTTCCCGCTCAGCTCTGCCTCTGGCTGGACTATTTAAACAGTCTTCTGCCACATTGTCATCTGTTTGGTTCAGTAGCTGTTGTTGCTTTTGCACCATGAGAGCATTTGAGATCGACATTAGCTCGACCATAAATGTCACAGTGAGAAAACTAGGAAAAACAGAGTGTATTAGCATTGTAAACAACAAAATATTTGCATTTTATACAAAAGTTATTAGCTATTAGTTAGTTACCTCATGAAAGCCAGGACGAGAATTATGATGAAACTGAGAAGTGCACCAGCATGACCAAATGCGGCTGGAAGTGTCAAAGCCCCAGTGCCCACAATCAAGTTGAAGACGTAGACAAGACCCGTCTGAGAAAATAAGTTCACTCATTACATGCATGCGTATACATAGGTTTAAACTATGCCAAAAATTGGCTGATAATCAAATCACAAAATTATATGGGGTACATTTAAATACAGCTTTATATGCTACATTCATATTTGAGTCAAAGAAGTATTGAAAACAAAATAGGGCATCAAATTGTTCAACAGTAAACACAAACTATAGGTAGTCATGCGGTGGATTTTATACGTCCATAGTCCATATCTAATGTTCTTTTTACTTTACAAAGAAAAAAAGGAGAGAGTGTGAACCAACTAACCACATTGATTCCAGAAAACCATCTTGGAATTTGAAACAGGCGTTTCTGCATCGTTTGTTTGCGATAAAAAAGTACAAAGATTTATTCCGACGAACATGTATTATTACTTCTTCTGTTGTACTCGGTTAGATTTTTAAAAATTTCACACAATTTTAAAAACAAAAGTATAAAACACTGCCTTGCGATTGACGTAGAATCATCGTCGCAAAGTTTTATTGCTCCTGAAGTAATTTAGCTATACCAATATACATATGGTATGGAGCTGAATTTAGGTTAGTTATGCACGAGTGATGATGTGTAACATTGTGTTTGATTTTCATGTATAATTAACCCATGGAACATAGATATGGGAATAAATTGATTTCTGCTACAGTCTAGATAAGGCACATATGTTTTGTTTGATATGGATTCCAGGATGGAAAAGTTAAAAACTCCCTACACACAGCTCACGAATAAGTAGTGACTGACTTTTATAATGACAACACTAATACTACTGCTACTACTACAACTACTAATGCACACAGGCATGCTAAGTTGTAAATTGTAGTTTTTCTGTTCCAGAACGAGAGATTTACGTAACGGTATCCACCCACATATTGGTTGGCTGGTTAGTTAGTTAGAAAGTGTCTTAACTAAGTTGTTTACACTACACTTGCAATATTTATGTTTCGTTTGGTTGGTTGCAAGTTCAGCTCGATTTAAATATCTATCTTGTCAGATTTGTGGTCAAACTATGTTGTGTCATTGAGTAAATTACTCGAGAGTAGTACTACAGAACAGGTGCATTGTCTTTGTAAACAAGTAAACATAGATGCAAATAAGAATTTAAAGTAAAAGGTAAAAGATTGCATTTCAAACTAACTGGGGTAAAACTTTAGATGACGGAATCACATTTCCAGTCGGCTATGATATACTACTGCATTTTTGTTGAAAGTCTCAAAGTGCCCCGAACTAGCTGCAAATAATAATACATTTTCAGGACTTGCCCTTTAGAATAAGAACCCCTAGTTCGAAAAAGCAGCTGAAGTAGGCTAAAATGCGAATACTTACAATGTTTCTAACTATAAAGTGTCTTGATGCGTTGCTCATAACTATCAATCTTGTTAGTTTCGGTAATCCGCGAGTAATTTGCAATTATGACAATGTTGTCAATGTAATATAAATCTGATGTGCACAAATGCAAAAAAATAGCGTTTGTGCTTGCAAAATCCTTCATAAGAAGTCTAGTGCAAATTGTTGTGTCAATGTTGTGGTACTGGCGTACTGGCTTATACTTGGCTACTTTTAGAACCAGATTGCACGTAAAATTAAAAAAGCAACGTAGATAAAACTATTAACAAGGAAAATTGGTAGATCCGTCGATCCGGACGGCTTTCAAAGCTTAAAACAAGATTTTCTATTGAAATTTTTATCCACAAGTCGTAAAATTTACAAAAACCACGACGGGGCAATGAATGGCGGTCATATGCACTGTATATTTCTATCTAAAATT
>Ga0210040_10006578_pt1 | contig 14419 bp, 9 predicted proteins | sample CryGeyCG12114_NA_FD_185462 | JGI IMG/M metagenome (GOLD analysis project Ga0210040, IMG submission 185462) | Groundwater microbial communities from aquifer - Crystal Geyser CG19_WC_8/21/14_NA (SPAdes) (version 2) | ecosystem: Environmental > Aquatic > Deep subsurface > Groundwater | place: USA... | reverse complement strand
TATTATGTAACGTTCGTTTCTCTATTCATATTTTCATAGGCTCGTCTACTATGTACACATACATAGGAAAGAAGGCAGTAACTAAAGCAGTAACCAACTAAACTACGGTATAAGTAATTCTACTCTGGTAAAAACTTTCTTTAGAACCGAGCAAACAAATCTTCATCTGACATTTGAAGTCCATTTATTTTTCTCTAAACTTTTCACCAACTGGCACAGACAAGTAGTATATACTCTCATATACCATAATAAGTTTTCCACTCTTTTCTCCCTAGTATAACAAACAATGAACACATTATGGTGAATGCACCCATCGAACCGTAATAAATATAATCTTTTCCCTCTCTGTTACTTTCTGTTTCTAACTCCCGACATACCTATCGTTCCATTTGTTGACAATTCATCTTCTCAAGAATAGACAACCAAAGCCTGTTGCCTTACAATCCTAAAAGAAGTATTTTGTTCCACCATAATTTGGCTGCATGAACCAAACAGTAAAAGTTTCCCTTCCGACCTTCATTTCTGATTTTGTACACGGTAAAACCCCATAGGCACTGTGCCAGATACGGCATTGTTAGGTAACTTTTACTTTTGGCGGAAACTTTTTTTTTTGAAAGGGGATGAAAAGTTATGTGAAACAAAATCATCTTTTAGACACACCTTTCAGCTGTCACTTCTTAAAATTCTCACGATACCTTTTAGAGGCACTTGTGTAATCACGTTTTCTACTTAAACGTTTGTTCCAGAGGTTTGTTTGCACTAACGTAACAATGCTAAAAATTGCTGAGAAAATTTTAAATTGGAGTGTACGAGAGATGAGATGCAAAAGTATTTAGTTCCTGCTTTACGGTGAAGACAATGGATGTAATCGTGATCCTCCGTGGGTAGTTACTTTTGAATGAATCAGAAAAGAAAATGAAATACACAAAAGTCTAAATCTCATTGAGTTTGTACGGAATTCAAAGAAACTCGTACTCATTCGGTATTTGACAAAATGAAAACTAGTACAAAGCGAACCCTATTCTCTGAGGTAACTATTGGCAAAGCAAAACAAACACTGAAAACAGCAAAGATGTGAGTACAACTTTGCTGTGAAATCACGTGAAAATACCAAGATTGCCAAAATCGGAAAATCAAAAAGTATTGGTTCCCAGAAAAAAGAGACGAGTGGCTCAAACCTTATTATCTATCCATTTATTCACGGAAGAAAAATCACAAGTTCTACTTGACCTTTGGAACAGCCATTTCATTGTGAGAGGATAATTTTTTTTCTCTTTGTGTCTGCCGCGTGGCTGCAACTTGAAGAAAAGCAAGTTAAGAATCCAGATGGAAATCGGGCGAGAAAGTTTCACACTGTATATGCTCAATCATGCATAATGTCAATAAAAGGTAAACTTTGTAACAAGTTACTCAGCTCAACCAGAAGATGTGAAAGTCAACTTTTTGGGACCATGAGTAAAACAAAAATTCAATTATGTATAGGACTCTGGGTGAATTTTAATTCCCCATGTATTCATCCTCCCAATTCATTATGTAGGTTAATCTAATGCACCCGGGTAGGAAATGAAAACGAGATCATTTATTATACAGAAGGGACTCAAGTTTATAACTTCTAGTACCCTGCCTACGTTGCAGATCAAAGATTTGATTCATATATCTAGCTTTAAGATTTGTAAGACGGAAATTTTAGTGAAAAATGGCCGAATAAACCATCTGTTTCATACAAATGTAAAAAAGGCACGATACTTATGTCGACTTTGCGTATGTTTTTTTACATTATTCCATGTGTACTGTTCCAATTCTTGAAGATGAAAAGAAAAAGTTTTTTCCGTGGTTCTAGATACATTTCATTTATGACCATTATATTTCAGAATAAAAAGTAACACTTGCTGCCCATGAATGGAAGCTTTTTTCTCACGTACATGAATTTCTTTAGGGATTCCTTTTTCTATCTCTCTTACTCTACTCATATATGTTTTTTCTCCCTCTTCCTTTTGGTTTGATATTCATATGATTGCATGTATGCTACACACAGTGAAAGCAAATGGAACCAGTGAAATGCAACGAACCAGCAGTCAAGTCAAGGAAAAAGAGCATCAACAAAACGGAGCACATGACTTACATTCTGATTGACTGTTTTTTCTGACTTTTTTTCCCCAGGTTTCTCAATCATGTTCCGCATCTTTACTGTTTCACTGACTGACCTTTCCGGTACAAACTGACGGCTTTTTATTATTTATTGTATGTTTATTTAAAGATGGTTGAGTTAAAGGTCGGCTTCCCAAGTCGAGTGGAATAAAAATAAAGAGTGCGGTGGCTACTTTTCTTAAGAATAAATTGATTTCTGATAAATACATCATGCTCTATGTATTTTCTGACTTTCCCTCATATTTGCTGTTATTGCTTCCAGCGTAACTTTAGTCTTTCATATACTTGTCTGCCTTACTCCATTAGTCAGCTCACTGAACAAATATTCGCTTTGTTGATATTAGTTTCAAATCAATAGTAGACAAGATTGTTGTGTACTAGCTATAATTTCTTGAATTATTGTCAAAATTTTGAAAATTCTTACCTATGTCACTTGTTGTTGACATGTAGTAAATACAAACAAGTCAATATTCAGAAGCAGTATCAAGTATGAAGAAAATGAAATACTTTTTATGCTCCAAAAACCAAGAATAGGACTAAAAGAGCAGTCTATACAGTTATAGCTTGTAGTTTACAGTGGAGCAGCACATATGGCATTTATTGGCCCCTTGACTGTAACGTATTTATCCAACTTCATTTCATTTGTCCTCAAGTCAAAAGCTCATCCTGTGTCAAGGTTTGAAGGAAATACATAGTTGTACATACTACATGAGATCGAGGTGGATATAATAATGCAAAGTTCGTTATCTCTTCGGAAATTCAGTGGCGCAATGCAGTTTCGCTTCGTCAAACATAATATAACTTTCTCCCCTCCACTTTCACTACGATGGCATACATGAAGAGGGCCAAAAGGAAATGGAAAACCAGGAGGTTGAAAGCACATGCACTATCTAAACGATGCGTTGCGAAATGGATTTGGATGCACAAGTTATAACCTGTTCACTAACAAACAAAGTTTTCCTTTAAATTGAAATTGTTATTGCCAATGTAATTTACTTCTGTATTCCAAAAATACTACATTAGATAGAATCCTCTATATCCACTCGCATCATATATCATGCAAAATCAAAATCATATATGCATAACAAAACATCCATAAATTTTAAGCAATATTTTTTGCACGCACAAAATTTTAAAATAGACAATATCACCATTACATAGCTAACTATGAAATACGGGGATTAAAGTGTCCACTCGTGTGCAATGTGCTCCACTGCAAATGTTTAAAAATTCCACTTCAACTTATTCGCCGAACACGTATTGGTTCCAACAACTCAAGCTGTAAAAACTTTCATGGTCTAGCCCTATGCGTACATACATGCAAGAGAAAGGAATGAATGTTCATAATTAGTAGTAAATATCTTCCGGCAATAACTGGAAACAAGCTGCAGTTGACTCTAACTTTATTTCTCTGAAAACACACTGTCCTTCCATTGCGAATTCAACGCAGGAAGTGGAACCGGTCCAATAACAAGTTCTTACAGTCTCTGCTCAAAAGACTGTATGCAGGGGAGTACGTTATAAGTTACTCTACACTTGTAACTAACCATAGGCCAACTTTCCTTGCCAACCAACTAACTAACTAACTATATTGGCTGACTGTGTGAGTCCGTAATGGAGCATCAGTTGAGTTAGTGAGATAACTCAACTTAAAATCACTCACCGTTATATTGAGGAAATTGTAAGCAACTATAAAAGGATAAGGTTGGCTACACACTCTCCTCTCGATATACTGTAGGCAAGTAAATAGTAACTCACCATTGTAGGCAGCTATGGAATGTTAGACTGTCCACTTGGATAAGCTTGAATAGAATGTGTACCCTAAATCAAATATTGTGTGTGTATCTGTCCTTTTATGGGTATGACGCAGTTCCGTTTTTTTCTCGCGCTACACTGGATAGTTATGATGCCTACGGTATTATGACTTTAGTTAGGCAATTAATTTGGCTGTAACAATGGTGATCCCTTTTTTGGATACACTGGGAATACAAATTGAATGAGTGGAATTCCATCTTAACTACTGTGAGCTTCATTTGGGACGGTCAAATTGTGTAGTGTATGAATGTTCTATGACCAGGGAGAACGGGAGTTCTGTGCATACATAGTTAGTTAGTACGCATTGATCCCATTATGTGGGCTCTGTGTAACTGCTTTGTACGTAATGTACTCACTCAATAAGGGATGTTTAAACAAGGTGGAGTAAAAAGGCAAGTTGGTAACCTCAAAACTGTGTCACTGTGACTATAGTTTAGTTAGTGGTAGACTTGAAGAATGAAAAAGTGGGGACGCATCTTATATGCAACATAACTTTTAAAGCCAACACATGGAGTTAAATAGGGAAAAGGGCAATATTTTTGGTTCTATAAACGGGACTAGTAAAGAATCCAAAAAAGTTGGATTGAATCTTACTGGCTGCCAATAACAGAGTAACGTTGAGTACGTACTACATAACACAGCATGACATGACATGGATTGAAGAAAAAAAAGTATTTGTTCATTCAACTTTTCAAATAAGTCGTTTTCCAAAGAAACTGCAATTCAGTTTACAGTGATTCACACAAAGTATGTGCTCATTCTTTACTCCAGATCCAGTCAGTAGCCGAAAGAACGAAATCTATACATGAGCTTTTTCATACTTTTTTTGCACAATTTATATAGTTTTCTTGGCCGGATAAAGTTTACTTTTTAAAAAGCTTATTTTACAAGCTGTGCTGGGAGCCCTCAGTCAGAGAATCAATATTTCTCAAGAACCATTCAATTCTCACCATTTGAACCAATATTATTGCATTAGGGAGTTCACCGCTACCACATGGAGGCCAGCAGATGGAATACCACATTATTGGATGAAAGGAAAAATTCATCTACGCATTGCGGGAGTTACAAAGAGTTCTACGCGTACATGAAGTGTATGGAAATACAACGGAAGATAAATCATTTCCGAGTTCAATATCCATATGGAGTTGATTACACGGGTGAGTGGAGCTAGAACACGTGTCGTCAAACTATTATCCATTCCAATGTACTTTCTCCTTTACATGTATGCAGTATCCTGAGAGTTGACAAACGGAATAAATAGCAGCAGTGTTAATGACTACGAACAAGTAATAATATAAGAGGCGGGTAATATATTGCTGACGTGAACCGGACTCAAGTCCACACATTTATTTTCCTTTCTAATTCTGTGAGTATCTTTATTGGCAGCTTTTGTCATTGGCCACTCTATTAGTTTAATTTATTGTATGGCTGCCAATTATGGAGTTCAGCAGGCTTGTAAGTATTTTACTTGCTCATTTATATTTCTTTGATCAAGGAATCAACTAGGGGAAATCAATCAGTAAGGTAGTAATTTGAAATGCACATAGAATTCTAAATCAGTAAGAGTAATTCAATTTTGTACTTCTTTGTTTTCGCTCAGAACGTACTCATGGGATGGAGTACGAGAATATCTTAATAAGTTCATTAATTATTTTTATTATGCTCAAGTTGATTCTATCTAAGCAAGTTAGTACTCTGGCTACAAGCAAGAGAGCTTGCTATTAGGTTGCCAAGTTTAGCTGAAGCACAAAAATTGTGAAATGGAACCAAACATGATTTTATAAAAATACAGTACAAATTATTTATTTAGTATTGTCATAAAGTATTCACGTGGAAGTTTTATGTAATCATACTATAGGTTGTGAATTGAATTGAGAGCTTGTTATCGTTTCTTGTGAAATCATTAGTAAGCTTTCCCCGTTGCTCTTATTACCCAGTTAAATATTATGGAAGAAGAAATCAGAAGCGTTTGAAAAAAGACTACAATTGCATTTACAAACTAGCTAACTTTTTTAGTATTAAGTATTCTGTAAGGACATACCCTAGTGAGTACACTTCAGCTCTCAAGAATTAGCATTCGTGGTGAAAGTAAAAGTAGTACTTGAATCGCATTACTGAGCTTTTAACATGCTATCTGTCAGTTCAACAATATAAATCGAACATAGTTGACCAGTTCTTGAAAATGTGTAAAATAAAATAAAAAATTAAGTTTAATTTTGCAGTCACCAAAGTGGGTTAAACTATTTCCCAGTAAATTTGTCTAACAATGTGCATATTTTACAGTAGCAGCAGTTTTTTTCCCAACGGTCGCATCGGATTACAGTATTTTGGAGGTACATTACTAGAGGGTATTGTTAAAAAAGTTTGTGTCTATTTTCAAGAAAATTGCTCACGAACACATTTCGAACGTACAATGTAAGATAATTCGAGCGAATTCATCTGAGGCCTCAGATCGGTTTCAATTGGAAAATAAATACGTTATTATCAATCAACCATAACTTCCTATAAATTATTCCCATATGGGCAACTTCAATTTCCATTCCAACTTTATCTGTCGCATAAATTCGCTCATATATGCAGCAAAAATACATGTTTCATGTATTTTAAGTATTTTTACCAAGCAAACAACCCACATTCATAAATAGAGTTAAATTGACAGGCAATAAAATGTTTTTTACTTACAGCATCATTATGGTTCCAGAGGATATAGTTGGGTGGTTTTGGGGAAAATTTCACAGTGCAGGTGAGGTTGATTGTGCTCCCACGGTCAATGTAAATGTCTGGACCTCCAATCACCTCTGTGACTGGCTCTGTAATCAACATAAAAGCAAGAATGTTTATGTCATTAATATAATGTGTTTCCTGATGGGCCTGAACCCGACCACAGTTCTATTATTACATCACTGTCATAGCTCTAACTTAACTCCCAGTTTACATACACTTCTGTGGGTTGGTGACAACACAAGAAATTGTTGAGAAACCACAAGAGAGCATACAACAGTGTTATTGTTATTACTTTTATTTGTATGGGAAGCATAAGCCAGTAAATGGGTCACGTAATTCCTGAGAACACGGCATGAATTAGGGGGAGCACGTCTACCTTTTGTGCTCATGATGAGCGCTCAGGATTTGAAAAGTGTGAGTGACGGCAAGATTTATTGGAACAGGAGCCTCTGCTTATTGCATTTTCTCCGTTTGTCAACTCATAGGGTTGCAAATTATTACCCATTTTGTTTCCTTTAGCACTGCACCAAAAGCCTAAATGATGCCTGCCGGTAGGAACGAACCCAGTCTTGTCCGCATTTAATAACCAGACGAGACATGCAAACCCAAATAAATGACTTTAGGTTTGAAAACCAGGTGTCATTCTACATAGTTAATAAGTAAGTGACTCGTATAGACTTGTGTCTGGACCAGAAAAGTTGAGCTCCAGATAAAATGCAAATGAAAAAATCTAAATATACATGCTGTAAGGCTTTTTTAGATGAGGCTGAGTGCCGAACAAAGTAAGTAATTCAACGAGAATTTACCACATTGTGTATATAAAGAGTGTGACCAAATTTTGAGGAAACATAGATTCCGTCCTTGAAAAGAGTCTCCAGCTGGAATCGAGGAAAATCGGTAATGGTTATCTAATTGGGTTACTTTTTGGGATTCTATCAATTTTGCATGATTACAAAGAAAAAGTGAGTATGTAACTAACTTCATTTGGTATGTACGGAGAGGAGCCCGAAAGGAAATGAAATTATCGGGCTCACACGTAAATCGGTCTACGTGATTCTTTTATTGTCACGGAATCCTATCAGTCATACAAACTGGATGTACAAGTTTTATTCGTTCACCCTGTGCACAAATACACGGAGAGAGGATACTTTTTTTTACAGGGAAATAAAAGAGTTACGTTCCACTTTTTGGGAGCTTCAGTATCCAATGTTCCAGAAAGTGACCATCATCATCATATTATGATCCCGGGAGAACAAATAGATACATTGAGCAGATAGGGAGCAGTGGAAAACTGATGATGTTTTCAAATCCAAAGATTCCATTTCACTGTAGTAGGATGTATATATAGAACCCATTTGCTCCAATAATATGGACTCACACTCCTGATGCATCAAGACTCAGTGAGTCTACCTACTTTTCATTTTGCAATTCTGAAAAGAAGATTTGCGGAGAGAAGATAGAAATGGACTGGATCTCCCTGAACACCCATTTCTCTTGTCCGCTGAGAAACAAAATGGATGGGAGGCGAACACACCTAATCTGCAGGCATGCCATTCATTTGCATTTTCTGGAGGCAACCCTTGTGACTTTTTTTCCACATTTTTTTCTTTCTCTTTCAACCCAGAGGGAAAAAATCCTATTCCAATCTTCTTTTTGTGAGTAGTGGTAGCAGTGACTAGTGATTTCCTTGGAAAATGGGCCACCTCTCATTCACTCACTAGTACACTATCCACTAGTACTGGCTTCCAACCTTCTATATGGATACTTACTTAACATGTCTGCTTCTTACGTACGCACTCAGTCAATCTTCTTGACTTCGCCTTTTTCTACCTGTCTGCATTTCTAGCTTTAGATGGCCAATGTTCATATACGAACACACAGGGAAGAAAAAAGAGCAAAGCGAAAGTAGGAAACGAATGTACCCAGGTCTTTTCCCATTTTCTCATCTCTGATATACTAGAGAAAGCTTTCACCAAAGGACTTACCAATCCACAGTCCACTTTTCCTCCCAAGTTGAGATATAACCTAATATAAACTTGCCAAAAAATGAAATACTGGACTCATTCCTTTAGTACATTGCAGTCTCAAACTCAATTGTGTGTTCTCTACGGTCAAATCTTTCCATTGCATGCATGTTTAGATTAGAAACATTTCTTAGTCAACCTCATATGTTCCCATGCATATGAATGCGCATTACTCATGCTAAAAAACTTATCAACTAGCTAATCACACCAGGTTGGTTGCGTAATAAAAATATACCTTTATTCCATTAACCAAGGATATTTACGCTACGGATATGGTGATATTTTAACTGTTAGTAGCCCTGTCTGTGAATACATAGCTTTGGGATTATGGTAGCATAAAAAAGTCATAGGGACCTAAAACTTGTAACATAGCGAGTGAATTCGGGCTAGTGAACTAATGAACTAGTTCCATAGCCTTTGGCCTCACTTTTTTGGACTCTTTTGGCATTTTTTCTTTAACAGCGATCGATAGTCTTTATCAGAGTATTCGCAGTGTCACATGGTATCTGCAAAGCTTGACCCTTTACCTGGAATTAAGTCTCATTGCGTCATATTTAGTTACTGCATTTCACGTTTGACTTCCTGAATTACAGATAATTTAATGAGGTTTGACTGCCTAGGGTCAGCAAAGAGGCTTACTATTTTGGTCACCTTTGTCGCCGTTAATCAATACTGAAGTAAATTAATTATTTCGTTTTTCACATAAGGTAGGAAGGAAGGCTTGTAAATGTACATAATACCAGTAGGCGCATATTGCGAGCTATTATTGACCATTATCAATCATAAAATGTAATTTAGCATTGAATTGACATCAAAAACGATTTTCTTAGGCAATTAATATAGCCCATTTATGTCATGTAGCTCAAATTAGTAGAGACCTGAGGATGAAAAAGTGGAATAAACTTTAGTTTATTACTTTTAGGATCTACTATAAGGAGCTCCAGTGAGTAATTTGAAAAGGCAAGTCAAGTCAAGTACTATGTATTAAAAGACCAACAAATAATTCCTTCAAAGGAGCAGCGACATGTTTACACTATAGTGTCCGTGAGTTGTGTACTTTTCCTGCATCTTAAATAGTTATAGTTGACGACTCAAGAGTAGATAAAGGAAAGCCAACCTTTAAGGAGACAAAAATATTAAATTCCACAAGAGTAGAGTTTGTGTGCTCACTCGTAAAATCGTGAAGGAAACACAGACGAGGAATTTATTATTAAATTTGGTCAAGAGTGATTTGAAGAATGTTTGAGCACAGTCAGTTAGTTAGAAGATGGGAACTAGAGGGAACCCTGTTTCGGAGAAAGCCAATGGAGATTCCGTATGTATTGGAATAATATACAGACTGGCAGGAGGATAAAAAAAATCATTGTAAACTAAGTCCAGCTTCTCCCTTGTTCATTTTATATGTATGTCTCAGAAAAAAAAATCTTGTGCAAATAAAAATGGGGACTCTCACTCTGCTGCTGCCGCTACTACGTGTTCTATTAAAGACTGTGTTGGACAAGCATTTTAAGACGTTCAGCGGAACTTTATGATCCCATTTTTCATTCCCATGCATTAATAAGAATCTTACCCAGACGGTCCTACTTAAAGTCTACGCAGTGCGCTCAGTAGTGCAAATTTCGAGCTACCGGTAAATGTATGGGAACATATGACAGATCTGGAAAGTTATTATTATTATTATTATTTCATAAAATGATTCATGCACCGTTTCAGACCATTAGTTTTAACAAAGGCAAATAACTCAACGCTTGTTCCAGATATATAGTCACTCAATGTGCACTAGGTAAAAAAGTAATATCCTAATAACAATTATTATTATTATTGGAAATGAGGCTAATAACAAACTTAGGAGTTCCATTTCCTTCCACTCACCCAAGTAAATCTTATGAAAAAGAAGCAATTGCGAAACAAACTAGAGAAAAAATTATGGCGCCAAGTTTTTTATTCCTACGATATGTTTAGTTATTCAGTTGGTTGCAAATTTTTCAGCCTGCTCACTTTTTCACTTTTTAGCATTTTGCTAGTCTAAATAGGCATTGTACAGTCAAGCTTTTTCCCAACATGGATGCGTGCGTGCTCAACGATCATAAAAATAATAATGTGGCTCATTTCTGGTGAAACAAATGGTGACGCGGCCCAAAAAAGGTACACTTGTACACATTACTACTTTAAATGCAAAATGCTGGATTCTGAAGGTAAGGCTTTGTCTATGTGTTAGTAGTAGTGGTTCATATCGTAAAATCTTGACAAAATTCATTAGTTTAGTGCCAAAGACGAAAAAGTAATGCATACCAAGACTACACATTTTTGTGCATGCAAGTTATATAACCTGAACAAACTGGAGCAAACGCAAGAAAAAAAAAAGCCCCAAGATTATGCATTTCCTCATTAACTATTCATAGACTAGAGTTAAAACCGTACTGGATGCTTGCATGCATGCTTGCATTTTATGCACGCCCATGATTGTTCCACTATGCTACGCTGTGTGAGATAAACACAGAAAAAAATCCACCAGTTTTGCAGCAAATTGTTCTGTTTTTTTTTCTCTGTTGGTTGCATACATAAATCTTCATCCCATGAATAGGGAAAATGATTATCTCACGTCATGGCTAGCTTGTGATTAGCTACCTACTATTAGTATTTAGCACTATTGTTGACGATTTCTAATCATTGAAGCAATTACTGTGAAAATGTGCACCCAGCATGACAGTTGAATGCAAAAATCAAGCTGGAAACGGATCTCTTTTATTTACTGGGTGCTAATTGCGAATTATTCAAATCCAACACTAACTAACTCTCTGTCAAAAAGTGAATGAGTGGGTGCTGTATGAAAATGAAAGCAGTAGCATTTTTTCCATATAGTTATGTGTACAGCTCCTACTGTGCAAGCTGTCAGTAAAGAAATCTGACACGTTATTATTGCCAACACTGGTATTTGAGCTACTGGGCTTTGTGCCATGAACCGCTATTAAATGTCATATGTATATTCCTGGAAAACAGATCTGATTGTAGTAAATGATTGCTGTCTGCCTGTTATTTTGGTTCGAAATAAACCAACTTAAACACCCGTGATAGAATTTATTCGGGGAAGCTTAACCAAGTTCACGCGGGCAGACATCTGAGCAATATATTTTATATTAAATTCCAGCTTTATACATCAAAGCAATGATATTTTTATACATTTTTTAAATCGCTAAAAAGCAAACAGTGTTATCTTACTTTTTGCTCAAGTTGAAATCATATGATGCTATAAAAACACCCTGTACAGATCAAATTTACATATGGAAATATGCACACATGTCCAAAAACATGAAACGTCTGTGAAACCAAAACCACTGATGCAAACATCAACACGATGGTACGGGATACACGTTTAATTGCAAATCGTCCTACCATGAGAAACCCACGCCACCTTACCATTTGAAGCCAGGTTCGATTCCTATAGCCTCTATCTTTGCGTATGAACACTGTAGTCAAAGCAAACCTGATTAATCCACGTTTATGGGCTCAATACATGTTCTGTACCCTGTATAATCCACAATATAATCTAAATAAGAAAGGAAACTTTGAATGTGCGTGGGTGCGTAAACTTTTGCCCATCTATAGCTTTTAGTCTAAGCCATCTTTTCATGATCTGCATGCGTATAACTGCTTTCATTTTTGCTGTTTATCGTCCCTTGATTCCCATCAGACTACATTAGCTCATTTTTTAACCAAACTCAGCTTGCACTCGCACGAAATTGTTTGCGCAGTTTTGAGTTTATAAGTTTTCTTAAATTAATTCGCAGTTCACTTCTCTTTCATCTCAGGCTTGTGGTTTACAATAGTTTTGAATACTTGTTTACACTTTCACGTTTGAAAAAGATATTAATTAATATAGCGAATAATAACGTCAGTAGCTTGAGTGAAAATGTGGGTGTTTATATGCAGTATATTGAACTTATAAGACATAATCTTTTCCTTTGGGTCCCCCTTTGTTGTCTGAGATTTCATTAGTCAAGTACTTCTCTAAATATTAGTTTGCTTTCATAAAAATTAAATAAAGTATCCCGTGTAGGTTGAATAAATATGAACTGTACATACACACTATACTTATTCTTTTGTTTTCTCTTTTTCACCGGTAAGTATATGAAGTAAGTAGAAGCGAGCCCACGCAAGTTTTTCAATTCATGTATGTCCTGTTTTGTGAGTTCACAATATAATCTCTAATTCCATTTGGTGATGTTGTGCATACACAGTTGGTGTGCCCGTGCTCCCTGAAGGCAAGAAATCCCGTTCCTAGCTTTCATTATCAAGGATGAAAAGAGAGGTCACTTTTTTGAATATTTACATTTCCATAGATAACTAGACTAGGGACTTATAGTTTTTGAGTCTATAAGGATATTTTATTTATGTATTCTAGTATTCTCTGAATTATTCAAGTCTGCTGGTCCATTACTTTGGTCTGCTTTCATACTACAGACAAGTCTAACACATATGCAAATAAACTTTAGTGTTCTGTTCATCCATACTGTTATGCTTAAACTATGGAGCAAGTTGTTTAAATGAGTTTGTAGTTAGTTAGTTGATAAATTTTGAAGCGGGAGCAAAAATAGCAAGTATATTCACTACTGTCCATTTCAGAATTAATGGCAGTTGCCCTGTGTTATTTGGCGACCCAGGTTAAATGGCTAAATACTCAAAATCGAACCGTAAATTCCAAAAATGCTATGCCAACTAAATTCATATTTTCTACTTTTCAGTTCATTTTTTTATCATTTAAAACTTTACTTTTTGTTAGCACCAAACAAACACTGCCATGTAACCTAGCGAGCAAATTTACTGCCTTTTTTTTTGAAATGGACAGTAGTTTCTGCTCCTGTTTGTGACTACTACACATAACCATGGAAAAAGAGCACTATGTAGTTTAGATTGTTAGTTACTATATTCACCCAACTAAAAGCCAGTCAGTAAGTAAGTAAGGAAATGAGTAAAATGCATAGTTTCCCTTCATGCATGAAAAAGGAGCGGCAAGGAAAACATTGGCAGTCATTCCTGAAAACAATTGTATGAGTTTCATCACACGGAACAAAATGTGTAAACTTGTAGGAAACCCCATTGGAATCTCAACTGGAAGATATTTTTGTCTAGTACTAGTCGAGTATTGTTTCCATGTGTTGTCTTGTTGTGTTTATGATGAAGCAATGCTCCAGTCCAACCAAATGAGTTCAAGGAGCGATAAAGAAAGCAATTCAAACAATGTGGTGAATATTTTGATGAGACAGCAGGAAGAATATTGCTGACATTATCGTACTTTCACTGCCGTCATAACTATCACAAGAATAATATGTATGAATCTTTATCTTTGTTGGTTAGTTAGTGAGTTAGTTGGACATAGAAAAGTATCAAGTGTAAAATATATTCTCTGTTTGTTTATTTTGTAGCAAACTTTTGAGGTTAAAATGATGGTAATAATTTACAAGTGTAAGGCTCGTGAGTTGAAATTGGATTTTAAAATTAATGTACCCACAGTGACTTGAATTTTGGTCACTCATTTACGGTCAAAATTTTTCGTTTGTCGAGTCCGTAGGAAGTAGTGACTGCATGAAAGAGCAAATGAAATTATTGCCTCAAGTTAAAAGCAAACAACAAAGTTAGTTGTCGTTCTACAGGGTTTTGTAAAACCAAGTGCCTTTTGTGTATTGTGTTTGATGAAATGCATTAGATTT
>Ga0210040_10006576_pt1 | contig 14421 bp, 15 predicted proteins | sample CryGeyCG12114_NA_FD_185462 | JGI IMG/M metagenome (GOLD analysis project Ga0210040, IMG submission 185462) | Groundwater microbial communities from aquifer - Crystal Geyser CG19_WC_8/21/14_NA (SPAdes) (version 2) | ecosystem: Environmental > Aquatic > Deep subsurface > Groundwater | place: USA... | reverse complement strand
TGGGCCCACGACCTCGGCCCCGCCAACAGGCGCCTGCTTGACCATTACCCCGATCGCAACGTGTGGCGCGTCGACGGCATCGCCGACACCCACGCGGTCCTGCAACGCCCAGCCCCGCAGCCTTTGCAGCCACCGGCGCCCCGCCGACCTGCGGGCTAGGCAAGCCCCCCACGCACTGCTAGGAGCCCGCCGCGACCCACCGGGCAGCACCCCTGAACATGCGGAGAGGTGGCTGAGTGGTCGAAAGCACCGCACTCGAAATGCGGCGTACGGGCAACCGTACCGTGGGTTCGAATCCCACCCTCTCCGCCATTCAGCCCAGACGCCGCCCGGCCCCAGCCGACCGCCGCCGCCTGTTGTGACCGCTTGTGCTGCGACGGCACCGCACTAAGTTGCACCCATGTCACTTGTGCAACGTTCCCCTGGCATGGATCCCGACCCCGCCGCCCCGCCCGTCAGCAGGGCCCGCTTCGGCATCGGCGAAGTGGTCAGGCATCGCCTGCTCGATTTCCGCGGCGTGATCTTCGACGTGGACCCGGTGTTCGCCAATTCCGACGAATGGTATGAAGCGATCCCGGCGGAAATCCGCCCGCGCAAGGACCAGCCTTTCTACCACCTGCTCGCCGAAAATGCGGAATCGAGCTACGTCGCCTACGTCAGCCAGCAGAACCTGCTGCCCGACGAGGAGGACGAGCCGATCGACCATCCGGCGATCGACGGGCTGTTCGACGGCTTCGAACCGGGCCGCTACAAGCTCCGGCCCGTGCACCGCCACTAAGCGGTCTTCCCGCTCTTGTTGCGCCGCAGCAACAGGCGCGTCACAGAATCGACATGATACCGCCAGCCGGCTTGCCGGACGGCGCGATTTGGCATTCCCTCCGTCCTGCCGCCAGCCTCGCACCATGACGTCCTCGGCAGGAGCTTAAGTCCATGACCCTTACCGTTCGCGCCTCGCTTCTCGCGTCTCTCAGTGTGTTCTCCCTCACCTCGGCCGCGGCGGCGCAGAGCACGACCCAGACCGTGCCGCCGGCGCAGGACGCGACCGCCCCGACGCAGGAGCAGGACGAGCGGCCGGCCGGCGATCAGACCATTGTCGTCACCGGCACCCGCAGCGCCAACCGCACGGTGGCCGACAGCCCGGTGCCCGTGGACGTGATCGGCTCCGACGCCATCGTCCACACCGGCCAGACCGAGACCAACCGGATCCTCAACCAGCTGGTCCCGTCCTTCAACTTCCCGCAGCCGTCGATCGCCGACGGCTCCGACACTCTCCGCCCCGCCACCCTGCGCGGGCTCAGCCCCGACCAGACCCTGGTGCTGGTCAACGGCAAGCGCCGGCACGTCGCGTCGCTGCTCAACATTAACGGCACCATCGGCCGCGGCAGCGCGGCGGTGGACCTCAACCTCATCCCCGGAATCGCCATCAGCCGGGTCGAGGTGCTGCGCGACGGCGCCGCCGCCCAATATGGCTCGGACGCCATCGCCGGCGTGATCAACATCCAGCTCAAGAACAGTTCGCGCAGCGGCCGCGCCAGCCTGACCTACGGCGAATATCGCACCACCCTGTCGGACGTGGACGCGATCTCGGGCCTGCAGCTCGGGCCCAACGGCCAGCCGATCCTCGGCACCGCGCCGGGCTCGGACCCCCGCTACTTCCTCGCCAACAGCGACGGCGAGCGGAAGATCAGCGACGGCACCCAGGTCACCGCCGCGGCCAACCTCGGCCTGCCGCTCGGAACCCGTGGCTTCGTCAACGTCTCGGCCGAATATCGCAGCCGCGACCGCACCAATCGCGCCGGCTACGACCTGCGCCCGAACTTCAACCGGCCCACCGCCGCCTTCGACCCGCGCGAAGTCAACTTCAACCGGCTCCAGTTCCGCTTCGGCGACCCGGACTCAAAGGACTATACGGTCTTCGTCAACGCCGGCTACGACCTCACCCCCGACTGGGAACTGTACAGCTTCGGCTCCTACGGCCACCGCGACGCCACCAGCGCGGCCAACTGGCGCCAGCAATCGGCCGCCGCCAACCGCGATTATGCGGTGCTCGCGCCCAACCAGGCGCCCAATGCCGGCAACTTCGTGCCGCTGACCGACATCGGCTTCCTGCCGCTGATCGGCACCGACCTCGACGATTATTCGGCCTTTGTCGGCACCCGCGGCGCGATCGGCGGCTGGAAGGCCGACTTCTCGGTCGGCCGCGGCTTCAACAGCTTCGACTATCAGGTGAGCAACACGGTCAACACCTCCTACGGCACCGCCAGCCCGACCGAATTCGATGCCGGCGGCCTGCGCTATGGCCAGTGGCTGGTGAACGCCGATTTCTCCAACGAATATAACGTCGGCGCGGCCAAGCCGCTGACGGTGGCGGTCGGCTTCGAACACCGCCGCGAGCGGTTCAAGATCCGCCCAGGCCAGGTCGAATCCTACGCCGCCGGCCCGCTGGCCGTAGCCCCGATCACGACCACGGCGGCCAATTGCACCGCGCTCAGCGGCGTGTTCGCCGCCGCCACCGGCATCTGCTCCTTCCCGGGCCGGGCCGCTCCGGCCGGCGCCCAGGGCTTCCCGGGCATTCCGGGCTCGGCCGAAACCAACCAGGCGCGGCACAGCTGGGCCGCTTATGCCGAACTCGACACCGATCCGCTGACGAACGTCACCACCACGCTGGCCGGCCGGATCGAGCGCTATTCCGATTTCGGCACCACCGTGAACGGCAAGTTCGCCGCCCGGTGGGAGTTCCTGCCCGGCTATGCGGTTCGCGGCGCGGTCTCCAACGGCTTCCGCGCGCCCTCGCTGCAGCAGCAATACTTCACCACTTTCTCGACCAACTTCATCGGCGGCGTGCCGGTCGACATCGCCACCCTGTCGGTGACCGCTCCGGCGGCGGTGGCGCTGGGTGCCAAGCCGCTCAAGCCGGAAAAGTCGCTCAACCTCAGCCTGGGCGCCACCGCCAATCCGCTGCGCGGGCTGACGCTCACCGCCGACTTCTACAATATCAGGATCAAGGACCGGATCGTCCTGACCGAAACGCTCGGCACGGGCGGCACCGGCAATACCGCGCTGGTCCAGGGCCAGGTGACCAGCCTGCTGCAGTCGCTCGGCTTCCCGCAGGTCTCGGCCGCCCGCTTCTTCGTCAACGGCGTCGATACCACCACGCGCGGCGTCGACCTCGTCGCCGCCTATAATTGGCGCTCGAGCGACTTTGGCAAATGGACGCTGACCGCGGCCTACAATCGCAACAAGACCAGGATCGACGAGCGCCTGGCCGCTCCCGGCGCACTGGCGCAGATCCCCAACATCGTCCTGTTCGGCCGGGTCGAGGGGCTCCGCTTCACCGACGGCCAGCCCCGCGACAAGATCGTCCTGAGCGCCGACGGCGATTTCGGGCAGATCGGCTTCACCGCCCGCACCACCCGCTACGGCAAGGTGGTCTCGCCCGGTTCGGCCGATCCGCTCACGCCGAACCAGACCAGCCTCACCGCTTACGGTCCGGACGACATCTTCCTCGGCCGGAAGTGGATCACCGACGCCGAACTGCGGTGGAAGCCGGGCGGCGGGACGGAATTCGCGCTGGGCGCCAACAACCTCCTCGACGTCTATCCGGACCGCTCGCCGTTCGGCCTGCGCCCGGGGACGGTGGGCGGCTCCTACCCGGCGAACCAGGTCTACATCCCTTACTCCATCTTCTCGCCATTCGGCTTCAACGGGCGGTTCGTCTACGCCCGCGCTTCCGTGGATTTCTAGGGCACAAGGGACGGGGCACGCGGTTGACACCCGCGTCCCCCTTCCCTAGTCGGCATGCTTTCCGCGCGGGGGTGCGCCCTCGGGCCTCCCGGCGTTGCGGAAGCGAGTTTTCGAGACAGAAAAGAGAAGAGCCAATGTTCGCAATCGTGCGCACGGGCGGCAAGCAGTATCGCGTCGCCCCCGGAGACAAGATCGTCGTCGAGAAGCTGGACGGCAATGCCGGCGACAGCATCACCCTCTCCGACGTGCTGCTCGCGGGCGACGGCTCCGACCTCAAGGGCACCGACGGCCTGACCGTCGCGGCCGAGATCGTGGCCCAGGCCAAGGCCGAGAAGGTCGTGATCTTCAAGAAGCGCCGCCGTCACAACTACCGGCGCAAGAAGGGTCATCGCCAGCAGCACACCATCCTGCGGATCGTCTCCGTCGGTGGTCAGACGGCGCAGCAGTCCTCCTCAACCCAGCAATCGGCTGCGACTCCGGTCCAGGCCGATGCTCCGGCTTCGGCCGACACCGCGGCCGCCAGCCAGGCCCACAGCCCGTCGCCGGCTCCGCACGATGCGGTCAGCAGCGAAGGCGTGGCTCCGGCTGATGCCGGCACGGAGGCGACCCACGACGTGTCGACTTCGGGTGCTGCACCTGCTAATAACCCGTCCGAAGGCCAGCAGGCCTAACTCAACCGCAAGAGAAGTACTTCGGCATGGCACATAAGAAAGCTGGCGGCTCGTCACGCAACGGCCGCGACTCGGAAAGCAAGCGCCTCGGCGTGAAGAAGTTCGGCGGCGAATCCGTTCGCGGCGGCAACATCATCGTGCGTCAGCGCGGCACCAAGTGGTACCCGGGCGACAACGTCGGCCTGGGCAAGGACCATACCCTGTTCGCGCTGACCGACGGCAAGGTCGAGTTCCGTGACGGCCGACTTGGCCGCAAATACGTGCACGTGTCGGCGTTTATGCCGGCACTGGAAGCTGCCGAATAAGGGTTGGTCGACGACGGGCCACCCTCATCAGAGGGGCCGGCCCAAACCGACATCCGAGAACCGGATCAAGGAAAGGGAGAAGAGGGAAGGCCCCTCTTCTCCCTTTCTTTTTCTTCTCCCGAAATTGTCACGCGGTCCCGTTAGCGGGGCCGCGGCTGGGGAGATGATCGATGTTCGCACGGACCGACCGACTATTGCTGAGACCCGGCTGGGCCGAAGACGCGCCCGCCTTGGCGAAGGCGATCGCCGATGAGCAGATCGTCCGCAATCTCGCCACCGCGCCTTGGCCCTATGGCCTTGCCGAGGCGCAGGCCTTTCTGCTCGCGCCCAGGGACCCGGTGCTGCCGACCTTTCTCCTATTCCGCCGCACGGACGGCGCGCCGCTGCTGGTCGGCGGCTGCGGCTTCGGCCGCCGTCCCTCCGGCGCGGTCGAGCTCGGCTACTGGATCGCCCGCGCCCACTGGGGCCAGGGCTATGCGACGGAGGCCGGCCGCCAGCTGCTGGAGATCGCCCGCACCCTGGGCCTGCCCCAGCTCGAAGCCGCGCACTTCCTCGACAATTCCGCCAGCGGCCGCGTCCTGGAGAAGCTCGGCTTCACCCCCACCGGCCTGTCCGCCCCGCGCCACAGCTGCGCGCGCGGCGGCGAGGCGACCAGCCGCCTCCTGACCCTGCGGCTCCGGGCGCCCGAAGCGCGGCTCGCCGCCTGACCGGTCGGCCCGGGCGCAGGCGCCACCCCGGCTCAGGCGCCACCCCGGCTCAGGCCGGGGTGGCGCCCCGCACCCGCTTCCTGGGCGGCACCTGCAGGTAGGGATAGGTCTGCTCCCAGTCCTTGATGAGGGCGCGGTCGTCCTCGTTCCACGGGTGGAAACCCGGCAGGAAGAACTTCAGCCACGCGGCCCCGACCTTGCGGAAGATGCCGGGCTTGCCCCACAGCGCCCACAGCAGCCTGGCCTTGACCCTGGCGCCCGTCAGCCCGTCCTGCCGCAGCAACTCCATCGCCCCCGCCGTCCGGTGCTCGACGAAGTTGCGCGTGACCAGCAGCATCATCAGCGACTTGAGCTTCCACCGCTTCCACCGCGGCCAGCCGGCGGTCGCCGCCAGCCAGGTGTCATAGGCGACGCCCTTGTGCTCGATCTCCTCCACCGCATGCCAGCGCCACATGTCCGCCGTCGCCCCGTCGGCGCCGCGCAGGTACCGCGGGTCGGCCAGCAGTTCATGCGCGATGATCGCGGTGAAATGCTCCAGGCAGATGGTCGACAGCAACCCGGCGATCGGCGGCCGCTGCCGCAGCAGCTCCAGGCTCTCGTCCACCTGCCGCTCCAGCGGCGCCAGGTCGTAACCCGCGTCGGTCGCCCGCTTGTTGAACGCCACGTGCTCGCGGCTGTGGATCACTTCCTGGGTGGTGAATGCCCGGATCTCGCCCGCCAGCCGCTCGTCGGCCCGGTCGCGGAACGCCCGCACCGTTTCGATGAAATTGGCCTCGCCCTTGGGAAACGTGGCGGACAGCGCATTGTAGACGGCGGTCAGGTATGGATCCCCGTTCAGCCACCAGCGCGCGGTCTGCTCGTCCCGCCCGAATCGCAGGTCGCGCGGCGTGATCGTCAGGTCCGCGGGCGTCGGCGTGTCCCGCTTCAGGGTTGCAACGTTCATGTCCGTCCTCCAAGCCTCTCGCTTCACGGATATCTGATCATTGCTTACAAATATGTCAATCCAACCGCTCGGACGTAAGCGGGTTTCGCCGGAGGTCAGCCGGGCCGCCGCCCTGTCCGCCGCGCGCGCGCTGCTGATCAGCGACGGCGCCGCCGCCGTTACGCTCCAGGCGGTCGCCCGCAAGGTCGGCCGCACGCATGCCAATCTGCTGCATCATTTCGGCTCGGCCGCCGGCCTTCAGCGCGCCCTGGCCGAGGACATCGCCCGCACCGTCTCCGCCTCCATCGAGGGCGCGATCGAGCAGCGCCGGCGTGGGCTGGGCAGCGAACGAGACGTCATCGACGCCATGTTCGACGCCTTCCGCCGGGAGGGCGCAGGCGAGCTGATCGGCTGGATCGCGCTGACCCGCCAGCGGGAGGCGCTGGAGCCGATCGTCACCACCATCGAGGGGATCATCCGGATCATGCGCGCCGCCGGCGATCCCCGCCCGGTCGACCGAATGACGCTCGGCCTGACGCTGCTGGCGATCGGCGACAGCCTGGCTGGCGAAGAAATCGCCCGCGCCTGCGGCCTCGACCGCGAAACAGTCCGCGAAGTCGCCGTCCGCCAGGTCGAGGCCCTCGCCGGCGAAGCCCTGCGCGACTAGCCCGCTTACAGGGTCGCGTGCACCGTCGCGACCGCTTTCACCACCGCCGCGACCCGCGCCGCCGTCTGGATCATCTCCGGCTTGACGCCATGCTCGCCCAGCACCTTTTCATGGCTGTCGATGCACATGCCGCACCCGTTCATGGCGCTGACCGCCAGGCTGAACAGTTCGAAGTCGGCCTTGTCGATGCCCGGGCTGCCGATGACGTTCATCCGCAGGCCCGCCCGCAGCGTCCCGTAGACCGGGTTCGACGCCAGGTGGACGAAGCGGTAATAGACATTGTTCATCGCCATCACCGCCGCCGCCGCCCGCGCCGCGTTCGCCGCCTCGTCCGACAGCTTGCCGGCGGCCTCGGCTTCCGCGGCCTCGACCATCGGCTTGTACCCGGTGCCGTGCGCGCAGGCGAGCAGCAGGCCGTACTTGCGCTGGTCGCCCAGCAACTGGTCGTTCAGCAGCGAACCCAGGTTCAGCCGCAGGTCCTTGGCATAGTCCGGCAGCGCGTCGGCGAATTGCTTCAATGACATCAGTGTTCCTTCCGGGGCCGGCACGGCAAGCTCCCCGGCACCGAACGAACCGGGCCGGGGAGTGCCGCCAGCGAAACCGGCGCGCGGACCAGGGGAAGTCCGGGGGCGCCGGGTGGCGCAGCCTCCCGCCCGCACAGGGGAGCGGACGGGAAGTCGATGGAGCGAAAAAAGCGCTTAGGCGGCCGGCTTCAGCGTCTGCTCGCCTTCGGTCCAGTTGCACGGGCACAGCTCGTCGGTCTGCAGCGCGTCCAGCACCCGCAGCGTCTCCTGCGGATTGCGGCCGACGTTGAGGCCGTTCACCGTGACATGCTGGATGACGTTGTCCGGATCGACGATGAACGTCGCGCGGTAGGCGACATGCTCCTGGCGATCCAGGATGCCCAGCGCCTCGGCCAGCTGCTTGCCGTTGTCCGCGATCCACGGGAAGTCGGCGGCCGCCAGCTGCTCGTCCGACTTGCGCCATGCGAAGTGGACATGCGCCGTGTCGGTGGAAGCGCCGATCAGGTCGGCGTCGCGGTCGGAAAATTCGCTCTTCAGGTCGCCATAGCCGACGATCTCGGTCGGGCAGACGAAGGTGAAGTCCTTGGGCCAGTAGAACAGCACCTTCCAGCGGCCGTTGGTCTGGCCAACGTCAATGGTCTCGCCATTGGGAAGCGCCGAGGTGCCCTGCTGGACGGGAAGAACGAGGCTCGGGATCGTATCGCCAACGGTAAGCATGCGGGTCTCCTGGTGTGTCTCGCAATTGCGAGATCATCTGTGTTGCACTGCCGCATGTAGGCGTTCGTCATCATTGCACAAGACGTTAAGTTCGACCACACTGATCGCCAGAATCGATGAGCGCTTACCTCCCCACCCTGCGGCAGTTGCAATATCTGGTCGCCCTCCACGAGCATGGTCACTTCGGCCGGGCCGCGGACGCCTGCTTCATCACGCAGTCGACCCTGTCCGCCTCCCTGCGCGAGCTGGAATCGCTGCTCGGCCACACGCTGGTGGAGCGCACCCGGCGGGTGATCCGCTTCACCCCGCTGGGCCTCAGGATCGTCGACAAGGCGCGGCGAGTGCTGCGGGAGGCCGAGGAACTGGCCGACATGGCGCAGGCGGTGCGGACGCCGCTGACCGGCGACCTGCGAATGGGCGTGATCCCGACCATCGCTCCCTTTCTCCTCCCCGCCCTGCTGCCGCGGCTGCGCGCCGAATTTCCCGGGCTTCGGCTGTTTCTGCGCGAGGAAACCAGCCAGGCGGCGTGCGACGGCCTCCACCGGGGGCAACTCGACTGCGTACTGCTGGCGATGCCCTACCATTGCGGCGACATCGAGGAAGCCGAGCTGTTCCTGGACGAACTGATGGTCGCCTTTCCCGGCGGCGAACCCGCGCCGGACATCGTGCAGCCCGACGACATCGCCGCCGGCCGCCTGCTGCTGCTGGAGGACGGGCATTGCCTCAAGGACCATGTCCTGTCGGCCTGCAACCGGCCCGACCTGCGGGCGTCGGCGATGATGCTCGGCACGTCCCTGCACACCCTGGTGCAGATGGTCGACAATGGCCTGGGCGTCACCCTGGTCCCGCGCATGGCGGTGGACTCGGGCCTGCTCGACGGCACGGGGGTCAGCATCCGGCCGCTCGAGGCCGACCACGCCAGCCGCCGCATCGCCTTGGTCTGGCGCCGCGGCTCGGCCCGCGCGGCCGAGTTCCAGTTGCTGGCCGAGGCCCTCCGCCGCCACCGCGCGGACACCGTCCAGCCTAGTCCAGCCTAACCCAGCCTAGTCCAGCCCCAGCAGCCACCGCGCCAGGTTGACCGGCCGCACCTCGGCCCCGGGCAGCCTTTCGCGCAGTTCCTGCCGATGAGCCATGATCCACTGCAGGCACTCGCCCCGGCTCTCGAACGGCCGTGAATGCTGGGTGCTTGGGCGGCAGGTCACCGGGTCGAGCAGGAAGCGGGCGCCGCGGCGACAGCCCGGCGCCCCCGTCCAGTTGCGCTCGGGCGCGATCACCGCCGGCGCCCACCAGGCGCGGCGGCAGTCCAGGTCAGCCAGGCCGTCGCCGTGCATCGCTCCTCCCTGGGCCAGGCCGGCCGCAGCGCTGCGGCCGGCATGGGCTTTCCCGTTTAGACTCCGCGGTTGGAACCGTCACCGGCCTGGTCGGCCGACACCTCGCCCCGCGCCAGCAGGTCGAACCGGTCGGCATTCATCACCTTGGTCCAGGCGGCCACGAAGTCGCGCACGAACTTCTCCTCGTTGCCGCGCTCGGCATAGACCTCGGCCGTCGCCCGCAACTGGCTGTTGGACCCGAAGATGAGGTCGGTGCGGGTCGCCCGCCACCGCTCGGTCCGACCGCCGCGATCATAGCCGATGAACTCCTCGTCGGCGCTGGTGTCGACCACTTCCCAGAAGGTGTCGTTGTCCAGCAGATGCACGAAGAAGTCGTTGGTCAGCTGGCCGACCCGGTCGGTGAGCACGCCTTCGCGCCGGTTGCCGGTGTTGGCGCCCAGCACCCGCATGCCGCCCAGCAGCACCGTCATCTCCGGCGCCGACAGGCCAAGCAGCGCCGCCCGGTCGAGCAGCAGCTCCTCCGTCCTGACGCTATGCTTGGTCTTGAGGTAGTTGCGGAACCCGTCCGCCACCGGCTCCAGCACCGCAAAGCTCTCGGCGTCCGTCCAATCCTGCGTCGCATCGCCGCGCCCGCCCGTGAACGGCACCTCGATGTCGAACCCGGCATCCCGCGCCGCCTTGCCGACCGCCGCACTGCCCGCCAGCACGATGGCGTCGGCCATCGACATGTCGCCGCGCAGCTCGTCGATCTTGGCCAGCACCCGGGCCAGCTCCTCCGGCTCGTTCACCGCCCAGCCGCGCTGCGGCTCCAGCCGGATGCGCGCGCCGTTGGCGCCGCCGCGATGGTCCGACTGGCGATACGTGGAGGCCGATGCCCAGGCCGTCTTGACCAGCTGCCCGATCGTGAAGCCCGAATCCAGGATCGCCTCCGCAAAGGCCTGGACTTCCGCACTGCCCGGATCGCGCCCGGCCGGCACCGGGTCCTGCCAGATCAGCTGCTCGGCCGGCGCTTCGGGCCCCAGGTAGCGGGCCTTGGGCCCCATGTCGCGATGGGTCAGCTTGAACCAGGCCCGCGCGAACGCGTCCTTGAAGGCCTCGTGGTCGTTGCGGAACTTCTCAGCGATGGCGCGCATCTCCGGATCGACCTTCAGCGCCATGTCGGCGGTGGTCATCATGGTCGGGACCTTCTTGCCCGGCACATGGGCGTCCGGCGCCATGTCCTCCTCGCGCTGGTTGATCGGCTGCCACTGCTGGGCACCGGCCGGTGAGCGGACCAGCTCATATTCATAGTCGAGCAGCAGCCGGAAATAATTCTCCGACCATTGGGTCGGCGTGTTCACCCACGCGCCCTCGATCCCGCTGGTGATGGTGTGCTCGCCGATCCCGCTCTCGTGGGTGCTGGTCCAGCCCAGCCCCTGCATGGCGATGTCGGCCCCTTCCGGCGCATCGCCGACCAGGCTCGGATCACCCGCGCCATGGGCTTTGCCGAAGGTGTGGCCGCCGGCGGTCAGCGCCACCGTCTCCTCCACGTTCATCGCCATCCGCTCAAACGTGACCTTGATGTCGCGCGCCGACTGCATGGCGTCGGGCACGCCGCCCGGCCCTTCCGGATTGACGTAGATCAGCCCCATCTGGATCGCCGCCAGCGGATGCTCCAGCTCCAGCTCTTCCTCGGGGATGATGCGGGTCTTGTTGTCGGCATGGCCGACGAAATTCTCTTCCGAACCCCAATAGATGTCGCGCTCGGGCTCGAACACGTCGCGCCGCCCGCCGGCGAAGCCGAACACCGGCCCGCCCATGCTCTCGATCGCCACATTACCGGCCAGGATGAACAGGTCGGCCCAGCTGATGTTCTTGCCGTACTTCTGCTTGATCGGCCACAGCAGCCGCCGGGCCTTGTCGAGGTTGCCGTTGTCCGGCCAGCTGTTGAGCGGAGCAAAGCGCTGCTGCCCCGAATTCGACCCGCCGCGCCCATCGGCGGTCCGGTAGGTGCCGGCCGCATGCCATGCCATGCGGATCATGAACGGCCCGTAATGGCCGTAATCCGCCGGCCACCACGGCTTGCTGTCGGTCATCAGCGCCAGCAGGTCGGCCTTGAGCGCATCGTAATCGAGCGCGTTGAACGCCTCCGCATAGTTGAAATCGGCGCCCATCGGGTCCGGCGACTTGCCGTTCTGGTGCAGGATATCGACCGGGATCTGCTCGGGCCACCAATCCTTGTTCTGGCGGCCCAGCAGGCCTCGCACCGTGGTCGGCTTGTCCATCGGACAGCCACTCATCTCACCGGTCTTCGCGTCCATCTCGGCAGCCTCCTGCGCACGGGTTCGTCCACCCTGCCTAGCTCGGCCTCCGGCGCGAAAGAAACAAATCGTCTTCGGCAGGCTGAGCGACAAAAGCGATTAGGGGAGGCCCGCCCTTGCCCAGCCCGCGCCGCGCCGCCAATCAGTTTCCCATGCGCATCGCCCTGTTCGAGCCCGAGATTGCCGGCAACGTCGGCGCGGTCCTCCGCCTGGGCGCCTGCCTCGGAGTCGCCGTGGACCTGATCGAGCCGATGGGTTTCGCCTGGGACGACCGCCGCGTGCGCCGAACCGCGATGGACTATATCGATCACGTGGCGATCACCCGCCACCCCGACTTCCCCTCCTTCCAGACGACGACCGGCGCAGGCCGCCTCGTCCTGTTCACCACCAGGGCCAGCCAGTCGCCCTACGACTTCCGCTTCGAAGCCGACGACATCCTCCTGTTCGGCAAGGAAAGCGCCGGAGTTCCCGCGTCCGTCGCCGATTCCTGCCAGGCCCGCCTGCGGATTGCGATCCGGCCGCCGCTGCGTTCGCTCAACCTCGCCTCCGCGGCCGCCCTCGCCCTCGGCGAAGCCCTGCGCCAGACCTCCGCCCTGCCGACCTGACCGGCGCCACCTTCCACTCGGTCGCCGGCTGGTCCAGGATCACCGCAACCACCGCGCCCAGAACGCCCAACGGAGGCCCGAAACTTGAACCTCGATCGCCGCTCCCTCCTCGCCGGCGCCACCGCCCTCGCCGCCTGGCCCGCACCAGCCCTGTCCGCCCCGCGCTTCAAATGGCCGCTCGGCGTCCAGCTATGGTCGGTGGACGAAGAACTCCGCCGCGACTTCTCCGGGACCCTCGCCGCCCTCGCCCGCCTCGGCTTCCGGGAGGTCGAGACTGCCGGCCTCCACGGCCACTCCCCCCGCGCCTTCCGGGCGGCGGCCGCGCGCAGCGGATTGCAACTCGCCAGCGCGCATTACTCGATGGCCGACCTGTTCACCGACACCCCCAGGTGCATCGCCGAGGCGCGCGCGCTCGGCGTCCGCTGGCTCGTCGCCTCCTCCCCCCGGCCCGACGCCCCGCTCGCCCCCGGCGACTGGCTCACCGCCATGCGCCAGGCGATGACCGCCGCCGCCTGGCGCCGCAACGCCCTCAAACTCAACGAGATCGGCCGCCTGGCGCGAGCCTCCGGCCTCCGCTTCGCCTACCACAACCACCCGTTCGAATTCGCCCGCTACGAGGGACGAAGCGGGTTCGACCTGCTGCTGGAAGGCACCGCGCCGGCGCTGGTCTCGCTCGAGCTGGACGTCGCCTGGGCAGTCGCCGGCGGAGCCGATCCGGTCGCCCTGCTGCGCGAACATCGCGGCCGCATCCGCCTGCTCCACGTCAAGGGGCTCAAGGCCCGCCCCGCCCCCGGCCGCTACGGCACGGATTTCCGAACGGGGGTCGTCGGCATCGGCGACGTGGTCGACTGGCGAGCGGTGTTCGCCGCCGCCGCCCGCGCCGGAGTGGCCCACGCCTTTGTGGAACAGGAGCCGCCCCACCTCCGGCCGATCCTCGAGTCACTCGCAGCCTGCCGCGACCAGCTCCTTCGCATCTGAAGTGAGCGGCCCGGCCGCGGCTCAGCTCAGAACCGCAGCCAGCCGAAGATAAAGAGAAGAAGCAGCGTCAAGCCAATGGAAATGGCGATCGAACGCAGGCAGCCCATGCGGTTGTTGAAAAAGAAGAACATGCAAGCGCCCCGGAGAAAGCGCTCCGCCCATGGTGGACGGAGCGCACTCGTTCATCTCACAACGGCAGGGACCTAGAGCCGACCGCTGCCCGTCGTACCCGTCGTCGTGTGGCGGTGATCGTCACGATCGCGGCGCTTGAGCCCGAGAAGACCGGCCAGCCCGAGCAGTCCGAGCAGGCCCCACTTGCCCTCGTCACCGTCGTCATCGTCATTGGCCGGAGCAACCGTTCCGGTATCCGTGGTCGTGGTGGTATCCTGGGCCAGAGCCGGGGTAGCGGCAGAAAGGGTGACCGCGGCTCCGAGCAGCAGCGCCTTGTTGGATGCCTTCATGCTTTCCTCCTGTTAACGACGCGTTATTCCACGCCGGCTCAAGTCGAACGACAGCCCACCCGGCGAGTTCCCTGCGCAGCCCGGCTGCGGGCGGGCATGCCGGCAAGCGCCCACTCGCCTCGCAATCCGCCATCGTCCACGCTCTCGGCGAAGCCCTGCCCCGGCGGCCACCCTGCCGGATCGATATGCGCGCCCCGGCCGCGCGAGGTTCTCCGGCACTCGGCGGCCCTGCGTGCGTCCAACTCCAGTCGCAATTCACGAACGAGATCTGGAACACCGATCCAGCCCGGTCCTGAGTGCCACGTCGAGGTGAGTTCCAACGATCGTGTCAGTCGGTCGAAGCGGTTCGGCGCGATATCCGACAACTACCGGAGAGCATTCAGATTTTCTCAACATGCGTGCGTTAGGCGGCTCGTGATGACTTCTGCTTGCACCGCATCGGGAGACCCTGTTCCTGGGACGCCGCAAGCAGTTGCACGACTGCGCACC
>Ga0210040_10006575_pt1 | contig 14421 bp, 12 predicted proteins | sample CryGeyCG12114_NA_FD_185462 | JGI IMG/M metagenome (GOLD analysis project Ga0210040, IMG submission 185462) | Groundwater microbial communities from aquifer - Crystal Geyser CG19_WC_8/21/14_NA (SPAdes) (version 2) | ecosystem: Environmental > Aquatic > Deep subsurface > Groundwater | place: USA... | reverse complement strand
CGGTAATAATACATCAAGAGCGGCTTTTGCGAAAGTTCTAGTAGAAACAGATTTGCTAAAATAATTAGTTAATAAACTTACAAATATTAATTTATTTTAGTATTTCATAATTTTATATTCAAAAATTGACTAATTTCTTAGCTAAGATTGTTATCTTTATGCTAGAAATTAAAATCAATTGCCACCATAAATTATGCGCGAAGAATATCTAAGCGGTTCTAACGATCAAATGTCGCCGGCCGAAAAGGAAATAGATAAGGCTTTACGGCCGCTCAGTTTCCGGGATTTTACCGGCCAGGAGAAAATCGTAGAGAACCTTAAAATATTTGTACAGGCTGCCCGTCGGCGCGGCGAAGCCCTGGACCACGTGTTGCTGCACGGCCCGCCGGGCTTGGGCAAAACCACGCTTTCGCATATTATTGCCTCGGAACTAGATGCGAATATAAAAATGACTTCCGGCCCGGTATTAGATAAACCCAGCGATTTAGCGGGCTTACTCACCAATCTGGAGCAGAATGATGTTTTGTTTATCGATGAGATTCACCGGCTGAACCCGATTGTGGAGGAATATTTGTATTCCGCGATGGAAGACTATAAAATCGATATTATGCTCGATTCCGGTCCGAATGCCCGGACGGTACAGATCAGCCTAAATCCATTTACCTTAATTGGCGCTACTACGCGCTCCGGATTATTAACTTCGCCGTTGCGGGCTCGTTTTGGGATTAACTCTCGCCTCGAATATTATGATTCTGCGTTGTTAACCAGCATTGTGAAGCGTTCCGCCGATATTTTGGGTTCGCCTATTCACGAGGATGCTGCTTTTGAGATAGCCCGCCGGAGCCGCGGCACGCCTCGTATTGCGAATAATTTACTGCGCCGTACCCGCGATTTTGCCCAGATTAAAGGCGATGGTACCATTACCGTAGCTATTGCGCAATTTGCCCTGAATGCCTTGGACGTAGACCAGAATGGCTTGGACGAAATGGATAATAGGATCCTAAACACCATTATCGATAAATTTAAAGGTGGCCCGGTGGGTTTATCTACCATTGCTACAGCTTGCGGCGAAGAATCCGAAACCATCGAAGAGGTATACGAGCCATTCCTGATTCAGGAAGGTTACATTAAACGCACTGCCCGCGGGCGCGAAGCCACCGAATTGGCCTATGTGCATTTAGGTAAAATACCGCCGCAAAAAATAGGTACTTTGTTCGATACTTCGGTTTAATTTAAAATACTTTTAAACACTACCAGTTTATAAGAGTGCCACGAGCGAAAGTTCGTGGCACATTTTTTTATACACAATAACAAATTAAATCATTTAACAGCGAGCCCATTTGGATTCACTGTTAATAATTTAAATATTGGCTATAAAAGGAGACTTCTTGACGTATGTATTATCAGATAATTGTTCGATTAGAAAATATGCCAAATCAGCGGCACTTATTTTGTCACCGGGGCAATCCTCTAAACTAACACTTACTTCATTTCTCGCATCTGTCTGTTCAATTAATGGAAGTCTAACCAAAGTCCAGTCAATTTTGCTATTAGCTAAGATGTTATATTCTAATTGTTTATCAGCAGTAGTTTTAGGAAAGTTGGTATACATCCAATCGGTCGCTAATTTTGTTTGAATGCTTTTTTCATCGAAAGGCGTATCAACATTTAACCCGGTTATTAAAATATAGCGCGAAACATTACATTCATTCATAGCCTGAATGATATTCTTAGTTGCTGGGCTAAATATAGATAATTCGCTTGGCGGTTGTCCTAATCCTAAAGTGCTTATGACGGCCTGACAACCATCAACTAAAGACCGGACAATCTCATAATCTTTTATATCGCCTTTAACGATTTCGATTAATGAACTTTTAATTTCGGATTTATCGGGATTCCTGACCAGGATTTTGAAGTGGAACCCTTGATTTAATAGCAGCTTTACCAGGTATTTTCCTGATTTACCAGTGCCACCAATGACAGCAATTTTTATTCTTTGATTCATTTTTTCTCTTTATAAAATTAGATAATACCATTTCTATTCGCATTCATCTGTCAGACAAACCGAACGCTACAAAAGCCATTAAACTTTTATAAAGAGATTTTAATGCTTCTAATTTACGCGAATTTTTAAACCTAATTACAAGTAAATTAAATAAAAGATATCAAAAAAGATAAAACGAATAAAAACACTACTATAGCAATTAGGTTGAATAATATTAAAGAGGATAAGTGGATTTATTTTGCCATAATTTTGTTTCCTCTATAGTTCTAAAAAACTACTTTGACCAACCAGCAGCAATATACCAAACTCATTAAACAAAAAGCCGGCGAGCTGGGCTTTATGTATTGTGGTATTTCCAAAGCCGAATTCCTGGAAGAAGAAGCGCCCCGATTGGAAAATTGGCTTAACCGCCAAATGCACGGCCAAATGCAATACATGGAGAACCACTTTGATAAGCGTTTGGACCCGCGTTTGTTGGTGCCAGGAGCTAAGTCGGTGGTGTCGATGCTGTTAAATTATTATCCGCCGCAAAAACAAACCGCCGATACTTACCAGATATCTAAATATGCTTATGGCCAGGATTATCATTTTGTGATAAAAGACAAATTAAAAGAACTGTTAAGTTACATTCAGGAAGCTATTGGTGAAGTAGACGGGCGGGCTTTTGTAGATTCGGCGCCGGTGCTGGATAAAGCCTGGGCAAAGAAAAGCGGTTTGGGCTGGATTGGTAAGAACAGTAACCTGATTACCCCGCAGGTAGGTAGCTTTTATTTTATCGCCGAATTAATTATTGATCTGGAACTGGAATACGATGGGCCTATAAAAGATTACTGCGGTACTTGCACCAAATGCCTGGATGCCTGCCCCACTAATGCCATAACCGAGCCCTACGTTGTAGACGGCAGCAAATGCATTTCTTACTTCACCATTGAGTTGAAAGATCATATTCCGGCCGAAGTAAACGGACAATTTGGCGATTGGATATTTGGCTGTGATATTTGCCAGGATGTTTGCCCTTGGAACCGCTTTGCCAAACCCCACCAGGAACCAGCGTTTACTTTAGATCCGGCTTTACAAAATTTAACTAAAAACGATTGGAAAGAGCTTACTGCGGATGTATTTCGCCAAGTATTTCGCAAGTCGGCCGTTAAGCGTACCGGTTTTAACGGCCTGTTGCGAAATATAGATTTTTTAGATAAGTGATTGAATATAAGGGTTTAAAAAGCAGCTTTAGCAAAAACCCGTTTTATAATAGGGCGATAAATACCAGAAAACTGCTCGTAGCACCAAGTCCGTAATAGAACTAAGTCTTGCTTCACTAATAATTTGAGAGCCTTGCGTAATTCTTTTTCAAATAAACGGACATCAAAACTTACCTTAACAAGAATGGTTTTTACATACTCTAACATTATTATACTCCTTAAAAATTAAAAATTTGACTTCTATAATATACGTAGTCCAAGCGCTTACTGTTAGTATCTTTCAAAATACTTACAGGTGGAGTTAGTTAGGGAAGTTACAAAAAATTTCCGTATTTTAAAATAATAATAGACTAGATTTTAGTACTAAAATATGTTTTAGGGAAAGATATTCAGAATACATCTTTTCTCCAGCGTAGCACTAAATATATTAAGCTGGTTTACGATAATAGTAAATTTATTTGGGCTTAATTTTGTTCAGCTATTAACTGCTTTAAATTATTAATTAAGAAGAAAAGATATAATAAGTCCTAAAGGCTTTGTTTCGTGAATAGAAAGAATCAATTCATAAAGCTCTCTTGGGATTACTGATTAAACTAAAATAATTAACTATTATGTTAAGACGCCCCAGACGTAACCGGAAAAATGAAGTTATCCGGAATTTAGTACAAGAAAATAGCCTCTCCCTCAACGATTTAATATTTCCTATTTTTGTGGTGGAGGGTGAAAATAAAACTATTCCTATTGATTCTATGCCTGGCATTAGCCGGTTTAGCATTGATAGAATGCTGGACGAAATAGCCGCCTGCGTTGATTTAGGCTTGAAAGCTTTTGCTCCTTTTCCGGTTATCGACGAGTCTAAAAAAGACCGCTTTGCCACGGAAAGTTATAACCCCGAGGGCCTTTTCCCCCGGTTTATCCGGGAAGTAAAGCAGAATTTTCCGGATGTGGTATTAATGACCGATGTAGCCATGGACCCTTACAGCTCGGATGGGCACGATGGCATTGTGGATAACGGCGAAATATTAAACGATGCCACTCTGGCTATTCTGGGCAAAATGGCCTTGGAGCAAGCCCGCGCTGGCGCCGATATTGTTGGCCCGTCGGATATGATGGATGGCCGGGTTGGTTTTTTGCGGGAATATTTAGATAAAAACGGTTTTCAGAATGTAGCCATTATGGCTTACACTGCTAAGTACGCTAGCGCTTTTTACGGTCCTTTCCGCGATGCCCTAGATTCTGCCCCTAAATTCGGGGATAAGAAAACTTACCAAATGAATCCCGCTAATAGTCGCGAGGCCTTGCTGGAAGCTGAACTAGATACTCTGGAAGGAGCCGATTATTTAATGGTAAAACCAGGCTTACCGTACCTGGATATTGTAAAAACCCTCCGCGATAGCTCTCATTTACCTATTGCGGTATATAATATTAGCGGCGAATATGCCATGGTAAAAGCCGCTGCTCAAAACGGCTGGATAGACGGCGAACGTGCCATGCAGGAAATATTACTTGGTTTTAAGCGGGCGGGTGCCGATATTATTCTTACTTATTTTGCCAAAGAATACGCCCAGTTACTTAAAAGATAACTGAAGTAATTAGTAATAAATAAAAAGGAGGCTAAGATTTTATAGCCTCCTTTTTATTTGTATTGCATTTAATTATAATTATTTAGCTGAGCGCTTTGCAAAAAGGTGAAAACGGGTGATTAGAGCAAAGGTGCATAAACTTTATCTTATATAAAACAACTTGTCCTGACTATACCAGGCTTTTACCGCAGCACTAACATTTGTTTAGCAACCTGCTTATTTCCTACCTGAACGCTGTAGATATAAATACCATTAGCTACCGGCCCACCGTTTTGGTAACGGCCATCCCACTCTGCGGTATGTGGTCCCGCTGATTGCACTGCATTTACCAATTGGATTACTTCGCGTCCAGTCATATCATAAATTTTAATGGAAACCTGAGCCTGTTGGCCCAACGTGTACGGAATGGTAGTAGCATTGATGGTAGTAGAAGGGGTAGATGCTGTTGTTAAGGGAAAAGGATTCGGAAAATTTTGTCCTACCGTAAAATCAACCGCAACATTGGGGTCTGGTTCCGTTATGTCTTCGGTATATCTATGGCTGTAAACCCCGTTGCCGTGGGTGCCTACTACTACCATATTATCCGTCGTACGGCTAATAACCATATCTACGGGCACATTGCCAATAGTAGCGCTACCTTCTTTTACCCAAACAGTGTTGGCACCATTTATATTTTGCGAAGCGTATAAACCGGTACTGGTACCTACAAAATACTTAGTTGCTCCCCGACTAGTTGAAGGTAATATACTTATCCAACGTACGGAAGGCCCATTGCCAGTTCCATTTTGGTTTTCTTCCAGGTTGCCGCCAATAGCAGTCCAGGAAGTGCCGCCATTAGTACTCTGGAATAAACTCATAATGCCATAATTTGAAAAAACTACCACTACATTATCCGCATTAGAAGGGTCTGCCGCCACACAAGATACATAACCGCCCGTCGGGAAATTAGTACCGGTTATATCGGTACGAGGTGGATTGTTGCTTGCTAGGGCGTCGGTAAGCTTATATACTTTGCCCTCGCTGGTACCGAAATAAACAATATTAGTCGGCGTTTTACTCACCGAAATAGCACTTATATCCTGATCGGTTTCGGTGGTGGTTATTAGCCGCCAATTAGTAGTTTGTTGTTCGCCAAATTGATCTCCAGTTCCTACGGGTATGGCATCTATGTTATTATTGCGCCACAAGCTATCGCCGGCCGGCAAATACATTACATATTGGTTATTCGGGTCAATTACATAAGGGTTAACAAATATATAGCCGCTGCCGCCCTTTGGATCGATGCGGGCATAGCCCCGAAAACCACCAGTATTATTAAAGGCATACCGGTAAATAAAGCCATTCTGAGCCGATACAATTAAGGAATTTCCAACAGCTGCACCATAAGCTCCGTCGCCGGTTAATAAACTATACCATTCGGTGGTAGGGCCGTATTCATCTGAGGCAAAAGTGCCGTTATCCTGCATACCCCCCATAACAAAATTATCTTGTAAATCCAGGTCCATGGCCACCGAAGTAAATTGGGTAGTTAAAAAGCCTTTGTTCAGGCTTTCCCACCGCACGGTATCGGTAGCCAGGTTATTTAGCGTACGGCTAAGGCCGCCATCGTGCGCCGATAAGGCTCGGGCCGGGTTAGTGCGATAAAAAGTTAAAGCGTGCTGGTCCGGGTGATGATTTGGATAAACATCGGCGTTATTTTGAAGGGTATAGCCTCCTATCCAACGGGTAGCATTACGGGAGGCAAAACCGGTAGTAGAAACATACAAATTGGTGCCGCCCACAAAAACAATATCGCTGTTATCGGGCCTTACTTGTATCAGCATATCGTAACTGCCCTGGTGTTCGTAATTACCCACCTGGCCGCCAAAAGCCGGCACATTAGTAGAGCGGTTTTCCCAGGTTCCACCCGCGCCGGACCCATTGCCCGATACGTAAGTATATTTCCACAAACTAGTATTAAAGCGTCCGGAGCCGGGGGTATCGGCCAGAAAATAAACAATGTTTTCGTTAGCAGGAGAGATATCCAGTACAATGCGCCGGTAAACCGAAGGCCAACCCGTTGGAGTAATATTGGCCCAGTTAACACCATCAGTAGACCGATAAATGCCTCTAACGCTGGCGGAGCCGGTGCCGCTGTTAGTAGCCTGGCTTAAAGTGGCGTACATTACCCCCGACGAACTAATGGCAATGTCGGTATAACGGGTATGCTGATTAATTTGCGCAGCCGTACTCGTGCCCAGCACATTGGTCCAGGTATTTCCTCCGTTAACCGAACGTTGGATGCCGCCAATGGTGGCAGCTAGCACTTCGTCTTGGGCTGCGTTGTTAGGATTGGTTTTTACCCGCCATACCCATTGGAAAACATTGTTAAAAGAAGTGGGATCAGCAGTGATGGTAGCCGGCAATACCGACCAGGAAGTGCCGTTGTTTGTAGATTTAAATAGGCCATTACCCCGGTAAGGAGCATCGTCAATAGTAACTGAATTTCCTTCCAGTTCGCCGGTGCCGTAATACCAGGTATTGGTTTTACCCGCTCGTACATCCTGAGTAACAGTAGTTACACTTTGCAATAAGGCAGGATCGGTGGTTTTAACCCAACTGGTACCGCCATTAGTGGAGCGCCACATGCCACCCGAAACGCCCCCCGCTAAAATTATATTTTCGTTCGCAACATCAATAGCTAAGGCCCGGGTACGGCCACCCACGTTGTAAGGCCCCCGGCTGTCCCATTCCTGGGCCATGCCCCGTGCATTTCTGCCAAAATTATTTAAGGCAATAGTTTGGGCAGTAGGTATGGTAGCCGAAAAAACCAATTCTTTCTGACGAATATTTTCCGGTATTTTCCCGGTATACGGGTTACGCAACCGTTTAAATTCATACTGGTAACGGGCCTGTGGATCTTCTACGGTGCCAATACTGGCTTTTACCATTTTCCGGACTTTTTTCATGGCAATAGCTGCCGCCCGTACATCTTTTGAAGGCGATGGTTCCGGCTTTAATCTATCGCTGTTGATATAGAAAACGCTACAAAAAATTATTAACAAGCTACCCAGAGTTAGGCTTACTCTACTATTTACTACTACACTCATACACGAAGTAAAAATTATCTTTATTGCTTTTGGCTAGTTAAATTGCTTTACAATTTATATTATCAAAAAGTATAATATTTAATGGCCGAATGTTAAACAGATAATTTTAGAATTAATTGCTGTTTAGCCTTAAGCTGTTAATATTTAAATATTATTACTTTTCTAAATACAAAACTAAATTATGGTTTAGCTATTGTGGTAACAATCTACTATTTATAATAACACATTTTGCACTATTTGGTTAAGGCTGTAAGCCCATTTAATAGCTTTATTTAACTACATACGCATACACTTGGTACCATTTAGGCGAACTACCAGAATTTTCTGGTATACTTTTAATATCAGTCTGAAAAATATGGCCCGGCTTTAAACCCGGAAGCGGATTAGTAAGTTCTGGGAAAAAAGTTTCGGAGGGACTTAAGGTAAACACAAAATAGGCGTTTATTTCTTTTCCGTTAGGGAGTGGCGGCCCAAATGCCGCCCCATAGCCTAATACCTGCAGCACTTTCACCATTGCTTTACAAGGTACTTGGCCGCAAGGAGTGGTCGTATCCGGCTCTAATTCGGGTTGTACCGAAACAAGCTGCCCTATAATCCGGCAAGTATTGGGCGCTATACGCGGGGGAGTAGCTTTGGGGTTAACCGGAGTAGTCGCTGATAGTCTATCTTTAGAACTATTCATTACTGATTGAGCGGTAGCGGTTGCCCGTTCGTCTGATTTTCCAAAATTACTTTTGCAGGCGGCTAAAGCTATTACAGCCCCAAATACTTTTATAAAAGAACTTTTAACGGTAATTGCCATGTAGCCTTTATTACAAATGGTTTAAACGCCTTGTTTAGCAATTGGTTAAATTAATCTAACAGGCTCCGAAGTTGAAGTTTATATAAAAGGCTAAATAAAAAATCCTGCTGATGCGGCAGCAGGATTTAAGTTGAATTTATTAGTTGGTAAGTAAGAAGTATTAAGTTTATAATTACTGGTTTTCAGATATTTATACAAAATAATAATTTAGCTTAAATTTCTCTACTTACTTACTACAAAATATCTTCTTCGCGCACCAGCATTAAAACTGCCGTTTGGGGTACAATAAAATACTTCTCACCGTGGTATATTATTTCTACTGCATCGCGCTGCAAATAAATAGCTAAATCGCCTTCTTTGGCCTGCAACGGAATATAACGGACCAACTCAGCATCTTCGGTTTGCCAAATTTCCTCGTCTAAGCCATAATCGGCCGGCACTGGATAACCCGGACCAACTTTCATAATGTAGCCTTCCTGTACCCTTTCTTTTTCCTGAACCCCCGGCGGTAAAAACAGGCCACTTTTGGTTTGTTCTTTAGCTGTTTTGGGTTTAACCAAAACCCGGTCGCCTACAATTATTACACTTTCTAATTTATTTGTTTTCAATTACGTACCTGCCATTAATTATAAAATAGGCTGCAAATATACACATAAACTTAGCTTTGATAAGCTCTCTATAATTATTCGTGCCTTAACAAGTGTTGGTATCGGTTTATCTTGGCTAAGTTGGTTGGGAAATATTTACCAGCAGATTAGGTGTAAAATACCTTTCTGGCCAACTAAATTATAGATTATTAAATTTTATGCGGAGTCTTATAACGGATCGGCGGTAACTTTAAAAACCATATCTACCCTAACTGTTATATCATTTGTTACGGGTTCGTCGGCGGTTCCTTTGGTACGCAGCAAAAAGGTATTTGCTTTTAAATATTTATCTAGTTTAATGTTGGTAGAGGTAAGCGTTAAAACATTACCTGCATTGGCCGGAATATCTCGCAAATAAGCTACACTTACTTCAGGTGCATTATCAGCACTCAGAAAAAGTTCTATATCTTTTAAGAATCCAAAATCTTCGCCAGTTGGGCTTTCGAGGTGCAGGGTTATGTTAGATAACGAAACATCTTTTACCAATTCAGCGGCCGTATTTTGTTTAATGAATTCTTGCTTCGCATCGTTGGTAATAATTACCGGATCGCTCGAAATAGTTAAATAAGGTATAATGGCTATTTGGGGAACCGTAATTACGTGCGACTTATTAAAATTAAAAGTAAGCAGTTTGTCTATTTTTTTACACCTGGAAAAAAGCAGCAAAATAAAAAGGAAAAAGAAGGAAGAGTAATGCTTCATGCTAAAAGTATTTTGATGTTATCTATAATACGTACAATTATACTTGTAGGTCAAATTACAAGCATGGCCACTGTTAAATTCATCATATTATTTGTTCTAAACAACTTGCAAGCCTATTCTTTAATTTTTAGAGGATAGCTTTGTTTCTTGGTTAAGTTACTTATTTTTTAACGCACCGGAAATTATTTTTAGCTTCTAAAGATGAAAATCAATATCTGTTTTTCTTTTAGGTTTTTGTAGATTAAAAATATAGGAGTCTATAAGAATTAAGCCTGGCAAAATGCAAGGCGTAACTTGGGCCAAAAAAAGGGCAATATTAAATACTAAACAGCAGCGTAAAACTCCTTGTCCGTAAGTAAAGTTACAAAAGTTTGTAATAAGCCTTAATACCTGTTATAAACTTTCTGCCCGCACAAAGTGTCTTTAGGTGATACTTAACTAAAATACTTCTTTCTTTTATTTAGATTTATAATTTCAAGTAAATCAGCTTTTTGTATGTAAGCAGAGTAGCTTATTTAGTAGCGTGCTGCTTATGTTGGGTTAAAGAATAAAAATTTTTTAACCCACATCTAAAGTTTATTTTCTCTAATATTTAAAAAGCTTGTTTTCTAATTGCCATTATTATATAACTTGAAGCCGCAAAAAAGAAATTTTAGATAACTAACCCAAAAAAGCTTTGAAAATTTCTATCCCCAAAGAAACCAAGCTGTTCGAAAACCGGGTGGCCATAACGCCAGATGTGGTAAAAAGCTTGCAGAAAGTTGGATTTAACTGCTTTGTAGAATCAAATGCGGGTATTAATTCAAATTTTCTGGACGAAGCCTATACTCAGGCCGGTGCTACCGTTGTAGCAGATACAGCCCATCTTTACAATCAGGCCGACGTAGTACTGAAAGTAAATGCCCCTACACCCACCGAAGCCGCTCTGATGAAAAATGGTACCATCCTGCTTTCGTTTCTGTATGCCTATACAGTGCCGGAATTAGTGCAGGTGTTGCGGGCAAAACAAATTTCGGCTTTCGCTATGGATGCCGTACCCCGTATTTCACGGGCGCAAAAAATGGACGCTCTTAGTTCACAAGCTAACCTGGGGGGCTACAAAGCCGTGTTGTTGGGCGCCAATGCCTTGGGTAAAATATTTCCGCTCATGATGACGGCGGCCGGTACTATTACACCCGCCAAGGTGTTAATATTTGGCGCGGGGGTGGCCGGCTTGCAAGCCATTGCTACTGCCCGCCGCCTAGGCGCCGTAGTAGAGGTTACCGATGTGCGCCCCGAAACAAAGGAGCAAGTTGAATCGCTGGGTGGCCGTTTTCTGGAAGTAAAATCCGATGAAGGCGTGCAAACCGAAGGCGGTTACGCCAAAGAAGTATCGGCGGCCTATTTGCAAAAACAACAAGAGCTAATTAAAAGCCGGATTGTTGATGCAGATTTGGTTATTACCACGGCTTTGGTAATTGGTAAAAGAGCTCCCGTATTGGTTACCGAAGAAATGGTGCGCTCTATGAAACCCGGAGCAGTTATCGTGGATATGGCTGTGGAATCGGGCGGTAACTGCGTTTTAAGCGAAATTAATAAAACAGTGGTAAAACACCACGTCACCATTATTGGCGAGTCTAATCTGCCAGCTTTATTACCGGTAAATGCCAGCGAGCTTTACGCCCGGAATATAAGCACCTTGTTGCTGCACTTAGCCAATAAAGACGGCTTTAAGTGGGAAATGGACGAAGACATAACCAAAGGTTCGCTTATAACGCATCAAGGCCAATTGGTGCATACCTTTACTAAAAATATCCTGGAAAAAGCAACTGCTTAGTTTACCGGTTTAAATATCCTTTAAATAATTAAAATCATGTCGATAGAAAATTTAATTGTGCTGCTTTACGTGCTGGTATTGGCCAGTTATGTAGGCTTTGAGCTTATTGCTAAAGTACCGCCTACTTTGCACACTCCGTTAATGTCAGGCTCTAACGCTATTTCGGGTATTACCATTGTGGGCGCCATTATCTGTTCGGGACCGTTACCCGGTGAGTTTCCATTGAGTAAAATATTGGGTATTGTGGCGTTATTTTTTGCCACGCTCAACGTGGTAGGTGGTTATGTAGTTACCGACCGTATGCTCCAGATGTTCAAGAAAAAAAAATAAAGGAGGCAGCACTACATGAATCAGAATTTCCTCACCATAATTATTCAGCTGGCCTACCTTGTAGCTTCGGTGCTCTTTATTATAGGCATTAAAATGCTGGGCAAAACTCATACGGCCCGCCAAGGTAACATTTATTCGGCGGTAGCTATGTTTATTGCTGTTGTAGCTACCCTGCTGGTACGCGATGTTTTAAGTTATACCGAAATATTTGTTACCATTCTGGTAGGCTCGGCGGTAGGCACTTATGTAGCCAAAAAAGTAGAAATGACCCAAATGCCCGAAATGGTGGCGCTTTTTAACGGCTTTGGTGGTATTAGTTCGGTGCTGGTAGCTACCTCGGAGTACTGGCGCATGGCCCATGATGCTGATATTGCCATGCCGACGATAATTGGCGTAACAGTAGTACTCAGTGTTATTATTGGGGCGGTTACTTTTACGGGTTCTATGGTGGCTTACGGCAAACTTTCGGGCAAAGTAAATGGCAATGCTATTACTTTTAGTGGGCAGCACGCCTTCAATGCCATTTTGTTTCTGGCCATGATCGTGGCCAGTATTTTCCTGGTTCTCGACCCCAACAACGACCTGTACATGATTCTGGTGCTGGCTATTGGTTTACTACTGGGTATTTTAACGGTTATTCCTATTGGTGGGGCCGATATGCCGGTGGTTATCTCGCTGCTAAACTCCTATTCTGGGGTAGCAGCCTGTTTTACTGGTTTTGTGCTGAACAATCAGGTGCTTATTATTGCGGGAGCGCTGGTAGGGGCTTCGGGTATTATTCTTACCCAAATTATGTGTAAAGCTATGAACCGCTCATTAGTAAGTGTATTGCTGGGTGGCTTCGGTCAGGGGGGCAGCAGTACCACCGCTACTGCCGGTGCCTCCGATATGCAAGTAAAAGAAGTTGGCGTAGAAGAAGCTGCCATGATTTTTGATTCGGCCTCATCGGTAATTATTGTGCCGGGCTACGGTATGGCAGTGGCACAAGCGCAGCACATTGTACGGGAAATGACCGAGTTACTCGAAAAGAAGAACATATCGGTAAAATTTGCCATTCATCCGGTAGCCGGCCGCATGCCGGGCCACATGAACGTACTTCTCGCCGAAGCCAACGTTCCTTACGACAAACTTATTGAGATGGAGAATATAAACGATGAATTCTCCAATACTGATGTATGTTTAATTATTGGGGCTAATGATGTAGTAAACCCAGCGGCCCGCACCAATCCAGCCAGCCCTATTTACGGCATGCCCATCTTAAATGCCGATAAAGCCCGCACCGTTATTATTAGTAAGCGCAGTATGGCCTCGGGTTACGCCGGTATCGAAAACGAACTTTTCGGTTATCCTAATGCCCTCATGTTGTTCGGCGACGCTAAAGCAACAATAACTAAAATGGTGGGCGAGTTAAAAGAAATGTGATAAAACAATAATTAACTGGTAAATATAATACTACAGATCAAGCGAAATAATCTTTATTTGAATTATAACTGATATTACGCAGCATCTGGATAAATATTCATTTTTGCCAATTGCTATTTAAAGGTGTCATTCTGCGAATTCTTGAATTCCCAGAATGACACCTTTAAATTACTTAAACTTATATTTAATTTTATTTGCGTAACCATCAGTTATAATTTAAATAAAAATTATTTCGCTTGAGCTTTAATATTGTCGGCAATATACTTTAGACGGGGGAGCCTTATTGAGTAGCTTTTTCATAGTTAAGTAATAGGCTGTCAGTCGGTATTCCATTACGCCATGTAGATTAAGGATTTATTAAAACTGCTAATGTGAATGGAGACACCTTGCTACTGAAAAAGCAGTAATTATTTTGCTGAAAATTAATAACTTATAATTGAACAGCCTTATTAAAAACCAGCCTTCACAATTTTCTAGTCCTACTATTAATTATAAGAAATAGATAAGAACCTATTAATATAGACATAATCACATTACGTATTTATTCCGGTTATTTTGGTTATTAATCCAGAACCAGAATAAGAACTGCTGTGGTAGGATGTCGTTAAAGAGATAGAATATTCAGAAGAGTGTTCTTTATATAATTTCTTTAACTATTAACTATGAACAAATTTATTTTAAAAGGAAAGATTGCGCTTTTAATGTTAGTTGCTTTACTCGGTGCTACTTCGTGCGACGACGATGACGATGATAACCAGCCGGCGCTTACCAACGAAACTTTTATGCAACAAGCAACCGCCAGCGATATGTTTGAAATTCAAAC